>JAEEGK010014808.1_pt1 | contig 17379 bp, 13 predicted proteins | sample 8958771 | NCBI WGS metagenome assembly JAEEGK01 (sample SAMN16246547, study PRJNA631951) | gut metagenome | biome: gut microbiome; feature: rumen; material: SC-attached | host: Bos | place: Iran: Karaj | collected 2018-10
ATCCCCAATCCCCAATCCCCAATCCCCAATCCCCCTTTTATTACAAATATTCATTAATTTTTTATTATTCCATTTAAGTAATTAAATAAGTAATTATTCTCTTTATCTAATAAATTTTAATATATAAATAATGTTAGACTTAATTGACTTATTCATTTATTATTTTAATGAATATATATAACAATATGAATTAAATAAATAAGATTTTGAATAACTTATATAATTATATCAGATTATATTTTATAATTGTCATTGAATAAAAATTATGAAAAATATTGAAGTTATATTAAATGGATTAATAATAGTTTTAATGAAATTGATTATATATTCAGAAAGAAATAAAAATTCTTCTTAAAATTCTAATGATGTTAAAAAATTGTTGTACTTAATATTATTTTTTATATCAATTGAAATGTTTTTATAATTTATTGAAAAATGATGAAGTAAAATTGATTTTAATTAATATAAAAATTAAAAAATACACTGATTTGGATTTTTATTGGAAATTTATATATAAATAAATATGAAAACTATATTCTGTTTTATTAAGCAATAAATCAATTGAGAAAGTTAAATTTATTAAATATGTTATTTAGATTATTAAAATATATATTATTGTGGTTACAAAATTTATCATTATTTTTAAAACTGCCATTATTAGAGCATAGATTTAATTATTTTTCCCAAAATATTCTTATTAAATTTTTATTACTATAATTAAAAGTATCATTATTATTTGAATTAAGATAATTATTATGATGATTTATTGTCATTAATATTTTTATTTGTAACAATCAACATTTGTTTATTTCTTTGTTTAACAAATTTTCTTGTTTATTTTTATTATTATTATTATATTCATTTCATTTTCTTCTTTATCAAAGTTTCAAAAATTTTTATGATTATTTCATTAATTAATTCTATCTATTATCTTCCATTTTCTTAATCATTTTAATAATTAAATTTATATATAAATGAATTAATAATTAAAAAGCTGTTAAAAATGTTTTACTATTTAAATGTAAAATTTTAAATTAAATTTTAAATAAATGAATTCTCGTTCGAAAAAGAATTATTTTCAAGAAGAAATATTAGATCCATGTATTCATTTGGAAAATAGAGTAAGAAAAAAATTAATTAGAAGATATGAAAAACCTCTTTCTTATCATGATGTTAAAATGATAAATGATATAATTTACAACGAAAAAACTCATTATGTGGAATTATTTAAAGAATATTTAATATATGAAGATATAAATGAATTTTTAAAAAGATTTTATAATATAAATGAAATATCTATAAAGTTACCTCGAATATTATTATTTTATGAAAAATATTCTAAAATTTATGCTAATTATACTGTAATACCAGAATCTAAATATATGTATAAGAATATAAAAAGAAAGCAAAAAATGATTGATCAAATGCAGAATAATAATGATGACAATGATGATGAAGAAGAAGAAGAAGAAGGAGAAGATCTACCAAATATAATATTGAACACAAAAGCAATGAATTCAATTAATAGTTTTACTATGAGTATATTTGGTAATGATTCTATAAGTAAGAATTCAAAAACTGAAACAAGTGTTAATAATTTATTAAATAAAATTAATAATTATGAAAGAAATGCACAAAAAATTAAAGTTAGAAATAAAAATAACAGAAAGAGCAATACTAATAATTTAAATAAAAATAAATTAACTCATAATAACATAGGAAGAGGTAATAACCATTTAATTCAAAAAAAAACTGTTATTCAATTAGGAGATTCAATTAGTAGAAAAATTTTTTCAGTGATTTTTTCTCCTAATACTAAATTAATAAATAATCATAAGAAAAAGGTAAAGAATAAAAATGTATGTAGTCAAAATAAAAAAGGTAAAAAAATATTAAAAGATAATATTAAAGATAATAAAATTATCATGTCAACAATGACTGCAATTTCACCTAAAATTTCTCCAAGTAGAGTTTTTTCTCCTTCTGGACCTTCATCTAATAAAAATATATTAAATAAAAAAAAATATATAAGTCCAACTATAAGTAATAATAATAGTAGAAGAGAAAAAAATACAAGAAAAATATTTTCAAATCCTTTATCAAAAAAACCTGAAACTCAAAGAGATTATTATTCTTCTAAACTTTTTTCAAATAAAAATGAATTGTTAAAAAAAAAGAAAAATACAATTATAAAGTCAAATAACAAAAGTAAATCAAATTCAAAAAATAAAGAAAATAATTCCATTATCAATAATTATAATATTATAAATAATTTTCAAAGTGGAAGTACTCAAATAAATATTTATACAGGAAATGAATTAATTAATTCCCTTCATTTACATGCAAATTCAGTTTTTAATTCTTCAACTTTTAATAATAGAACTTCTAAATCTCCTATTCATAGAAAAAATAATAGTAATAATATGACTTATAATTATAAACAAAAATCTATTTCGAAACCTAAAAAACAAAAATTTGATTTAAATTTAAGAAAAATTATACATAAACAAATTGTTGAATCTGAAACACTTACAGATAGAAATAATATTAATAAACATTTCTTTGAAAAATTAGGGAAATATTTTAGTCAAATTAATAATAATAATGAAAATAATAAATTTAATTCTACTTCAATTAATAAAATTTCTATTAATGAAAGTAAATTAATAGCAAAAGTTATTAATAAACATCCTAGTTTTGGTAAAATTAATAAAAAATTATCTAAAGACAAAAATAATTTAAGTGATAAAAATAGTAAAATAAACAATCAAAATAATAAAAGTTATTCCCTCTTAAACAATAATAATACTAAAGTTAGAAGAATTGGAAGTAATTCCAATATAAAAAATGATAAATTAACTTTAAAAAACATTCATGATTTAAATAAATTTCTTAAAAGAAATATTAACAATTTTACACATTCTGAAAGAGGGAATAAAACAAAAATAAATTTTAAATGAAAGATATAAATTTTTTTTGTTTTCTTTTATTGCTTTTTTTTAATTTTTTTATTTAAAATTTTATATATATAAAAACATTAAATGAATTATAGAAAGAATAATATTAAATTATATAAACTTATTAAAAACGTAAAAAAAATTATTTAAAATAAAAATTAAAATTATTAAAGAATTTATTATTAGAACTTTAAATATAAAAAATAAATTAAAAAATGGATGAGAAAGACCTTTTAATAGAAAAAATGGAGACTAAAATATGCCAATTAACAAGAGTTGTTTTCCATTTAAATAATAAATATTTAGATAGTCAAGCAACAATCGAATCAATTGCAATATCATATGATAAAGAAATGGATAATTTAGTAAGAGAAGCTAATTTATCAATAAAAAAATTAAAAAATAAAATTAAGGAATTATCAGATAATAATGTACTTGAAAATAAATTTAAAGAACTTCAAGAAAAAATTAAAGAAAAAGAAAATGAATTTGTTAATCAATTTAATAAATATAAAGATGATACTCTTAAAAATGAAAAAGAAATGGTTTTAAATTATGAAGAAAAAATAAAAAAAATGAATGATGAATTAAATAGTTTAAGATTTTTTTCTCAAGAAGAAATTAATAAAATGAAAAATGAAAGAGAAAATGAATCTAAAAATTTTAATGAGGAAAAAAATAGAATTGAACAAGAATTAGAAAATTTAAAAAAAAATCATCAAAATGAAATTGATGAAATAAATAAAAAAAATAAAGAATTATTAAGTCAAAAAGATAAAATAATAAATGATTTAAAAAAAGAAAATTCACTTAAAGATACAAATTCAATTAAAATGAGTAATGAATATAATTTAATGAAAAAAGATTATGAAAAATATAAACTTTTAATTGCTGAATTACAAGCAAAAATAGAAAATTTAGAAAAAGAAAATAAAGATTTTCTTTATTTAAAAATGACTAATAATGAAGAAATAAAAAGATTACAAGAAGATAATAAAAAATTATATGATGAAATAAAATTATTAAGAGAAAAAGAAAAAAAATTAAATGAAACAGAATTATTATTAAATCAAAAAAATATTGAAATTTCAAATTTAAAAAATTTACAAAATACAAGTTTAAAAGAAGCCGAAATTATAAAAAATAATTATGATGAAAAAATAAAAAAAATAGAATCTGATTTAAAATTAAGTGAAGATAATAATAAAATTTTAAAAAATGAAAATAATAAAATTAATAAAGATTATGAAGAACTTCAAAAAAAAATGAATGAAGGTAATAAATCAAATGAAGAACTTCAAAATAAATATAATGAAGAAATAAATAAATTAAAAGCACAATTAAAAATAAAAAATGATGATTTATCAAATTTACAAGGATTTAAAGATAAAATATATCAAATGGAAAAAGAAAAAACAGAATTAAATGATAAATTATTATTACTTATAAAAGAAAATGAACAAAATAAAAAAGAAAATGAAGATTTAAAAAAATTAATAGAGCAAAATAAAAAAGAAAAAGAGGATTTAAAAAAGGAAAATGATCAAAATAAAAAAGAAATAGAAGATTTAAAAAAGCAAATTGAACAAAAAAAAAATGAGATTGAAGATTTAAAAAAATTATTAGCTCAAAATAAAAAAGAAAATGAAGATAAATCATCATTAGAAAGTAAACATAGAGAAGAAATAGATAGATTAAATTTTAATCATACATTATCAATAAATGAATTACAATTAAAATATGATGGAGAAATATCAAATTTAAAAATAGAAAATATGCAATTAAAAGGGAATAATAATAAAATAACAGAATATGAAGAAGCAATAAAAGCTTTAAAGAAACAAATTATTAAAAAAGACGAAGAAAGAAATAAAAAAGAAGAATATTTTAAACAATATCAAATTGAAATTTTTACAAAAATGAAAAAAAGTTATATGGAAGCAATGGATGTATTACATCAAAAAAATGAACATTTAGAAAAAGAAATTGATGAACTTGAAAATTATATTTCTAGTAGACCTCCTAGAGAAGAAGATTTAGATGCAATTTCTAAATTAAATAATGAATTAGAAATTAAAGAACAAGAAATTAATGAATTAAAAGATTTGTTAAACCAAAATGGAATAATGAATATTAAGAAATTAAAATCTTTAAATAAAGATAAAAAACCTAAATATACTAATGCTAGTTATGGAATGATTTTTTCAAAGAAATAAAATTTTTTAAATTTTTATATTTTTTTATTATATAGGAATTTATATTATTTTATTTTCGTTTCTTTAAAACATTAAAATTTTATAATATATTAAAGAAAAAATTAAATTCTAATTACAATTCAATTTTAATAATTAAAGAATACATTTATGTTACATTACAATTGAAAATATTAAAACTTTATTTAATTTCCAAATGAAAATAAAAAAATAAAAAAATGAATAATAATTGTAATATTTAAATATAAAATTATAGCAAGTGAAACAGAAAAAAATATATCAATTGATTCTGTGACTTGTACAATCAATATTTTAATTGATAATTCTTTTTTTTCCAATAGCAATACAATAATTAAAGAATCAGTAAAATTGGATAAAGCAAAAAATACAGAAATAATTGATTTAACAAAAGATTCAATAATTGCTTTTAATGAATTATTTAAAAATAAAAATTTTTCTTTTAAATTAAATGAAAATGGAATTGATTATAGATTAGAACCTACTAATAATTCAAATATAGAAATAAATAGACTTACTACAATTGATAAATTTGAAAATAAAGAATTTAATTTAAAATATAGTTCTCAAGATATTTTAATTGGATTTAAGAAAAAAAATTGTTGTGAAGCTCTTTGTTTAATTTTTTAAAAATTCTTCTTCATTTCACACTCAAAAGTTTATTCATGATATAAAAATTAAAACAAAATTATAATTAATAATTAATTATTAACATTTTTTAATATTAAAATTCAATAATAAATAATATAATTTAATATAATAAATGAATAATTATTTTTTATTATCGATAAAATTAAATTTTGGAAAATCAATGGTATCAATTGTCATCAAATTAAAAATTCTATATTACTATTTCTTTTTTGAGTGTTAATGTTTTTTAAATAAGATTATTTATTTTTTTGACTTTCTTTTGAGAAATTTGAATTTAATAAAAGGAAAAAATTTTAATTAATAAGTAATATTAAATTAATCTTTTATTTTAAATAAAATAAATAATTTTAAAATATTATTTTTTATGACATCTCTTCCTCCCGAAAAACAAATTCAATGTAAAGAAATTTTTAATTATTATGATAAAGATAAAGATGGAAAATTATCAAAAGAAGATTTTCAAGATGCAATAAAAACTTTAGGAATATTTATTCCAAAAGAGGAATTTGAAAATATATTAAATAAATTAACTGAATATGATTATCAACATTATGAAGAAATTTGTGCTCAAAAATTATCACAAAAAATAAATAAAGATGATATTATTAAAGCTTTTTCTTATTTAGATCCTAATAATAAAGGAACTTGTAAAGAAGAAGATATTAAACAAGCTTTTTTAAGTTTAGGTGAACCTCTTCAAGAGAATGAAATTGATGAATTATTAAAAGAATATAATCAAGATGGTGAAATTAACTATAAAAAATTAATTATTGCTTTAGTTGGAAAATAAATTTATTGTTACTATTTTTACTTTAAAAAAATATTAATATATATGAATTATTATTTTATAGATTTCTTTTTTTATGTACATTAAATTTGAACTTTTTAATTTTTTTCAATTTATATGATTTAATTAAGAATATTAATATTTATTTTCATAATTCTTATTGCCAAATAAAATATTGGAAAAATGGAAATTTTTGTGTTTTTGGTTTTTTAGTAATTTGAAATTTAATTTAACAATATTTTGTAATTTATTCATCAAAATCTATCTCAATCAAAATAAACTTCAGGTTTTTAGAAATTATATTATATAAATATATTTATATCTTTTAACAGGATTCAACTATATTTTTTATAATTTGTATAAATATGAAAATATGGTTATTATAAATAACTTATTGTCGTTGATTGTTATAAAAAGAAATTTATTATAATAAAACAAGATAATATAAGAGTAATTTCTTTAATTTATTTTATCTTTTATTATAATTATAAAATTGAAAATAAAACTAACTACATTATTTTTTGGAAAAAAATAAAATATTTTTTTAAAATCATTTTAAAAATTATATATTATTCACCCAAAATCTAAAACATAATATAAAAAAAATAAAATAATTCATACAAAAAAATGAATACATCTGGATTAAATAAATCAGGAATAAACCAATCTCAAAACATGGGATCAACAAGTTTCAAAACAAATCAAAATTTAGAAAGACTGGAAAAAATATCTCAAAAATTAAACAACATACATTTTAATATAGAAAATGATAAAAACACAAAATATGAAGAAGTAGAATCAAGATTAGCTTCATTAGATGAGAAATCAATGGAATCAAATGAAATGACATTTAAAACTTTTAATCAAATAAAAGAACAAATATCAAATATTATTCAAAATATAGAAGAAGATAGACAAAGATTTGAGCAATCTTATGAAGAAAGAACACAATATATTTCAAATTTAGAAACAAAATTAAGACAAAAATTAAATAATGAAGCTAAAGAAAGAGAAGATATGCAAAATAGATTAGTTAATCAAATTGATGATAGATTTAATATATTAAAAAATGAACTTGCAAAAGAAGAAAGAAATAGAAATGAATCTATTGAAAATTTTAAATTTTATTTGGAAACTGAAGTTCCTAAAATTGTTGAACAAATGAAAAATGAACAAAGTGATCGTGAAGAAGGTGATAATACTTTAAATAAAATGATTGATGATGAATTTATGAAATTAAATTCTCTTGTTAGTAGTGAAAAACAAGCTAGAGAAGAAACTGAAGAAGCTTTTCTTGATATGTTAAGAAGTATTATTAATAAAATTAAAAGTGAATTAGAAAATGAAAAAAAACAAAGAGAAGCTACTGAAGAAAATTTATTAACTTTACTTGAAGAAACATGCAATAAATTAGATTTAGCTTGTGGAATTTCTAAGTAAAGTTTTTATGATTTAATTATCTAATTTTTAATTTAAAAATTTATTTTTTTTATTGAATTTTTTAAACAAACAATGAATAATTCTATATATTTAATTTATTATTTCATATATTAATTAAATATTTATTACTTTGTTTTTTTATTGAAGAAAAAAATAAATTAAATTTAAATCACTGAAAAAACTAAAAAATAAAACCTAATTAAAATAAAAGGTATAATAATAAAAATATATTAATTAAATAAAATAAGTCATTCATTCATAACTCAATCTTTTTAAAAACAAAAAATCAATTCTAAGAACACTTTCCAAATATAAATTAACATAAATATAATAATCAAACAACTAAAATTTAAAAAATGATTTTTCAAAAAATTATAGTTTTAAAATATATAAAAGAATATGAATAATAAGATAAAGATATTAAAATAATAAAAAAAAATTGATATTCATAATGAAAAAAAGATATGAAGATTAAGAAATTTAATAAAGAAAAAATACATTAAAATGTTAAATGAAATATATTTTTAGAATAAATGTTTTTTAAACATTTTTTCTTTTGATATTTTCAAAAATATTGAAATTATTTATAAGTAAAATTCTAATATTATTTAAATAAATATTTATATTATTTAAATTATAAAAAATCATAAAAATCAATTTTTAATATATTTATAAATTTTTTGTGAAAAAGATTTTTGTAAATCATTATTTCTTTTAATTTGATTACCATTAAAACTATTATTTTGAGAAAGTATATTATTATTTCTTCTATTATTTAAACCATAATGAGTCATATTATTTAAACTTTTATTTATATAATTATCATTAGAATTATGAGATAAATTCTCTAAATTAATATTTTGCCTTCTTTGATATCTGTCAGTATGATTAATATTTAATGGCATATTATTTCCTAAACAAGAATTTTTTTTTTGGGGTCTTCTAAATAAATTATTATTTTTTAAAAATATTTCATATAATTCATCTTTTACTTCTTCTAATTTATTTTCTTTTTCTTCTATTTTTCTATCAAATTCATTTAATAATTCTAAAATTGAATTATATTCTTTATTATACTTAATTGTTATCTCTTTATTATTATTATCTGTAAAATGGTCTTCTTCTTTTAAATTATTTAATTTTTGTAACATTAAATCTTTTTCTCCATTTAATTTAAATATTTCTTCACAAATTGAAATTCCTGTTTCTAATAATTTTCCTAATTGATCATTTTTTAATTTTATTATTTTTATTGTTGAATTAAATAAATTAATTATATTATTTTTTTCTTTTTTCAATTTTTGAATTTGATTTTTTAAACTTTTATTATCCAAAAAATTTTGATTATCATTTTTTCCAAGAATTTTCTTTAATTTATTATTTTCTTCAATTTCATTATTTAATTGTTCATTAAGTGATATTATTTCTTTTTGTTTTTTATTAATAATTTCTGAATTTTTCTTTAAATTTTTTTCTAATTCCAAAATTTTTAAGTTTATCTCATTGTAATTATCATTATTATCAAAAATTTTTTCATAAATTGTAATAAATTCATCATGAATTATTCTTAATATATCTTCAATAAGTTGATATATTTCATAATCACGATTAAAATCTAAATCATTTTGTTCTACAGATGATACATTATTTAACTTTGAAGATAATATTTTTAAATTTTCAATGAAATTTCCTGAAAAAATATGATTTGAATCTTCCTTTATTATATAATTATATGTGTCAATATATTTCACAATTAAATTTTTAATTGAATCTAAAGATTGTTTCATTTGAATTATATAATCATTAAAATATGGAATTTTTTTCTCATATTGTAATAATTCATTCTTTTTATTTTTTAATTCTATTTGTAACATATTAATATTTTCGTTGTTAATTCTATTTATTGAGAATCTTTCATTATATTTATTATTAACTTGTTGAAGTAATAATTTTAAATTAGAATTTTCTTCATATAAATTATTCATAATAGTATTTTGAGAGTGAATCTTATCTTTTAAACTTACATTCTCACTTAAATATTGTTTTCTTTCTTCTTGTAAAAGTATGTCATTATCATTTAAACTATTAAATTTCATATATTTTAAATAAGAAGTATTTTCATTATTATCATTTATAATATTTTCTTTGATAAATGTTTTATTTTTCTTTTTTGGAGAAACGGTTCTGACTCTTTTTTTTTCTTTATGGAGACAATTATTTATATTATTATTATCATTAATTTGATTTTTTTCTTTTAACAAAACTTCTATTTCAGATTTAAGAGAATTAACTAATGCTTGTGATAAAACTAATTCTTTTCTATATTCTTCAGATTCATTTTTAATTTTTGCAAAATCAATAACATTTTCAAAAGTAATATATTTTTTTAAAACATTACCTTTAATTAAATCACTTTCAATAGTTTTATGTAATAAAGAAATAATATTTCTTTGTTCTTCAGTAGCTAATGTTTCTTCTTTTAACAATTCAATAGTTTTTTCATTATCTTCTTTTAATTTTTTATACTTTTCTTTTAATTTTACATATTTATCAGTAATATCATTTTTTAAATTTTTTATGTCATTAATTTGAAAATTATTACTCTTAGAAATTAAATCATTATAATCTTTTAAAAGAGAAATATATTTTTCATATAATAATTCATAACTATCTTTTATATTTCTTTTCGGAGAAATTTTTCTTGATGATTCTTTAGTTAAACTTTCTTCACTTATTGGTAATTCTTCAATTGGATTTAATTGCTTTAATCTTTTTTCACATAAAGATTTATATTTTGTCAATTCATTTAATTTTTGTGCTTGAGCTTGAATTTTTGACTCCAATTGATCTATATAATTTGTATTTTTTTTTGAATTTGATTTTGGAAGATCAACTGTATTTTTTGAAGAAGAATCAATTTGATAATTATAATCTTCTTCAAATTTATTGTCTTTTGGTTTAATTTCTTTTTTTTTAATATCTATTTTACTTTTATTTGAATTTGGTTTTGAATTTTTAACTGAAGTTTGATAATCTATTAAATTTGATAAAGAAGAAGATTTTCTACTTTGAGTTTTGTTTGAATTATATGAATTATCTGAATATCGAGTATTTTTTTTCATTATATAATAAATAATAAATTAAAAATTCATTGAATTAAAATAATTGAATATTAAAAATTAAATAATATGTCAGAAATATATAATGAAGAAGGAAAAATAGTTTCAAGAGAAAATAAATCAAATGACAATGCAATAATATATGAAGAAAACTTAGATGAAACAGTTATACAAATGTATATCAGAGTTTATCATGATGATATAAATACTTTAAATTAAAATTAAAAGAAAGTTATTCTTAAATTAATAACACAGGAAAAATAAATAATGAAAATTATAAACAAATAAAAAATATAGATGAATTTGAAAGACTTAAATTTTCAAAATCAACCTTTTTTATATAAAGAGGAAAAATTAAACGAAGAAAATAGAGATAGATAATGTATTTACTGAAAAAACAATAAATGCTAAAAATCTTGTTGTTATTAATTCATGATCTTCATTTAATTTAATTGGAGCATTATGATATTCTTGTATAATTGTAAATGAATATATAAATTGAATAAAAGCTAATAATGTTGCTATACAAATTGAATAATCAAATTTCAGATCTTTTTGTAACTATTCAAATTTTAGTTGCTTTTGTTTGTAATTATTGCTCTTCTGAATTAATTGTTAGAACTGAAAGTGTTATTGATTGTGCTATTGATTTTACTTCTTTATTAATTATTATCTAAATTGATGATTGGATTGGAGAATATTTCCTTTTTACTAGTGATGATATTAAAGAATATACTAGAGATAATATTACTCAAATTTGGTGTATTGATAAAAATCATTCTAGACATTTCTATTGTTGAAAAAATCAAATATTTTTGCTGTTTAATGGGATTCTTTATTGTTTTAATTCTTATTTATGAATCTCTTAGTTTTTAATTTATTTAAATACAATATTATTTGTTTTGAATACAAATAAATTCAAAAATATTTAACATTTTTTATCTGAAATTTAATTCAGAATTATAATGAATCAAATTAAATAAAAATAAAGTAAAAAGGCCTCAAAAAACAATTCTTTTAAATTTCATATGAAAAAAAATAATTAAAAAACAAAAAATAAAAATTTTAAATTAATATAAAAATTTACAAAAATGTCAGACAACCCATTAATCCCAAAAAAAAACAAAGATTCAGAATATTATATAAAAAAGAAAATGAAAAATGCCCATGACTATGAAATTCTAATTCAAAAAAAAAAAGCAGAAATAGACATTCAAAGAAAATCTCCTCACGTAACATCAGAGCAATCAAAAATATTTGTATGTGTAAGAAAAAGGCCAATATCAGATAAAGAGATAGAAAATGGAGAAATAGATTGTGTATCAGCATTAAATCCAAAAATTTGTATATATGATTGTAAAATGAAAATAGATGGATATACTAAATATATAGATACAAATGAATTTTATTATGATAATGTTTTTGATGAAGGAGAAGACACTCAATCAATTTATGAATGTACTATTGAACCTACAATACCTATTTTATTAAATGGAGGTGTTATTACTTGCTTTGCATATGGACAAACTGGTAGTGGAAAAACTTTTACTATGAAAGGTATTCAAGATGAAGCTATTGAAAGCTTATTTTTTGAATTTACTAAATTTCCAGGAAGATTTGAATTTTATGTTTCTTTCTTTGAAATTTATACTGGATTATTATATGATTTACTTAATAATAGAAATAAAGTCGCTGCTTTAGAAGATAAAAATAATAAAATTCAAATTTATGGATTGGAAGAAAAAAAAGTCAATTCACCTGAAGAAATGAAAAATATTGTTGATTATGCTAATACAGTTAGAACTACTCATAATACTGTTACAAATGAAACTTCTTCAAGAAGTCATGCTATATGTAATTTTATTGTTAGAGAAATTGATCATCCTGAAGAAGAATATGCTAAATTAACTTTGGTTGATTTAGCTGGAAGTGAAAGAGCTACTGAAACTCAAAGTAATAATAAAAATAGATTAGCTGAAGGAGCTGAAATCAATAAAAGTTTATTAGCTCTTAAAGAATGTATTAGAGCTCTTGATGTTAGGAAACAAACTGGAAATAGTGAACATCATGTTCCTTTTAGAACTAGTAAATTAACATTAGTTTTAAGAGATTCTTTTATTTCTAAAAATAATAATAGTAAGATTATTATGATTAGTTGTGTTAGTCCTGGGTATTCTTCAGCTAATCATACTATTAATACTTTAAGATATGCTGATAGATTGAAAGAAAAAACTGCTGCTATGAATAAAAATAGAAATTATATTGAGAATAATTCTACTAATAATATTCATAATAATAATAATAATAATAGAAATTTAAATAATAATTCAAGTAATCATAATTCAAATAATAATATTCATGGGAATAAACAAATGAACTTCCCTTATAAATTATCTAATTTTAATAATAATAATAATATTATGAACAACTCTAATAACATAAGAAAAAGAGCAAACACACAAATAAATAAAACAAAACCAAAAACAAAAAAACCTATAAAACAAATTCAACAGCCTCCAATGGTATTTGATAATCCTGCTGATGAAGATTTATTAGAAGATAATATAGAAAATTTAAATATGAATCCTATTCCAATTCAAGAACCTCCTCACACAAACAACAGAAAAAAGAATAATAGAAATATTCATCATACTAATCCAAATAATAATAGTAAAATTACTAAAAGTATTAAAGATAATGATGATGATGATTTTTTTAATGATGTTGATAAAGATTTAGAAGAAAAACAAGATTATTTAATTTCTGCCCATATGAATGTTATTAAAGATGAAGCTAAATTATTGACTGAAGAAGGAAATTTAATTTCTAATATTAAAGGAATTAATAATGAAAATTATACAATGGATGAATATGCTAAAAGATTGGATGAAATTATTGATAGAAAATTAGAATATTATAAAGAATTAAAAAAGAAAATTGAAGAATATAAAAAAATGATATAAAAATAAATTTTGCTTTTATTATTTTCCTATTTTTATATAGATTTTGATAATTAAATATTATCAATTATTAATACTCTTCATCACAAAATTATTTTTTTATTTAAAATTTAATAAAATATTTATTTATTTAATTAAAAAATAAACCTTATAATAAGTATATTTATTATATTAATTGTGTAGATTAGTTAATTGATCGATGGAGTTTTAATAAGTTTTTTTAATATTGACTAATAATAATCTCAAAAATTTTAATTGAAATTTAATTTATTATATTCTTCTTCACATATTTTAATTTTTTCAATACTACATTTTAATTCTTTTACATTTTCACTTATCTTATAATTGATTGAAGATTTTAATGAAAAATTTTATTCCGTAATAATATAACATTGAATAGTCGATAATTCTTTAATAAATGAAAAAATAATTTCCTCATATTCATCTATTATTTTTTATCGAATTTTATAATAAATTTTTATATTTTCAAGATAAGTTAATGAATATGTTAAATAATTATCAAAAAAAGCTTTATAACTATTATATAATTCTTCATTTATTTTCAATAAATTTTTCAAATTTCTCGGAGATTTTCTTTCCACTTTTTATTATTCATATATTATTATTTACATTTTAAAAAAATAGTTTGTGAAAAATTTGATTTCAAGTATCATGAATTGGAAAGTTTAAAATTTATAATTCTTCAAAAGAAACTCAAGAAGTTTATTTATTTGAAAAAAATAAAGAAGGAAACACTATAATAATAACATTATCAATTGTAAATGATAATAAATAAAAATAGAGATGATTTAATTCTTTCATATATAAATAAAAAATGATTTACTTTTCCAAATAATAAAACTGAAATTCTTATTCCTTATAATAAAAATATTGCTTTAAATCAAGTACATGAAAATATAATATGTGATGGATTTCATCCTTTAATAGGCAATAGATATATAAATGTGCAGTTTGTGAGAAATTTTGATTTATGTGAAGAATGTATAAATAATATAGAACATGACCATCCATTTAGAGAAATTAAAGATTAAAATTTAACCCAAATCCTCCTTTAACTAGAGATGAAATTCCTTGGATATACTAGTCATTTACTTAATTATATAGGAAGCTTTTGTTAATATTCTAATTAAAATCACAATTTCTCTTTCTTTATTTTTGTTAAACAAACAATTATATTATTAAAAATAAAAAGTTGAAAATATAATGAATAGCACCCAAAAAAGTACTATTTAACCAATAGTGTTGAAAGATCAAATAATTCATTTTGTGAGATTTGTTCCAATGATTTAATAAATATAAAATAATTTAAAAATTTAATATAAAATCTTTCTCATCAATTTTTAGGAAATATAATAAATTAACAGTTTCTACTTGTTCAAATCCAAAAATAAAACTATTCCATAAATTAATTCTGTATAAATAGATAAATAAACATCAGAAAAATAATAAGTCCTAAAACGAGAAAATATCTAAAAAAAATCTAAAACTTCAGATATTCAAAATAATAAAATGCATATTTTAATTAATTTTATCGTAATAACTATTAAAAAACAAAATTAATAAAGCAAAACAACCCATAAAATTAATTAAATCTTTTCTATCTAAAATATTATTAAAAAACTTAAACCTTAACTAGAAATAATAGAAATTAACATATATTTATTCCAATCTCCTTTCCAAAACTTAAATCATTTAAATTTTCTTTTGAAGTATTTTTAGTTCTAAAAATAGGACTTAAATTTTTTATAATGAAAATTAATATTATTATTATTAGTATAAGTAAATCTTTAGCATTTAAAGGATTATAAATAACTCATTTTCTGGCTCCTCCGAAATCTAAATTTCAATATTATCATCCAACATATTATTTTCATTACTCTCTAAATTAATTAATGAATTCCTTCACTCATAATAACATCATAAGGTTTAAAATAATATTTATTAAATTTACTTAAATTATCAATAATATTTGTTTTTCTCAATTTCATTTTTTGATTTATTTAATAAAGTTTGAAACTATTTAATTAAATCGTAAACATAATGTAATTTTATTCTTATTTTTCCTTTTGTTATTCTTTCATGATTTGGAGCTTTTAATTCAAAAAGTTGTTCTACTCTTTGTTGATCCTTATCTTATTTTCTAATATAAAATCTATTTTTCCTTTTAATTTTGATACTGCAATATTCTTTTCAAATAATTATAAATGTAAAATTTGATTTCTTTCATTTTAAATCAAATTTAAAATTTTCATTTCATATTATTCTATTTATTAAATTTTTACCATATTTACTTTTTTATTCATTTGATTTTTCATAATATAAATTTACATTTATATTTTCTAATTCTAAAGCTTTAAAAACTGAAATTCCTAAACTAATATTTTTTATATTTGATTTTAAATGTTTTTTTATTTGCTCTTAATATTAAGTAATATTATATTCACAATTTTCTTTTTGTTGATTTAATACATTAAATCTAATTTTCATTCCTTCTTCTAAATTAATATATTGTTTTAAAAATTCTGGAATAAAAATTTATTCTTAGAAAGGATGTTTTAATAATGTAAAAATATTAATTTATATCATAATCAAATTCATCCCAATCATATTTTTTTTTGTTTTTTTCATAATATTCTTTTAAATATTCTTTTAAATTTTCTTTTTAATTTAAGTCTTTTTCTAATTCATTAATTTATTTATTTTATTCCTTATTTCTTTTGATTGTTGATGAGACATTGATTTGTCTATTGATGTTCCATATATTTTATTTAATTTATTTTTTGAATTTCTTCTTGGATTGATTTTAATATTTCTTTGCATTGCTTCTTTTTTAGATGTCATTTATTTAATTTTCTTTTTTTTAAATATATTCTCATCTTTTAAAATATAATTTTAATGAAATAAAAAAAATAATAAAAATTTTTAAATATTGAATAAATACCTCAAATTACAATATATAAAAAACATTTAAAAAAATAGAAAAGATAAATAAATCGAAAAATTTTTAATCTGGTCTTTCGTGTTTATTATTTTTTGAAAAGGTTTTTTTTTATAATTATTTATATAATTAATATGTTTAATTAATGTGAAAAAAATCTCTTTTTTTAAAAAAATCATTTTCTACATTTCTTTAAAAAGTTATAGAATAAATAATAAAAGGATAAGGTTGTAATAAATGAAAAATAATTTCTTTAAATTAATCTTAGAAGTAGG
>JAEEGK010014810.1_pt1 | contig 17379 bp, 14 predicted proteins | sample 8958771 | NCBI WGS metagenome assembly JAEEGK01 (sample SAMN16246547, study PRJNA631951) | gut metagenome | biome: gut microbiome; feature: rumen; material: SC-attached | host: Bos | place: Iran: Karaj | collected 2018-10
ATCAGTAACCCTGAAAGCAGTATTAAGATACATCCGTTCAAAATAAATATTTGTTCCACATTAAGAAAAAGATGGAGTAAACGTACAACACCTGCCGAACCATGCCAGTATCTCAAATACTGAAGATTACCCTCTTCATCGTCAAACACGGCTTTATGAAGATTTTCTCTTTCATATAGTTTTTCCGAATTATAATACTTTGACCACATAACCGAATCCAGAGGGTTATCACTGTCAAAGCAGTAGGCTATGTTCAAAAGGATGCAATCGGCATACCTGTCAATTGTACTTGTATCTATACCTTTTTCCATTTTCGGAAACTGTTCATTTTCTACTAGATACTCTGCCGATTCCTTAAAGTTCTCCCTAACACTCTCCTTACTGACAAGTGCTGACAGGACGAGGAATCCCAATAATATGAAAAAGGCTGCTAATCCAACCACCGGATATATCCGCCACATCTTTATTTTCTTCTTCATATCCGCCCCTTATGCAATATGTATCCCAGATGACGAAGCCCGTCTCTTACCGTTTTCAGCTTTGATTTTCTTTCAAACCTGCATTTTGAGAGCGTTATCGGTATCTGAGCTATTTTGATGTCCGCCTTTGATGCTTCGGCTATCATCTCGGTGGCAAACTCCATACCGCAGGTCTTAAACTCTAAGTTCTTAAGCGCTTCCCTCGAAATGCTTCTCAATCCGCAATGAAAGTCATGTACATCCGTCTTAAAAGCTATCCTGCCAAGTAACGAAAGAAAGTTTACTCCGATGCGGTGTGACAGCGGCATTGCTCCCTTTTCCATGGGGTTTGCGAACCGGTTTCCTATAACCATGTCGTATCCGCTGCCGGCTATCAGGTAATAGTATCCGTCAAGCTGTGAAAAGTCATAGGTTGTATCACAGTCTCCTATCACGACTACACGCCCGCTGCTCTCTCTTAAGCCCCTTCTTATGGCAGCACCGTATCCACGCCTACTTTCCCGGACTACCTTTGCTCCGTTTTCCGTAGCTTCCTTTGCCGAACCGTCAGTGCTTCCGTTATCAACGACGATCACTTCACCGGTTAGCCCGTTTTTTTTCATATATTCCAGTGCCTGCCTGACGCAGAGTCCGACTGTTTTTTCTTCATTGAGACATGGCATGGTTACTGTCATATCTCTACTAACTTTTACCGATAGCCTCATAAACTCTCCGATGCGCAAGTTTTTTATCAAAGGTTACTCTTTCTTCTTTCGCCCTTCATCTCGCGCTTGTTTCTATACATCTCACGGTCTGCACGTATGTAGACTTCGTCAAACCTCTCGCCTTCCTCCATTATCGCGCATCCCATGGCGAAGCTGTACTGCGAGCTCATCATCTCAACCTTGAGCCTTGATTCCATGTTCCATACCTTTTCCTCGGGTATGCCCTGGCAAACGATAACAAACTCATCTCCGCCGATACGGTACAGGAGCGCGCCCTTGCGCAAGGTCTTCTTTATGAGCTTTGCTGCCGAACGTATCGCTTCATCTCCTGCGGGATGTCCTTTTGTATCATTTATACGCTTTAAGTCGTTTAAGTCTATTGAAAATACAGCTACATCATTTTTATAATCAAGCTTTTTCGTGTCCGCATAGAAGCTTATCCTGTTCAACGCTCCCGTCAATATGTCAAGCTTGAAATACTCCACATGCATGTACATATAGAAGAAAGCTACATCAAGGGATACAATACCTATCAGTATGCCTCGCAGCTGGAATATGGTCTCGACAAGAGTACCGAGCAGGGACAGCGTTGTCGCAAGGCAGACAACTATAGTCTCCCTCCACCTGTCATACTTTACAATATATATTCCGTATGCGAACAGTACTATCGAGTACAAAAGTGATATCACATGAGGTGTATAGCTTAACGGCCCCCTCATGATCTCGCCGTCTTCCCCGTACCAGAACACGAGCTTCGTAAAAAATGCAAGACATGTTATGAACAGGTTTATGACTGCCGGAATAAGTAGCAGGTTTTTAAGCTTTCTGCTCTCCTCCCTTATCTCTATGAATATGAGGGACAGCATCAGCCAGATCCTTATGTTATAACCTGCAACTGCTGTAAAGACATGAATGCCTCCGATATTCTTTCCTTCCAGAAGGTAATAGTCCAGATTGTCGATAATTATTAGGATAACAAGGAAAATAACGGGTTTTACAAACATCCTGGTTACTTCATGCTCATAGACGTCGTTAAAGCCTATGAATATGATCAGGAATATGATTATGCATAAAGGCAGGAAATTGATCTGCACAAGTTCCTGTAAAAATGAATCATACATGCCCCGTTTTCTCCTTCCCCGTAGTTTTTGCCGGTTGATGAGATATAGCTTACACCTCATCCGGCTGCTGCGCAGCCACCTTCCCCTGAGGGGAAGGCTATTTAAAATGTCTTACATATCCTGCTTCGCACCAATTTATAATTACTTACGTATACCCCGTTTTTTTTCAGAATGACAATGCTTACGTTTACTCGTTTTTTCAAATTTACAGTGCCTTACGTATACCTGCCATCAATTCTTCGTAGGTTTCAAATGCAGGCAGTTCAGGATGGTCCTTCTTTATCTGCTCTGTGCTCTTGAACAGGAAGCCTGCCTTGCTGTTTAATATCATGCCGAGGTCGTTGTGGCTGTCTCCTGCGGCGATGGTCTCAAAACCTATGGACTGTAAAGCCTTGACTGTTGTGAGCTTTGACTGCTCGCAGCGCATCTTAAAGCCTGTGATCTCTCCGTTCTCCGCTACTTCGAGCTCGTTACAGAAGATAGTTGGCCAGCCGAGCTTCTTCATAAGAGGTCCCGCAAACTGTGAGAAGGTATCGCTGAGGATAAGCACCTGTGTCTCCGCTCTCAGTTCGTCAAGGAACTCCTTTGCTCCCTCCATGGGATCGATCTTTGCGATGGTCTCCTGTATTTCCTTTAACCCGAGCCCGTGCTCCTTTAATATTCTGATACGGAACTGCATAAGCTTCGCATAATCAGGCTCATCCCTTGTAGTCCTCTTAAGCTCGGGGATGCCGGAAGCCTCGGAAAAAGCTATCCATATCTCGGGTACCAATACTCCTTCAAGATCAAGGCATACTATATTCATTTCTGTTCCTCCGATTAACCGTCCGGTCGGTAAATCCAAGCGATCTCCAACCGGCTATATTCCAGTTTAGTATATGTCTTTTTTGTCTTTTTGTCAAATTATTTCATGATAGTAAATTTTTCACAAAATTCCTTCTATATAATATAGAAAATTTTACTTGATATTTTATTTCATAATTGTTAGAATAATGAAGTTTAGATAGTTTAGAACAGACTGGTGAGGTTTATTATGAAACGAGAGGATATCAGAAATATAGCGATCATAGCTCATGTTGACCATGGAAAAACAACTTTGGTCGACGCATTGCTCCGTCAGAGCGGTGTTTTCAGGAGCAATCAGGTGGTGGAAGAACGTGTAATGGACTCAAACGATCTTGAGAAGGAAAGAGGTATCACCATCCTTTCCAAGAATACTGCGGTTCATTATAACGGTGTAAAGATAAATATCATCGACACTCCCGGCCATGCCGATTTCGGAGGTGAGGTTGAACGTGTCCTAAAGATGGTAAATGGCGTTATTCTTGTAGTTGACGCCTTTGAAGGTCCCATGCCCCAGACGAAGTTCGTGCTTAAGAAGGCTCTTGAGCTCGACCTTCCCGTTATCTGCTGCATAAACAAGATTGACCGTCCCGAAGCGGATCCCAAGCGTGTGATAGATGAGGTTCTTGAGCTTTTCATCGAGCTTGATGCAAGTGATGACCAGCTCGACTGTCCGTTCGTATATGCTTCTGCAAAGTCAGGTGTTGCCATTCTTGAGATCGGCGACAGTCCCAAGAACATGCAGCCGCTTTTCGATACGATCTTAGAGTATATCCCCGCTCCCGAGGGCGATCCCGATAAGGGCACACAGGTTTTAGTCAGCACTATAGATTATAATGAGTATGTCGGCCGTATCGGCGTAGGTAAGGTTGACAACGGTACTATAAAGGTAGGTCAGGATGTTGTCATCGTCAACTATCACGATCCTTCCAAACAGCGTAAGGTTAAGGTCAACAAGCTTTATGAGTACGACGGCTTAAAGAAGGTTGAGGTTCAGGAAGCAACGATCGGTTCGATAGTTGCCTTCTCAGGTATAGATGATATCCATATCGGAGATACCTTATGTTCTCCCGAGGATGTCCAAGCCATCCCCTTCCAGAAGATCTCAGAGCCCACTCTTTCGATGAATTTCATTGTAAATGATTCTCCTTTGGCAGGCAAGGAAGGCAAGTGGGTTACATCAAGACATCTGCGCGAGAGGCTTTTCAGAGAGCTTAATACCGATGTCAGCCTCAGGGTCGAAGAGACCGATACAACAGAAGCCTTCAAGGTTTCCGGTCGTGGAGAGCTGCATCTTTCGATACTTATAGAGACCATGAGACGTGAGGGTTATGAGTTTGCCGTAAGCAAAGCCCAGGTTATTTTTAAGCAGGGCGAAAACGGTGAAAAGCTTGAACCCATGGAGCGTGCGGTCGTAGATGTTCCCGATGAGTTTTCGGGTAGCGTTATTGAGAAGCTCAGCAGCCGCAAGGGCGAGCTTCTCAGTATGTCAACCGTTTCGGGCGGTTATACAAGACTTGAGTTTTCCATCCCCGCAAGAGGTCTTATCGGTTACAGGGGTGAGTTCATGACCGATACAAAGGGTAACGGCATACTTAATACGGTATTTGATGATTACGGTCCCTATAAGGGTGATATAACCTTTAGAAAGCAAGGTAGCCTTATCGCTTTTGAGGGCGGTGAGACCGTTACCTATGGTCTGTATAACGCTCAGGAGCGCGGTACTCTCTTCATCGGTCCCGGTGAGCAGGTTTACGCCGGCATGGTTGTTGGCCAGAGCGGTAAAGGTGAGGATATAGAGCTTAATGTCTGCAAGCGTAAGCAGATGACAAATACACGTTCATCTTCTGCTGATGAAGCGCTTCGTCTTACTCCTCCCAGGATCCTTTCTCTTGAGCAGGCTCTTGAGTTCATAGATGATGATGAGCTTCTTGAGATCACGCCCAAGAACCTGAGGATCAGGAAGAAGATATTGGATCCTACGCTTCGTAAAAGGGCAGGATTCAAGAAGGGTTGAGGGTTAAGATCCTTCGCTGACGCTCAGGATGACAGTGTTTTAATGACCGTGTTTTAATGACAATGATTTAATGGCCTAGGTTATAACAGCGTTGACATAAAAAGAAAACCGTGAGAAAGTAAACTCACGGTTTTTGTTTTTATACATATCAAAATGAATATGTTCTTTAACGTTCAATCCTTCCCCGTCTCTTTGTTCTCTTCGGTGAGGATCATCTTTTTCCTTAAGGCTTCAACTCTCTTTGAGATAAACGAATCAATGTCCTTCATCTTCTTTATCTTTGCCTGATCGAAGAAGTCTGCGTTCAGTTTCTTTAACATATCGTTTGATATAGAACGGCGTACCTTCGAGCTGGGCGGTCCGAACAGTCTGAAACGCTCTGCGGCAAGAAGGCTGACAAACGCTTTTTCACCGTACCATGAAAGCATCTCGGTAACATAGTCAAGTATCTCCTTTTCATCATCGGAGATCATCTTGTCAACATCAATCTTAAAGAAGGGTGATAACAGCTCTGACATGGTGAATTTCTCGTGATCGTCCTCAAAATAGAAGAAAGCGTTCGATCTGTACGCGTCAACAACAGCTTTGTAGGGTGAGTTTCCGGCTCCCCTTACAGGCTGATATACGTCATCAAACATAGGCCTGTCCAGAAATCTTAAAGAAAGGGCCTGTGACATTAAGAGTACGACATCAAGATGTGCCTGGGTAAGCTTTGTCTTCGATCTGTCAAATACATACTGTGAGATATACAATATCTTGTTTTCAAGTATCTGCTTGTATATAGCCATCATGCTCTTCCTGAAAGCAACAGGAGTAAGATTTGCCTTGTTGTTTACAAGAAGCTCAAGATATTCTTTCTTATCGGAATAAAGCCTGTATAAACGTTCCGTATGCCCGTTTTTCGGAAGCTCATCCATCTGACAGTAAAATATTATCGTTGTTTCTCCCCAGCCCGCAAGCTTGGCAAGCGGCTTTTTACCGATATTATATTTCTTAAGCATATCAAATATCTGGTCTTTTGTTATGTAACATGTACCGCCCATATGTCACACCCTCCTTTGATTATTATTTATGTTCTTACTTAAAATACATTTGTTATAAGCCACGGTATCGCATATGTTATGATGCACATGATGACTGTGGCAAGCAGCAGGCCGAGACATATCGCAGGGAATGCCTTTTTTATCTTTATGTTCAGCAGTGATGCGATAAGCGAGCCTGTCCAGGCTCCGGTTCCCGGAAGAGGTATGCCTACAAAGAGGACAAGTCCGAGGAACTCGTATTTCTTTATCTTTTCACTCTTTCCGAGTGATTTCTTTTCAAGCTTTTCCACAAGGGGCTTGAAAAGCTTTGTTGTTTTAAGCCAGTTAAATATAGGTGTGATAAGGAGCAGGATAAACGGTATCGGTACAAGATTGCCCGTTATGCATATCGCAACCGCTTTAAACAGCGGGATATCCTTTATTGCGGCGACTATCAGTCCGCCTCTGAGCTCAATGATGGGTACCATCGATATGACAAAGCATACCAGCTCATCCGGCAGTCCCGAAAGCTTTCCGGCTACCTTTTCTGCAAATGACTCGCTCTTTTCTTCGGTGCCCTCGGCCGAGGCTGATGTTACCGTCTCTTCTGCGGCACTAACCTTTATATCTTTAAAGGCAAAGGCATAAACCGTAATATTCATCACAACATATAATAAAAGCGCTGCTATGATGAACACTCTTTTTCTGTAAGTCATTTTTCTTCCCTCTCATCCGATACATGCCTCCCGCACACATCGTGAACAAGAGCATTTATAATTTCGAAAAATAAAGCCTCAAACCATAATGATTTGAGGCACATGTGTGTGACAAGATTCGAACTCGCGACCTTCTGGTCCGTAGCCAGACGCTCTATCCAGCTGAGCTACACACACATTCGTTTTTTAACGACCAAGGGTTATAATACCGCAAATACATATATATGTCAAGAACTTTTTCAATTTTTTGTCAGGTTTTTTAACTGTTTTTTACATTACGGCTGTCACAGGTCGATTTCCAGCTCTACGGGACAGTGATCCGATCCGGATATTTCCGAAAGGATGTCCGCTTCCTTTATCCTTGTTTCGAGCTTATCTGAAACAACAAAGTAATCAATACGCCAGCCTACGTTCTTTTCCCTGGCTTTAAACATATATGACCACCATGTGTAAGCATCGGTCCTGTCAGGATACAGGTGTCTGAACGAATCTACATAACCGCTTTCAAGCACCTTTGTAAAGCATGCCCTCTCCTCATCCGAGAAGCCTGCGTTCCGGTGGTTTGACTTCGGATTTTTAAGGTCTATCTCCTCATGAGCCACATTAAGGTCTCCGCAGTAGATCACAGGCTTTTTCTTTTCAAGCTCAAGTATATAGCTCAAAAATGCCTTTTCCCACTCCATACGATAGGACAGTCTTGCAAGCTCTCTCTGAGAGTTCGGTACATAGACGTTTACCATATAAAAGTCGGGGTATTCTGCTGTTATCACTCTTCCCTCGTGGTCATGCTCTTCTATCCCAATGCCGTAGGTTACGTTAATCGGTTCCTGCTTTGAAAACAGAGCCGTTCCGGAGTATCCCTTTTTCTCGGCATAGTTAAAATACTGATGGTAACCTTCGAGGGGAAGGTCAACCTGTCCCTCCTGCATCTTTGTTTCCTGCAGGCAGAAGATATCTGCGTCCGTTTTAGTAAAGAAGTCTAAGAACCCTTTTTGCATACAGGCTCTTAGACCGTTTACATTCCATGATATAAGTTTCATCATCTAAATCTTTCTATATTTTCTCTTTCTTTAATGGTCCGCTTCTGTATGATGAACTTCCCGGCTCATTCTCAAAATAATTTGATTTTGCGCTTTCCTCAAGTCCGCTCGTATTTGGAGTGTTCTGAGGCTTATTATTCTGATAGCTGCCGTACTGTACATTTTGGTTGTTCATGTTTGTATTCGAAGGTCGGTTGTTTGAACCGCCGCCGTATTGTACATTTCCGCCGTAATTGGAATTCTGATTGTAATTCTGATTATAGTTTGTATTATAATTTGTATTATAATTTGTATTATAACTTGTATTATAACTTCCTGCGTTAGCCCCCTGCTGTCCGTTAGTGCCCGGCCTGCCGCCTCTGCCTCCGCGTCCTCCGGTATAATATCCGGTATTGTTGTTGCCTGCAGGTCTTGCATTCCTAACGTCTCCGGTATTGCTTGAAGTATAATTCTTCCCGTTATATCTTCCGCCGTATCCCGCGCTCATCCTGTCCTGTGAACTGTAGGGGTTGTAACTGTTATTATAGGTTGAGCTGTAAGGATTTGCGGAGTTGTTGGGTCTTGTTACGTTATCGAAGATCTTTCCTATCTCGATACCGAGCTTATTTGCCTCGTTTCCGATAGTCTGTCCTATCTTTTCGGCATTCTGGCCTATCTTCTGGCCGATGCTCTCATTCTGTTTCCGGTAGTTGTTTGTGTTCTGACTCTGGTTAACGTTCTGTCCGTTGTTCTGTAACTCCGGATTCTTGCTTTCGGCCAGTGCCTTTTTCTCATTGTTGTCCATGACGAGCTTTGCTATGCCGCCGCCTATCATGACGCAGCCGATGAGTGCCATACCGCCCGCAACTACCAGCATTTCCGAACCGAAAGAAGCAGCTTCGGCTCCCGTACTTCTCAAAGCTCCGATGTTAATGGCACCTACGATTGAAAGCGCAAGTGCCGCCAAAGCCACTCCGGTCTTCTGGAAAAACCTTTTTATCTTTCCCACAGATCATTCCCCCATAAAACAATCATCAGCTCCTGAGTTCCATAAGCTTAGACTTAAGCTCGCCCTCGATCCTTCCGAGTTCTACCTCAGCTGCCTGACGCTTTGCCTTTCCTTCAGTCTGAATCTTCATAACCTCATCAAGGGTAGAAATAAGATTCTCGTTTGTAGCCTTAAGTGTTTCAATATCAACTACAGATCTCTCAGCCTCCTTAGCTGTCTCGATAGTAGCCATCTTAAGTGTTTCAGCGTTCTTCTTTAAGAGCTCGTTGGTCATGTTTGTAACAGCAGACTGCGCAGCCGTTGCCTGACGTCCGTGCTCGATACCGAGTGCAAGTACCATCTGTGACTTCCACAGCGGGATCGTGTTAACGATTGATGACTGGATCTTTTCAACCATCAATGTATCGTTGTTCTGAAGCATTCTGGTCTGAGGGCCCATCTGTATGGAGATCATACGGGTAAGCTCAAGGTCATGAAGCTTCTTCTCGAATCTCTCGCAAAGATTTGCGAAATCGTTATATGCCTGTGCATCTTCCTGTGCACCGGTCTCCTCTGCCTTCTTGCGGAGCTCTGCAAGCTTTGTAGCCCTTACTTCGGCAAGTCTCTTCTTACCTGCGATGATGTACATGGTAAGCTCTTTATAGTACTTTAAGTTAAGGTCGTACATCTGGTCGAACAGAGCGATGTCCTTCATAAGTGTTACCTGGTGCTGCTCAAGCATTTCAACTATCTTGTCAACATTTGCCTCTGCCTTTGTGTAGTTGGCCTTCATGGTTGCAACATCATTCTTCTTTTTCTGGAACCAGCCTGCGATACCCTTCTTCTCGGGCTCATCCATAGTCTTTAACTGTACAACGAGTGAAGAAAGAGTATCTCCGATCTCGCCGAGATCCTTTGTCTTTACGCTGTTAAGCGCAGACTCCGAGAAGCTTGCTATATGCTGCTGTGCTGCCGCACCATAGGTCATTACCATATTTGAATCGGAAATGTCTATCTTCTCTGCAAAATCATTAACAATAGCTTTTTCTTCCTCGGTGAGCATCGACTCATCGATCTGAACTGCATTTTCATCCTCTTTTTTCTTCTGATCTTCTTCAGCGTTCAGTGTAAGTGTAGGTGAAAAAGCATCGGCTGTCGCAGCGCTCACAGAAGGCGCAGCGGGTGCTGCGGGCATCTCGGGTGTTGCGGGCATTGCAGGTGCTGTAGCTGCAGCTGCGTTGGGGTCAAGTGTTAATGTAGGCATTCCGTTATCCATTTTTATCTCCTCCTTATATTGAACATGTCATCAAAGCTTTAACGATACCTCTGATATCGAATCGTCCTTTAAGCCTTCCTGCTGTAACATGTTTTCCATTACTTTTATCTCTGCGGATATGTCTAGCGCGTCATCCGCATACAGTGCATCAAGCTGTTTGTCAAAGGCTGCAAGCGAGGTATCCATCATTTCCTCTACCTTGCCCTTTGTACCGTCGATGTTCATGCCCGATATACCTGCTTCGTCCATCCTGTCGTAAGCGTTCAAGAGCTTTAATGTTGTGGGCAGGTAGTAGTTGAAGAACTTTCGTACCGAGTTTTTCTTTTTGGGATTCTCGACTATGAAGTTTACGATCTTTACGGTAACTTCCTCAAGATGTACTATCTGTGCCGAAACCTTTTCATCCTCTATGGCACGGTCAAGTCTCCTCATCTCCGAGATTGCCCTCTCTTCTTCATCAAGCAGGGCATCTATCGCTTTGTCCCCGGTCCTCGGTCTCTTCTTTATATCGGGATCTGTCTCTGTTTCCTTCTTTGCTTCGGGCTTTTGCTCCTCTATTTCGTTCTCATACTCTCCGGCCAATTCTTCGAGGGATTTGGGCCAGAACATTTTTCCTAAGCCCCATCCGGCAAGGGATGCAAGTCCTGCCAGGAAGTATCCCGAAAAAGAATGTAACGGAAAGGCCAGCGAATACAAAAGCCATACCGCCGCGGCGATATATATCGGTCCCGATGTCCGCCACGGATTCTTTTTAAACTTTTTAGCCATATACAGGCAAACTCCTTCCAAATTTCGGAATAAACTTCCAACATAGTTATAATGTTGGAGCCCCATTGTCATCCTGAGGGCTTTTAGCCCGAAGGATCTTATTCGCATGAATTCTGTAAGATTCTTCGCTTCGCTCAGAATGACCAAGGAAAGTTTTATTTATTAATTACTTCTTCGCTTTCGGCCGTTACCCTGACAACGTTATCCTTGGAAATGTACCAGTAGATATAATTTTCGTCGCCCTTGCGCTCTGCTACCTTAACGGTATAGCCTTCCCTGTCGCATCTGGTCTCGATCCTCTTCCAGCCCATTCTCTTTTCCTGGATATAGATACCGTCGGTCTTCTTTGCGAAATTCTCGATATTGAATCTGTTGGTACCCGTTCCGTAATTTCCGGTAAGGTCTATATATTTGTTGTATTCCTCGATTAGCTTTTCGATATTTACTTCCCTGCCGTTATCCGTTATGATGCACGGAACCTTGATATTGTTCTTAAGGATGTTCCTTGCCCTTATCATATCGGTTGTAACCTGTTCCTTGGCCTGCAGGTAGTAATTGTAATTTGAAGCCTCAGCAGACTTTGCTTCAGCATCCTCATATCCTATGCACTTAGCGTACATCTCCGATGCCTCCGCATACTTGTCCTTGTCGAGATTGCTTTCAGCCTCTTTATAAAGCTCCTCGGCCTTTATGTAGTAGATGCGCTTCTTAACGTCTACAAGTCTTCCGTGGATCTCCTTCCACTTATTGACATCATACTGATCGCCGGGATCGTAAAGACCGATGTTGTAAAGGATGGTCTTCGTGCCGTCGATAATGTCATTCCTCTTGGTATAGATGAAGAAACCTGCTGCGGCCAAGGCTCCGATTATCACCAGTACCTTTACGAAACCGAAATAGTTTCTGACAACCTTGGGTCCCTTTGTCTTTGTCGTAGTTTTCTTTTCGCTTACGGTCGTTGTCTTCTGCTGAGGCTTCTGTTCGGTGTCGATCTTAAGTCCTATGACAGTCTTGCCCTTAAGTGAAGCCTTTGCGGCATCCATCTTTTTCTTCATGTAATTGGCGACAAAGTAAGATGCTCCTATGACGCCTGCCGAGAAAAGAACTACTGTTATGATAGGTTTAACCTTTGAACTGTTGCTTCCGAAAATTATTATTGCCAGCACAAGAACGGCAATCAGGCCCATAGCGGCCATAATTGCGGTTGCAATAAGCGAAAACTTCTTGCTGTTCAGATAATCCTTAACGGTCTTATTACTCTTCCGGACAACTATCTCTTCGGCTGCGGCTATTTCTTCATCCGTGCCTATTCTTGAGATGCTGTTCAGAGTCTCATCAAGGATATCGTTAAGCACCTGAACTGTCTCCGAATCGGTTGCTGCATTCAGAGCGTTCCGGGCGGCTATAAGCCTGAAATACAGGTGCTCGGACTCACTTGAGAAAATTTCATCTACAGTCATTTTTACTCCGCCTTTCACAAAACTCAGAGTTTAGCTTCCTCTTCCCTGATCTTAACATCAATGTCTCTCATGGAATTCTCTATGTCTTTGATCTTTTGGTTTGCAACGGACCTTCTTTCATCAATGGCCCTGCTCCTGTCCTTAAGCTGCTGCATGCTTTCCTTCTTTGCAGCGATCACAGACTGGTTTTCCTCTATAGTTTCGTTGATCTCAGCAAGTTCTTTGTCGAACTTCTCCTTTGTCTTCTGATGCTCTTCAATGGTTGCCTTGCTGTTTATCTGTGCGATCTCAAACTGGTTCTTAATGGAATCAAGCTCTTTCTCGGCATTCTCGCGTTCCTCGGTCTTCTGCTTGTAGAGCATTACCTTTCTCTTCTTGCCCGAGCTTGCCTTTTCCCTGAAGATGGCTTCAATCTCGCCCGCAAGCTCAACTGCTGCGAAAGCTGTCCTTAAGTCATCCTTAAGCTTTAAGAGTCTCTTCTTCTCCGTCTGTTCCTTGTAGATATAACGGTTCTCTGATTCCTGTGCCTGTGCTTCGAGTTCCTTCTTTCTTCCCTGTGCGTTGAAGAGTGTGGCGTTTATCTGGTTCTCGAACTGCATGAACTGGCTGCGTTCCTGTTCAAACTGCTTTTCGATCTCTGCCTTCTCCATCATGCAGGTATTGATCTCTGCCGCAACCTCGACTCTTTCCTGAACAAGCTTTTCTTTTTCGATCCTGAGCTTTCCGATTGCCTCATCTTCCTGAAGTCTTAACTCTTCAGCATGCTTCTTTAACTGTGCGTGACGCTTCTCTTCCTCATGTCTCAGCTCTTCACGCTTTCTTAACTCATCTCTGCGCTGTTTTTCAGCAAGACGTTCAGCCTCTACGCTTTCAGCCTTTGCTGTAGCGTTCAGTATCGCGTCGGTGTTAAGAGCTGCGGTATTACCTGTACTGCCGTTGTCTTCTTCTTTTGATATGCCTCCAACCGCACGCTGTATCTCGTACTGTGCTGCGGCAGCCTTTGCTGCTGCTATCCTTTCGGCTTCCTTGCGTGCAGCTTCCTCTGCTGCAGCCTTAGCTGCTTCCTCGGCCTTAGCCTTTGCGGCAGCGATCCTCTCGGCTTCTTTTCTTTCTTCTTCCTCTGCGGCTGCCCTTGCTGCCTCCTCGGCTGCTTTCCTTGCCGCCTCTATCCTCTCGGCTTCCTTCCTTGCTGCTTCTTCGGCTGCAGCCTTTGCCTTTGCTTTTGCTGCGGCTTCTCTTTCAGCTATCTCTCTTTCTTCTCTTTCCTTCTCGGCAGCTGCCTTTTCTGCTGCGAGCCTTGCTTCCTCTTCCCTCGCCGCTCTTTCTCTCTCAGCCTTCTCGGCCGCTTCCTTTGCTGCCCTTTCTGCCGCTTCCTTAGCCGCTCTTTCCCTTGCCTTTATTTCTTCGGCTTCTCTTGCGGCACGTTCGGCTGCTTCCTTCTCTTCCTTTTCCTTTGCAAGTCTCTCGGCCTCGGCCTTTTCCTTGGCTTCCTTTTCTTCCTTTGCTATTTTGGCGGCTTCGGCCTTGGCACGCTCTTCCTCTTCCCTTGCGGTCCTTAAAGCCTCTTCCTTTGCCTTTTCTTCAGCTTCCCTTGCCGCTCTTTCGGATTCGATCCTTTCCTTTTCGGCCCTTTCTATCTCAAGCCTTGCAGCTTCCTCTCTTGCCTTGTCCGAAGCTATTTTCCTTGCGGCCTCTACTTTGGCGAGTGTGGCAAGTCTTTCTTCCTCGGCTCTCTTTGCCGCTTCCTCGGCTGCTTTTGCCTCAGCCTCTTCCCTTGCCTTTCTTTCTTCCTCTTCGGCTGCCTTCCTTGCTGCTTCCTCAGCTGCTCTTCTTTCTTCCTCTATCTTTCTTGCTGCTTCTTCGGCTGCTTTTCTTGCTGCCTCTTCTGCGGCTCTTCTTTCAGCTTCTTCCCTTGCCTTTCTTTCTTCCTCGGCTTTTCTTGCAGCCTCTTCTGCCGCAAGTCTTTCCTCTTCGGCCTTCCTTGCTGCTTCTTCGGCTGCCTTTCTTGCTGCCTCTTCTGCGGCTCTTCTTTCGGCTTCTTCCTTTGCCTTTCTCTCTTCCTCGGCTTTTCTTGCCGCCTCTTCGGCTGCAATCCTTTCTTCCTCGGCTTTCCTTGCTGCTTCTTCGGCCGCTATCCTTGCTGCTTCTTCAGCTGCTTTTCTTTCTTCCTCGGCTTTCCTTGCTGCTTCTTCGGCTGCCTTTCTTTCTTCCTCTTCCCTTATCTTTCTCTCTTCTTCGGCTTTCCTTGCCTCTTCCTCGCGCTTCCTTGCCTCATCTTCTTCGATAAGCTTGGCATTTCTTGCAGCCTCAGCAGCCTCATTTCCTGCCCATGTTATGGTATCAAGCCAGCTGATAACCGTCTTGTCCATGCTGTCGGTAGAATATTTATTGTTAAAAATTACACGTAACTTTAATACACGTCCGTTTAACTCCAGGAAAATATAGTAGTTATAACACATGGACGACATGACACGTCTAATAAAACCGCCTGTAATTTTTCCAAATGAATATTTCTGAAGGAAAATCTTTGACTTATTTACACCGCCTTTAACCATCTCGTTGTAAATTTCCTGAGCGATATCGAAGCCGTCCCTTCCTTCTCCCTCTTCGTTTCCGTTGTGGAGAAGCTCAACAGCCTTTTCCTCGTCGATATCATTTAAGACAAAGTCTTCCCTCTCGTTCTCGCTTGGGATCCATGCAAGGAAATCCCTTGACTGTCCGGCCTGATTAACCGACTGCAGATTAACCTTGAAGCCATCGGGGATGACTATACGGTATCCCGTACCGAATACAATGTTCTTGTCATTAAAAGTGAACTCCGCAACTTCGTTCTCATCCATCATCTCGCCCAGAGAATCCTGAAAAGAGTTCAGTGCTCTCAGTAAATCCCCCAATGACTTTCCTGACTCTTTGGTATTGTCCATTTTTAACCTCCGCGCTGTTATTATGCAGCTAAAATAAACCCGCAATTATGACTGAAAAATAACAAATGAGTATTATTCTCCGACCATACTCTTTGATTATACTCTTTTCTGTTTATAAAATCAACTAAAATCAGTAGATTTAGCAATTTTTCTTCTGCCTTCAAGAAGAAACCAGCCTGCCATCGCCACTATCGGAACGGTGATGTTTATCACCGGGCTTTTTGAGAAATACTCCGGCAGTACGTAAAGCAGGAAATTCATCCCGTTGAAAACTATATGGAACACTATTGACGGCAGGATGGAATTGTATTTATCCGCCAGATAAGCAAGGAACATTCCGGCAGTTGCCGCAAACAGCCCCTGTACCAGATTCAGGGGGAATACCCCGAAAAACACGGCGCTCAGCATTACCGCGACATGCGGATACATATTGCTCCTGAGCCTTCTTAAGATAAGGCCTCTCATGATGCACTCTTCGTTTAAGGGCGCTATGATGATGGTCGTGATTATTATCCTCCAGTCGGCAAGATTCGTTATCCCGGCTTTATTCATCAGCTCCTCATAGTTGATTATCGTCTGCGGACTTATCACTCCTATGAGCGATACCAGATGGTTGCACAGGTAATACATTCCTATAGCCGAAAGGATTATCCCGAATGTGGTCGGTATCTTAAATATCCTTTTGCAGCTGTATTCCACTTCCTTTATGCCGATTGTCCTGCAATATGCCATTTTATACCATATCACGGAAACAATGCAGCAGACGATAGTTGCAAGGAGTGTCAGCTTTCCGGTATCCACTGCATTGACCAGCAGATCCGTAAGGTTGGCGTCGGTCACCTCGGCATTGTTTGCCGCATCCACCCCTGCGGATATGGCAAAAGGCAGCTGACAGATCAGCTGTATGCCCCAGAATGCGGCCATGATAAAGAAGGATATGATGATTGCCATCATAGGATCCTTCTGAGACCTGTATTCTTTAGGAACATACCGTTCCGTCCTGACCGGCTTGTTCTCTTTATTTTTCTTTTGCATTTATTTCACCGTATTTTTATCCGTACAGGTTACGACCAATGGCATTAAGTTAACCTCTTTTTGTCATCCTGAGCGTTAGCGAAGGATCTTATCACGTAAGTTGTAAAGATTCTTCGCTTCGCTCAGAATGACACTAACTTAATGACATTGAGGTTACGACCCCTCCGGACGTACAAGCCTTTCATCCGTATCAAAGACATCTGCCACGGCTCGGAAAAGCTTAACCAGAAAGCTTCCCTTTGACGTGATACTGTAGCTTCCGTCGGGATTCTGCTTTATGCTCCCGGTTTCAAGCTGTTCGTTAAATCTTTTTTCAAAGGCTCCGTAATCGTAAACATATGTATCAACAAATATCTTGCTCATTTCTTCCTGGGTAAAGGTTCTTTCCGGATCCTTATCCATGTAGCTCAGCATGAATACGGATACAGACCTTTCTACCGTAACCGGTACCAGCGTAAAAAATACCATGTTTATGCTGCAGCACAGTATAAATACAAGCACCGCATCCTTTACTGAAAGCCACTGTATCTTTCTTAAGCGCCAAAACAGCACCATGAGCCCGGTCGCCATTAATCCCGACAGGATTATCATTATTATCCCGCGGTACATAAGCACATCCATGCCCGAAAACAGCGGCAGCCTGATGAGCAGCACAAGCAGGAGAAACGATATCACATACAATGCGGCATATGTAAGAAGCGTATAAACTATCTCGCGTACCGGAGTTATCTTCTTTTCAGCATTCATGAGCATGCCCTCCCGGATCAAAATCTACCTTAAACCAATTTCAGTATGACATTAATTGCATTGCAAATAATACCTTACTCCTCCTCTTCAGTCTCCGAAGGTTCGGTTGTACTGAAGAGTGCCTCTACAAATGAGTGCGGGTCGAATTTCTGAAGATCGTCGATGTGCTCTCCTACACCGATATACTTAACAGGGATACCGAGTTCTTTCTGTATCGCTACTGCGATACCTCCCTTAGCCGTACCGTCAAGCTTTGTTAT
>JAEEGK010014815.1_pt1 | contig 17373 bp, 8 predicted proteins | sample 8958771 | NCBI WGS metagenome assembly JAEEGK01 (sample SAMN16246547, study PRJNA631951) | gut metagenome | biome: gut microbiome; feature: rumen; material: SC-attached | host: Bos | place: Iran: Karaj | collected 2018-10
ATGTTTTATTTGTTTATTGGATTTATTGTCATTTTTGCTTTAGGTAAATTGTATTTTAATTCAAAAAATAAAAGAAGAAATGTTGAAAATAATAATGAAGAAGAATTGATCTCCTTTTAAATAAATAAAAAATTTATTTAACGGTTGATTAAATTATTTTATCATTTATTCATATTATAAACAATATTCAGAGTTTTATTTTATTTTTAAATTTTTCTTTTTTAAAATAAAAAAATAAAAATTGTAGAAATTATAAATTTGGGAATAATATCATTTTTAAATATAAAATATTAATATCAAATTCTAAGTTTATTTCTTGAAAAATAATAAAATATAAAAATAAAAATTAAAAATAAATAAAAATTAATTTTTAAATATCTATTATTGAAAGAATAATAAAATATTTTATTAATTAATTATCTCTATTTAAAATTCTTAAGAAAACTTTACAAATTTATTAATTTTATATATTTTAACAATTATTCTTTGATTTATTGAAAAAGAATTAAACAATTAAAGGATTTTAATTTATAGAAATTCCCAAAACAACTTTTGTAATTTAATTTATAAAAGTCAATTTATTTTACTATAATATACAAAAATAAAAAAAAAGATTAATGTAAAAAAATTAAAAAAATAATTTTCAATTTTTAGAAATGGGAGTAGTAGAGTGTTCATCATGTCAAAAAACAGAAGGTGAATTAAATGCAAATAATCTAAATAACGAAAAAAATAATATAAAAATATCAACACAACATAATATTGATATGAAATTAGCAAGAGAAAACTTCAATGAATATTTTAAATTAAAACTTCCTCAAATAGGAGAATATTATAATGGAAATTTTAATAATTTAATTCCAGAAAAAATAAGAAATTATATAACAGAAAATTTATTGGACACATCAAAATATGAAATATCAGATAATAATATATTTGAAACAAAACCAATTAAATTTAAAAATGGAAATATTTATAAAGGAAATTGGAATAAAAATGGAGAAATGCAAGGTGAAGGATTATATATTTTAATGAATGATAATGCATTAGCAGAAGGAGTTTGGGATAAAGGTGAATTAAAAGGAGGAAGAATTTTTTTACCTAATGGTGATATATATGAAGGTGAAATTAAAAATTCTACATTTAACGGAAAAGGAAAATTAATATGTGATGATGGAATAATTTATGAAGGTGATTTTATAAATGGAGAAAAAAATGGAAATATGAAAATAACATATCCTGATGGTTCATATTATAAAGGTGATTATAAATATGATAATTTGAATGGTGGTGGTGAATTTTTTTGGAAAAAAGGTTATAAATATAATGGAAATTTTTTAAACGGGAAATTAGAAGGTAAAGGAATATTAAAAAATGAAACAAGTGGTTCTGAATATAATGGTTATTTTTATAATAATAATTTTGAAGGTGAAGGAATATTTAAATGGAATAATGGTAATTTATATAAAGGAAATTATCATTTAAGTAAAAAACATGGTGAAGGAATTTATACAGAAAAAAATGGTATTTCATTTAAAGGAAATTGGGTTGAAGGTAAACCACATGGTTTAGGTGAATTAAATGATGGTGGTAAAATATATAAATGTTCATGGAGAAATGGTGAACCAATTGAAAGTCCTTCTTTAAAAACTGATGATAGTAGAAATAATAAAATAAGTGCTGAAGATTTAAATGATTTATTTTTTATTCCTGAAGAAGAAGATATTGATATTAATAATTTAGATTATTTAATTAAAGATTATAGAGAAGGTGATTTTAAACCTAATGAAAATTTCTCTGGAATTTTTCATTAGATTTTTTTAGAGTATTAATATTTTTTCATTATAAATTAAATAAATATTTATTTTTAAAACAAGATTGTTTCAATTCCAGCTATAAATCCTATGGTACATAATGAACAAATAAATAATAATGAACATATATTTCTTAAATTAGTTAAATCATATTGATTATTTTTAATATAAAGTAATCCAGGCATTAAAAATGCTATAACAACACCAATAAATCCTCCTAATAATGAAATAAATTTTAATATATCATTATAAACTGCTCCAATAAATGTAGAAATACCTATTACAGATATAGTTAAAATATAATTTGTTTTATCACTTATTTCACTTGTTCCAAAGAAAAGTGTCATAAAAGAAATTCTAAATGAATTATAATTAGGAGGAATTGCCATAGATAAACAAACACATATACTTAATTTAGCAACAGTCATAAAAATATCATTACCAATAACATTATTATTTTCTCTATAAATAATCAATGATGGTTGTTTAACAGGAGCAGTTAAAAATCCACAAACACTAACAAGGAAATATATAATAAAATCTAATAATAAACTTCCTATAAATACTATATTTATTTTTTTTACACTTGGATTTTTTAATGATTTATATATTGGAAATGCTCCAATATGACATGTATAACAAAAGAAAATTGTAGCCATGCATTGAAAAATATTCATATCACCTTTTAATGAAGGAGCAAGACTATAAAAATTAGGATGAGTTTTAGGATTATTCTCATTATATTCTTTTGCTTTAAAATTCTTATAAAATAATGGACATTGGAATGCAATAACTAAAATAGTATATGCTAAAGAACCTATTCCTATCATTGAAGTAAAACTCATTTTACTTAAATCTTTTAATAAACATAAAGGTAAAATTAGAAAAGATGCTCCAAACATAATTGGAAATTTTATTGTGGCAGATTCCCAAGTTACTTTTTCAAAATGCTCAAATTTTTTCCCACTTTTACCATGAAATAATTCAAAATAAACTCTACCAATTAAAGAATATATAACAACTTGATATGAAATTAAAACTCCAAAAATGAAAATTAAAATGAAAACATCTAAAATTAATCCTGGAATTTTTCCTAATGATTCTTTAACTAAAGGAGAATAATCTTTATGTGATGAATTTCTTGATGCATGAATCATTCCATTAAGTGCCCAATAAGCACAATAAGCACCGAATAATAATAAAATTATTTCATTAATTAATCCTAATTCTGCACATCTATTTGGAAGAGCAAAGCATCCTGTTCCAATTGTCATTGCAGATAAAGAAAAAATAGGTCCTCCTATACCTTCAATATCACCTAAATATTTTTCAATAAATCCTCCACGTTTTTTTGTACTAACCTTTATATTTGTTAAATCATTATTATCTTGCATTAAAGGAGTATAATTTGTATTATCCATTGATATTATATGAATATTTTCATTAATATAACAATATTTATTACATATTAACTAAACTATATCTAATTAAAGTTGAAAAATAATAAAAAAATATATATAAAAATAAAAAATGAATAATTCGAATTCAATAAATCCTCGTATTGAATATAAAACAGTAATGAATGTAGATGGTCCTTTAGTAATTTTAGATAGTATTAAATTTCCAAAATATAATGAAATTGTAAATGTTCGTTTAGGTGATGGTTCAGTTCGTAAAGGACAAGTTTTAGAAATAAATGGTAACAGAGCAGTAGTTCAAATATTTGAAGGTACACAAAATATTGATGTTGTGAACACATATGTTGAATTCACTGGTGATGTACTTAAAATGCCTATATCAGAAGAAATGCTTGGTCGTTCATTTAATGGTTCAGGAATGCCTATTGATGGTGGTCCTGGTGTTCTAGCTGAAGAATTTAGAGATATTAATGGTCAACCTATTAATCCTTGTAAAAGAGCTTATCCTAGAGAAATGATACAAACTGGTATTTCTGCTATTGATTGTATGAATTCTATTGCTAGAGGTCAAAAAATTCCTTTATTTTCTGCTTCTGGTCTACCACATAATGAAATAGGTGCTCAAATTTGTAGACAAGCATCATTAGTTAAAGGTAAAGATGTAATGGATCATTCAGATGATAATTTTGTTATTGTTTTCGCTGCTATGGGAGTAAATTTAGAAACAGCAAGATTCTTTCAAAAAGATTTTGAAGTACATGGTTCAATGGAACATACAGTTCTTTTCCTTAATTTAGCAAATGATCCAGCAATAGAAAGAATAATAACACCAAAATTAGCATTAACAACAGCAGAATATTTAGCATATGAAAAAGAACTTCATGTCCTAGTAATTATGACAGATATGACATCATATGCAAACGCAGTAAGAGAAGTATCAACAGCAAGAGAAGAAGTCCCAGGTCGTTTTGGTTATCCTGGATACATGTATACAGATTTAGCAAATATATATGAAAGAGCAGGTAGAATTGAAGGAATAAATGGTTCAATTACTCAAATACCAATATTAACTATGCCAGGTGATGATATTACACATCCAATTCCAGATTTAACTGGTTATATTACAGAAGGTCAAATATTTATAGATAGAACTATGTATAGTAGAAATATTTATCCTCCAATTAATGTCTTACCTTCACTTTCTCGTTTAATGAAAAGTGCTATTGGAAAGGGAATGACAAGAGAAGATCATCCTATGGTTTCTAATCAATTATATGCTAATTATGCTATTGGGAAAGATAATCAGCAAATGAAAGCTGTTGTTGGAGAAGAAGCTTTAACACAAGAAGAATTAAGATATATTGATTTTCTTGAAGCTTTTGAAAAAACTTATATTGCTCAAGATAGATATGAAAATAGATCTATTGAAGAAAGTTTAGATAAGGCTTGGGAGTTGTTAAGGAAATTTCCTTATGAGGAATTAACTAAAATTCCTGATGCTATTAAGAAAAAATATTATTCAAGAGAAGATTTTGTTCATAATAAAAAAATGGAAGAGAAAAATAAAAAGTAAATAATTTTTATTTTAATAAAAATTTTATTTAAATTTTTTTTTGTGTAATTGATTTCTTTTTTTTTTTTGTTGTTTATTTAATTTTAAATAAATATTTTTTAAAAAATGGGAGATGTGGCTAAAATAATTTGTGTAGGAGGTTCTTTTGATATAAATATTTCTTTAGGATTAACAGAAAAACAATATTCATTTTTAAATATAAATTATGATAAAATAAAAGATTTAAGTGAATTAAAACCTTATTTTAATAAAAATGAAAATTATAATAATGATGATTCTAATAGAAATATTTCTGTTTTATCATTATTATCAATATCATCAACAAATTCCCTTTTTAATAATCTTTTATTTATTAATAGAGCCAATAAAGTTAAAAGTTTTATTGAATATATTGTTCCTTTTTTACCTAAATATGAATTAGAATATGATTTTATGGAAGATATTGTTAAAATTATATCTGAAAAAAATTATATTTTTATAGAATATTATAATTTACTTGATATTAAACCTAATATTACTTTTTCATTTAAAAAAATTGATGAAAATGGACAAGTAGCTGAGACAAAAAATTATATTTTATCAAAAGAAAATAAATTTTCAGAAAGAAATGAAGAATATGATGGAGATTTATTTAAAGGTTTTAATTTTGAATTTGATTGTACTTTTTTTTATTCATCAATAACAGAATTAATAAAATGTAAATTAAAATCAAATAAAGAAATAGAAGATTTTTTATATAATATTTGTAATAAATATCCAAGAATGTTAATATGTATTAATTATTTATCTTATTCTGATAAAGAAAATAAAATTGACCTTTCAGCAATAAATTTAATAACTGAATTGTTAAGTTTAACTGATATTTTCATTTTTGATAAAAATGAAGTTTCAGATTTTTTTGATTTAATTCAATCATTCGAAGATGAAGAAAAAAAAATAAAAAATAATTTAAAATTATCTAATAATAAGAAGAAAAGGTCTAATTCTCAAGAAATATCATTAGATGGAAATTATAAATTAAACTCAAATAAGAATGTTAATATTTTACAAAATAAAATTCCTATTGAAGAATTATTTATTCACAAAATTAAATCAAAAAAAAATTCTTCAATAAGAATTATTATATTTTTAGATAATTTAGAAAAAATAATTATAATGCATCAAGATACTATATCAGGATTAGTTTTATTTCATAATAAATTTTATTTCAATTTTTATCCAAATAATATTCAAGAAGAAGAAATTGAAGAATATAAAAATGTTTTTTCTTCAAATTATAAAAAAATAAACAGTATATTTATAGGAGGATTTTTATCAAGATTATTCAATAAAAAAAGTTTTAAAACTAGTTTTATTGCTGGAAATGATAGTGTTAAAAAGGTAATTGATTTAATAAAATATGATATAGATTTTCCAAATAATAATGAATTTTTTGAAGTTTTAGTTAAGAGAACTTCTCCAATTAAATCAAAAAAAGAAATTGAAAATTTAAAAAAAGAAAAAAATTTTATTTTAGATTGTACAAACATACTCACTAGTAAAAAAAAAGATTATAATGCATTATATGATATTAATTGTTTATCTTATTTTTCAAATTATGAAAATAGGAAAATTTTATTGAAACAAGGATTCATTAATAAAAAAGGATATATTTTAGGTGAACCTGAAAATAATGTTTTTTCTAATTTAATTAAAAATAAAATGATTATAAAAAGTTATTCAAATGAAAAAGGGATCTTAAAAAAAACAAAAGAAAATAATAATTATTTAAAAGTACAATTAAAAAGTTTATGTTTAAGTAAACCTGAAGATATACAAAAAGCAAATATAATAAATTCAATGGGAATAACTAATAAAAATAATTATAATCTAATTCATAAAAAAAAATTACCTTCATTAGAAAAAAAGAATAAAAATTTACCTATTGTAAATAATGATATATTTTTTAAAGAATTGCAAAAATCAAAACACATAAAATTGCAAAAAATTTTAAATGCTCGAATATTTTCAAGAATAAATAAATTAAAGCAATCAAATTCAACTTATTATTCAATAAATAGAAATAATATTGATAATGGAAATAATTCGATGCCACAATCTAATAAAAATATAAGTTATAGAAATTCAAATCTATTAAATATACAATTTAAAAATAATTCAGTAGATAAAAATATTCATAGTTATTATGAAAAAGTTGAAATGGAAGATAAAAATTTAAATGATAAAGATAAAAATAAAGAACAAAATATTAATGATAATTCAAAAGTTATAAAGAAAAAAGGAAAAAGTAATGCTCTTATAATTTCAAAAGAAAAAGGTTATATGTCTCAAAATGATTTTAAAAATATTCTCAAAGAATATGAAAATAAAATGATGAATTCATCAAGATCTTCTCCAATAAAAAATGAACACTCAAATCTTTTTTCATCACATTCAAAAAAAGGATAATATAAATTATTTAAAATATAGTATATATATTTTTTAATATTTAATTATTATTTTTTTTATTAAAAAGACAAAAATAATAATTATTTGATATATAAAAATGGTAAGAAATAACTCTTAAAATAAATAGAATAGAAAAATGAAAGAAAAAAGTGAAACATATCAAAAAAATATTACAAAAAGAGGAAATGTTCCAACTTCAATTTCTGTAAGATTAATTTATTTAATTTTTAATTTATAGAAAAAAGACAATAAATTTCCAGTTGGACCTATGCTTCTTGGATTTTTCCTTTTTATTGTTATTGGTTCAGCAATTTTCCAAATTTTAAATACTGCAACTACACCTGGTGGAAATTCTGTTTATTAATTAGTTATATATTCATTTAATTTATTCTTTTCCCTATTATAATTTAAAAAAAATCAATCACTATTTTTTAAATATTTTTTTTTTAATCTTATTTATAAATTAATATATATTGATAATAAAATTATTTTATTGATAATAATTTAAAGCAATAAAATAAAAGAAATTTTGAATCATAATTTATTATTATAAATTACTTTTGTATTTAAAAATTTTTTTTGTTTTAAGTAATTTTTTTAATGAAATGAAAATATTTAAATTTAATTTTTTATATGAATTCAATTACTATTTATAAAAGGCAAAATAAACCAAAAGTATGGTCTAGAGTCATTTTTCATATATCAAGATGTACTGGAAAAATAAAAAGAAATTTTAATCCTGATGTTCTTTATGGCAAATTAGAACAAGAAGATGTTGATATTGTTATGGCATTAATAGAAAAAGAAGCAGGAAATTTTAAATTTTTAAGATTTTTTTATAAATTAGAAATTATAGTTGTAATTTTGATGTTTAGTTCATTTGTTTTATTATTAATATTTTTTTTTGTTTTAAATAATTCATTATATGGGTTTTTTTTAGTTTTCATTTTTATTTTATTAGTTATATTTTATTTTGGATTCGTTAACTCATGTATTCACAAAATTAGAAAAATTACTATAAAAAAATTATATCCAATCATTGATAATATTAATAGAAAATTATTTAATATGAGAGGTCTTTATTTAATGATTAATCAAAATTTAAATTATGTTAATATTTATATAATACCAGCTTATATTGAAGCAAATGTTTTATTAAAAAATATTATTTATGATTCACAAAGTTCAGAAAGTATAGCAAAATCACAAAATAATAAATGCAATGAAAATGAAAATGAAAATGATAATAAAATTTTAAATTTTAAAAATTCAGTCAATATTACAAATAATAAATCAAGAGATATTCTTACTCCAAACCAAGTAACTAATGGTTTAGGATTATTATAATAAAATTAATAATATAATAAATAATAAAATTTATAAATAATATTAAGTTTTTAGACTTTTACAAATAATGACGAAAAAATAAAAAAAAGGATGTCCAATTTTTAATATTAAAAAAATAAATCATATAATTATTATTTATATAAATCAACAATCTAATAAAAGCAAATTATTTTCAATTTTTTAATTTAATATTATAAGATTTAAAAAAAGTGTTTTAAATATTTGAAAGAAATAAATTATTATTTTAAAAGGAGAAAAAAAGAACCTAATTAAAAAAAGTTTTAAAGTCTATAAATTAATAAAAAATTTATAAATTTTATAATATTGATGTTAAAGTTAATAAATATATTTAAAAAAAATATCCTAATATTAAATCAATAATTAATCAAATTTCTAAAATTTAATTAATATTTTAATTAAAAGATAATGGGATTTAAAAAAGTATTACTTCATATTTCAGAAATAATAGTATTAATAGGAGGGGTATTATTTTTAATTTTAGGATTTTTAGCTTTATTTGATAATAAAGTGATTTATGAAAAATTACTTAAAATTGAAGATGAAAAACACCCAAATAACAGCACATATCTAACTATGGAAGAAGTTATTAAAAAAAGAAAAACACATATTGTTTTAGAATTATTCACTGCATCAACTGTTGATTTTATATTAATGTTTTTATGCATATATAAAATGCGTGAAAGTATTACAGATAATTATAGCAATGCCCTTACTCTAGTTCTAAATGAAAAAAAAAAAGATGATATAGAAGAGGAAATTTTAAGTAGTTCAGATAATCTTGATAAGGGAACACCTATTAATTAATTCTATTAGTTAATATGAGAAAAAAATTTATATTTAATTGAACTTATATAATTTTAAAAAAATACTTTTTTTCTATTAATTTAATTATGTTTAAATAAATAAATGAATTATTTACAAAATGATATTGATGAAATTAATATTCATTCACCAAGTAATGTTATAATTTCAAAACGTTCTTCATCAAATTTTACAGGAACATCAATTCGAAAGAAACAATTTTTATTTTATAAAAAATTAATAACCTCAAAAGATATGGAAAAATTAGCAGAAAATATATCAATTATTACAACAAAATTTTTACAAAATTTTCCAAATTATTTAAGAGTTGTAAATTTTAGAGATAAATATAGAAAGTATTTAAATGGAAGTTATGTAGATATTGTTTTATTAATGAAAGAATTTCCAGAATTTAATATTTTTGATTATATAGGAGTTATGACACTTAATACAATGTCCAAATCTGAAAAAAAAAAATTAATCCAAGCAAGAAACAACATTCTTCTCTCAATTTTATTAGTTGCTAAAGAAAAGCAACTTTTAGAAAAATCATTCATTAATAGAAGAAATAGTAATAGTATTCATACTATTAATAATGATAATAATAAATCTATAAAAAAAGGAGATAATTGTATTTCTTTAATTCACTCAATTAATGCAGGTGAAAATAATGTTCAGACAATTCAAGAAAAATCTATTTTTCAAAATTTAACTTTTTTAAATAATTTAGCTGATGATATTAAAATGTTAATAATAGATGAAAATTCAAATGATTATATGTTTCATAGTCATAATAGTCCAAATAAAGGTTTACTTAGAAAACATGAAACTAAATTTAAAAATATTAATCAAATTAAAAATGAAGATAATCCAAATATTGATTTTGATTATGAAATTGAATTATTTTTTCTTGCATTATTAGATTTTAAAGACAAAGCAAGAGCAATTAAACAAAAATATAATTTTTATTTTTTAAACTTTGTTGATGAATTAAATTTACCAAATAAATTTGATTTAGACAAAATGATAAATGAAATTTCTATTCATAAAGATATTACAGAATTAAATTTTTCAGAATTAATTTTTATAAGAAAAATTCTTTCTAATGCTGCAAAAAGAAAATTATATTATGGAATAGAATTTTTTACTCATTCATCTAAATTAAATATATATTTAAGTGAAGGAAGATTATGGAAAAATATTGGATTATTAATAAATAAAAAATTAGTATATAAATTATGGATAAATTATGAAAAAAAAATTGAAGAAGATAAATATTTAAGGCAAGCACAAACAATTAGAATGGAATTTGGAAAAAAATTAACAGAACTTAAAAATGAATTATTTGAATTAAATCAATCAAAAGAAAAAGATTTATATAAAATAAATCAAAATCTTTTCATTACAAAAGAAATTAAAAAAAAATGTAAATTACCATTTATAGTTAACTTTAAAGATTTAATATCAGTTTTTTTAAAATATGATTTAAAAGAATTAGCATTATATTGTATAGAAGAATATTATGATAAATCAAAACATAAAAAAATTCCATTAGAAATTTATAATTTATGTCTTGATTATGATCAAGAAATTGCAATAGATATTTTTGATAGAGCATTAAATCAATCAAATATAGATGAATCATATATGCTTGCAGCATTAATGAGAAAATATTTTAAATTTGCAAGATGTTTATTAAAATTTAAAATATGTAAAAATTTTTTAAATTCACCTCCTCCTGAATCAGAAAATTATATGTATATTATGTATAGACAACAAAATAAAATAAAACATGAAGAAATAATGAAATTATTATATAATAAAGGAAAAAAAAATGGAGGAGATGAATTAATTACTTTTTTAAAAGAAGAAATTAAAAATGATAATGAAGGAAATCCTTCAATAACTCCTCAATCAGTTAAAACTTCATATATTTTAAATATTATAGCACCAGAACCAAATCCTGCTATTTTAAAAATTATGGAAAATAGTCAAAGTCCAAATAATCAAAATGAAGATTCTTCTACACAACATTTAGTTAATGGTATTGATAGTTTTTCAAATATTGTAGAAAATTTTGAAAATATAGGACCAGCTAAAAATAATTTTATAAATTTTAATACAGTTATTGAAAAAAATAACCATCTTAAAATATCAAATTCTCCAAAAACTACTGATATAAAAAAAAATATAAATGAAGAAGAAAAAAAATATTTAGAATTAGCAAATCATATGAATAATCCAGAAAGTTTAGGAAGTAGATCAAAATTATTTGTTTCACATAAATCAATAATATTAAATCCAAATGCAAAAATAATTAGCCCAACAACACATCCTGAAAAAAATATAAATATTGATAACAATAATGATTATAATACAATAACAAAATATTTACAAAATTTAAAAGATCAAGCAGTTAAAACAAATAATAAAACAATTAATAGAAAATCATATGGTCCTCCATTAAAAAAAGGACTTTCATTAAATCTTTATTATAAAAAGAAAAGATCATCAAAATATATTAAACCAGTAGAAATATCACCAAGAGATTCAAATAGAGAAACAGATGAAATAAGATTTCGTTGTTTATCATCAAATAAATTACCAAAAATAAATGTTCAATCAATATTAATTGATCATTTACGTTTTGGAGAATATCTCTTTGATGCAATTTGTTTACTTTCATCAATAAAAATATCATATTTAAATTTAGATTATGTTGAAAAAACATGTAAAAATTTATTAGTATTTACAACAACAGATGATGCAATTTTAAAATGTCCATATCCTTTAATTAGTATTGCTTTAGCTGCTGAATATTTACAAAAATTAGGTAAATTAAGTCAAAAAATATTAAATAAAACATCAAGTGTTGCTTCTGAATTATTAAAATTAGGTGCTTGTATGCAATCATCAATGAAAGATGAAGATTTATTAAATTATTTTTTAAGAGAACAAACTGATTATATTGGAAGAAATGCTTTAGAAATTTATGCTGAAAATGACTTTCATATATTATTAAGTGATATTGGTGTTGGTGATATTGTTGGAAAAATGTGGTATGGAACTGGACATGAGGAAAATACTGTTAGATTTTTTAGATTAACTCGTATTTTAAAAGCTAATATGTCATATGAACATTATTATAGAGTTATTAGTACTAATTATTTATCTGAAAATGCAGTTTATTCTTTTCAATTTTATCATTATATTAAAAATTGTTCTATTAGATTTAATATTAGTTCTTTTTCAACTGCAATTAGTACACTTTTATATCAAACTATTATTTACTTTTATGTTAATGATCTTCAAGAAAATGAAAAATCATATTTGAAATTATTATTTTTTTCTCATACTATGGCATATTCAAGTTTAACTAATACATTATTAAATGTTTATTATCATTATAAAACTGGAAGAAGATTAAGAGTTAATAAAGTTGATATTATTACAAATGTTATTTTTGCTCTTGCAATTTTTTTAAATATTATAGATTTTAGTAAATTCATTTATAAAGATTATGAAGATGAAGATAAAGAAAGTTATAATTTAATTTCAGGAATAATATATTCAATAATTATTACAACTGCATGGATGAGATTTGTAAATACAGTTTTATTAACAAATATATTTGGTAGTTTTTTTAGAATAATATTTCAAGTTGCATGGCATGTTTTTGCTTTTTTATTAATTGTTTTTTGTATTACTTTCTTATTTGCTCAATGTTTTACTGTTTTTTTTCAAAAAACAAATGAGGATTTTGAATTTATTTATAAAGGATTTGTTGCTTTATTTAATTCTGCTTTTGGAATTGTTGAATTTGAACATTTTTCAGAAATTAGAATTTTTGGATATGTTGTTTTAATGGGATATACTGTTGTTTCAAATATTATGTTATTTAATTTAATTGTTTGTATTGTTAATAATTTATTCGAATCTTTTCAAGAAAAATCAATTGCTGAAAATATGAGTGTATTAATTTTATCACATGAAAGAATTAGATGGGATGAAAAATATGGTTTAGTTATTTTATTACCTGCTCCTTTTAATTTGATATCTTTAATTTTTATCCTTATTTTAGTTATTTGTGGACATTATTATGATGATGAAAAAATTATTAAATTAAATTATATATTTTCAAAAATATGTTACTTTTTAATTGCTTTAATTTATTTTTTCTTTTTAACTTTAATTGGAATAATTGTTTATCCTTTTGCTTTAATTAAATCAATAATATATTCTTTATATTATGATTCAAATAATACTGGAACAGTGGAAAAAATTTTTATTTTAATAATTAGACCTTTATACTTAATATATTATTTTCTTGAAGATTTATTTATTTTTTGGAAATTAGTTTATAAAAAACCAGTTGTTAATAATGAAAAACTCATAAAACAAAAAATAGCGAAAGAATATATATTAGCATTAAGAAAAGTTTTAATAAAATTTAAATTTAAACAAAAAAAAAGAATTATACCAATTCATGAATTATATTTGAAATTAAGATTAATTGAAAAAAAAAAAACAACAGGAATAAATGAATCAAGTCCAATTAGTTCAGGTTCATTTAGTCCAATACCAAATAAATTTAATAGACAAAGTATATTAACAATAAATTCATCTTCTTATCATGAACAATTAAATGCAAAAGAAACTATGAAAACTTTAATTAGTAAAATTGTAGATAATGAAGGATATATTGATATTGATAGAAGTTTATTAATACTTCCTTTTAGAGTTAATTATTCTGAAAAATTTTTAAAGAATTTAAATTATATTAATATAAGAATTTTTCAAAGAGGAATTACAAAATATTTTTTTCAAGGACAAGTTTTTAATCAAGTTTATTCTTATAAAAAATTGCAACTTTTATTAAGAAAATTATTAATAAAATTTAAATTAATATATCATTATGTTCCTAGGGATATACAAGAAATAATTCAATATAAATTTTCTACTATTAATCGAGAACCTAAATTTTCAAAATCTGCACAATCATTTATAGTTCAGGAGCAAAATGAAGATATAAGTGAATATGATGATACTCAAGATTTTCATTTTTTACAAACTTTAAAATAAATTTATTTCATGTTCATTGTAATAATATAAATAAATTTATAGGAAAAGATTCAAAATTTTTTTATTCAAGTAGGAATTTTTAGTTCTCTTATAAAAATATTATAATAAAAATATGGTTCAAATTGAAAAAATAAAAACTAATTTATAATTTGTGAAGATAAAAAATAAATTAAGGAACAATAATTTATATATATTGTAATATATATAATTAATTTAAATAAAAAAAATTAATTCAGAGGAATTGATATATTACTTTATGATATAGATATAAATTAATTAAAATTTAAAAATTGTTTTTTCTTTCAAATAAATTTTTTTTTATAATTATCAGTAAATTTAATATCCTTTTATATTTAAATATAGATTCCTTGATATATTAAATTCAGAATTAATTTTTTATTTAATTTCCTGCTTATAAAAAAATCTCTCTTTTTTAGTATTATCATATAAAAATAAAATTAGCAATAACATTCATAAATATAATTTTAATAATTTTGATTTAATCTAATTCTTTATTAAATATTTGAATTCATATATTTTTTTATCAATATTATTTTTGATTAATACGAGATCTTTTTAATATATCAATAATAATTTATATTATAATTAATAATAATTAATAAATTCAAATAATTATATAAGATAAATATTTTCCTATCTCTTTTTTATTTATTTTTTCATATTACTTTTTTTTCTTTTTGAATTATTTCATCTTTTTCTTTTTTTTTATTTATTTCTTTTAATTCATTTATCGTTTTTTTATTTTCTTTTTTTAATAATTCAATTTCTTTTTTTAATTCTTCTCCTTTTTTTAATTCATTATTTTATTTTATTAATTTTTGTTTTATTGAATACTTAAAAAAATTATCATTAAAATAATTTTTTTAAAAAATTCTTTCACTTTCTTTTATTTTTAATATGGTAATAATTAAATCACTTAATTCTTTATTTCCTGTATTTTTTAATATTTTATTTGAATTTATTTCATTTATAATTTGATATTCAGTTTTTCCATTATGGATATTCTTTAAAAAACATATAATAAATTATTATTCCTAAACTTCATAAATCATTTTGTTTGAAAATGAGTCTCCTTTTAATATTTCAGGTGTTGTTTTAAACAAATTCCTTTAATACAATTAATATATGATTTTGTTTTATCAATTAATTCAATTGTAATTATTTTATTTAATTTTATTTTTATTTCATCAATTTTTGAATAAGTAATTAAAATATTTGAAAGTTTTAAATCTTTAAAAATAATAATTTCCTTTTCTGATATTTCAAATATTTCATTTAATTGAATTAATATTTTTCTTATTTTATCAATTGATAATAAATATTTTTTCATATCTAAATAATCATCTAAATTATATATACATATATCCATTATACTATAATATTTTTCTTTTGTTTAAATTATATCTTTCAAAAATTAATATATTGAATTTATGTTTTTCATATTTTCTTTCAAAGTTGAATTATTTATTTGTTTATGTTTTGCTTTATCTATTTCTTTGATTACAACATAATTTTTTGGAATTTAAATCATAAGCTTTATAAATTGGACAATATGTTCCTTTTCCAATAATTAATTTAACTTTAAATTATTCCCAAATTGTTATGTAATAGGAACTTTATGTTATATTAATATTAAGGAATTATCAAGAAAAATTTTTTTCATAATTTTAAAACTACTTTTCATAATGATTGAAATGTTAAAAAAGATTGAAACCATTATTGGATTTTTGATGGTAAAGGAAAAGAAATTATTATGTTTTTGTGAATTGGATATTCTCATGGTAAGAAATAAATAGAGTTTTTTGTTAATTAATAATATTAATTTATATTGTTTTTTGATTTATTTTTTTCTTTCTATTCTCTTAATTAAAGTAATTAAATTTGATTTTATATTTTATTCATTTTAACAAATATTTTATTTATAAAAATAAGTAAACAATTAATCATAAAATAAAAAATATTAATTAATTGAATAAAACAAATATAAAAAATAAATATAAATAGTCACAAAAAAACAATAATTATCTCTCTAACATAAATGTCCTAATTTATTCAAATGTAAATAATAATAAAAATAAGAACACAAGAAAAAAATAATATCCTTCAATGTAAAATTCCTTGGAATAAACAAGAATGTTTATTAATGGGAACTTGTACAATCAAAGGTTGATGTTGTGATAAAAAAATTTTGGAATAGGAAATAGGGTATTAATAAAGAGTATATTAAAGGTATTATACTTTAAAAAATGTTAAAATTCTGGAAAAATAAATTTCTCTCAATAATATAAAATAAATATGATAAACATTTAAATGTAAAAAAATCTGATTATTATTTGGTATTTATGTTAGTAAAAATTAAATTTTTAATGATATGGAATTGATATATATTATTTGTATGAAATTAATATATTTTTATTATTTAATTTATTTTGGTTTATCTAAATTATCTCTCATCATAATTTTATTCAATTTTCCTTTTTTTTCCAAGCATTTTAATAAAATCATCTTTTTCTGTATTATCTCCAATAAGTGCTACAATATCTTTAGTCTTAAAAGTAGTTTTTTCGAAATCTATTATATTAATCATCTCATCAAAATTTATTGTTTTATTTCTGAAGATATTAATTAATGTTAATAACAATCGTTTCTTGTCTCCTTCATTTTTTCCTTCCTTTTTTCCTTCTTCCTTGTAAAGTGTCAAAATATTATTGTCTTCTTCTTCTATTCTCATATATGCAAATAAATCTTTTTCATCGTAATTTTGAAGAAGTATAAATGCTGATTCCAATTCCTTTGATGGAAAAATTACATTTTGTGGTAAATAATAAAACTTAGACTTTTGAGCCCA
>JAEEGK010014818.1_pt1 | contig 17370 bp, 11 predicted proteins | sample 8958771 | NCBI WGS metagenome assembly JAEEGK01 (sample SAMN16246547, study PRJNA631951) | gut metagenome | biome: gut microbiome; feature: rumen; material: SC-attached | host: Bos | place: Iran: Karaj | collected 2018-10
TTTTCTTCGTTCATTTTTTCTTTTTTTTTTGATTATTTTTCTTATTTTTTTTTTTTTTTTTTTTTTTTTTTTTTTTTTGTTTTTTTTTTTTTTTTTTTTTTTTTTTTTTTTTTTTTTTTTTTTTTTTTTTTTTTTTTTTTTTTTTTTTTTATTTTATGTTGGTTTTTTTTTTTTTTTCTTTTTTACTTTTTTTTTTTTTTATTTTTTTATTTAAATTTGTTTTTTGTTTGAAAGATATTTTTTTTAATTTTATTTTTATTTTATAAAATGAAAAATAATTTATATTTAAATTTTGAATTTTGTATTTTTCTTTTTTTTGAAATATTTTAAAATAAGAAAAATAAAAAATTTTAATGTAATATTAATATAAAAATCAATAATTTACATATAAATAATTTAAAAATCCCATTATTTACCAATTAAAAAAAAAACATTAATTTATTTACCCTGTACATTTTCTTTATATTCACCAAGAGAATTTCCAGCAGGATAATAATTAGCAACACTATAATATTTTCCAGATTTACTTTTTGCAATACCAAAACCAACTTCTTTACTATTTTTCCATATTAATTGAGTAAATCTCAATGCTTTAATTTCACATTCTGCTTTATTAAAATCATAATTTTTATATTCATTATAAAATTCATTTGTCATTTTTTCTCCTGTAATAAAACTATCATCAATATAAATATTTTCTCCAATTACATTTCCATTTAATAAACAAGGTGAATGATATTCTTCACTTTTATTTGCAATTTCTTCTGCAAATTTTTGTGCATAATTTTGTAAATTATCATCAATTTTTAAATTATTTGCATGATGCATTTCTCTTAATTTATTATGTTGTTTTAATGCTTCTTCACAAAATTCTTTTATATTTATTTCATTTGTTTTATGATTATTTTGATTAATTTTATTATTCTTTTTAGTGTTTTTATTATCAAGTTGAATACATCCCATTATTTAAATTTATTTCCTATTTTTTTAAAAAAATATTTAATAAAAAAATATTAAAAAAGAATAAATGAAATGTAAAAAATAAAATAAATATAAAAAAATATAACTTATTTAATAAAATAAAAAAAAATGGGTGATAATAAAGTAATAGAAATGTTTGATTCAATTCCAAAATTTGAAACATATTCAAAATATAGTAATACATTAGGAAGAGTATTTAAAAATAGTTCATTAGATTCATTATTAAAAGATTTAAAAAATCCAAAAAAATTTGATGAGAAAGAAGGAACAGTTCAAGATAAAAACTTTACAGATAATATTACAAGTATAGAAAATCAAATTGCAAATGCTAAAAATATAATAGATGAAAATGATGATTTTTTCGATAAAAAATATGATAAAAAAAATTTAATGAAAAAAGAAAATGATAGTGAAGATGAGAATAAAACACCAAAAATAATTCATAAAAGAAAAAAAGTTTTACCTGATAATCCAGACCCTTATAAATATCATCCTAATTATCATTCAATTTATAAAAATGTTCCTTCAGTTAAATTTATTCTTCCAAAAGATAAAAATATTAAAAATTTAGAAGAAGAAAAAAATAAAAAATTACTTGATAAAAAATTAAAATTAAAACCAATTGAAACAGATAAAAAAATATTATTAACTGATATAAATATAGATAATAAAAATCTATCAACAAATCACAACCCAAGTACACAAATTAAAACAGAAGAATCTAAAGAATCAGAAAAAAATAATAAAAATAAAAAAAAACCAAATTTACTTCCTCCAATAAGTAAATCAAATCATGCATTAAAATTTACACAATATACTTGGAGAAAATTTATAATTCCAGTTCAAAATGAGAAAATAACTTATTTAGAACCTTATGATTATCTTGAAAATGTTGAAAAAAGTGTTGATTTTAATAAAATGAGACCAAGACAAGATATGGATATGTTAAATAAACATCAATTAGAAACTCCTTCTATTAATTATTATAATCCTAGATATGATTATATTGAAAATAGATCTCCTAAAGTTAAATTTAGTCCTAGTGTTAGTAAATTAAAGTATGATAATTCAAAATATTTAGTTAATAAATTATGGGCTTCTTATAATGTTTCTCAGGAATATAAATTAGTTGATAATGATAAATTAGGTGAACCAAATTTTGATTATTTACAATTTGGAGATTAAATATTTGTAATATTTAATTTTCTTTAATTCATATAATTAAATTTTTATATTTTTATTAAGATGATTGAATATAATTTATATGTTTAAATATGATATGTATTTTGTTTTTTATTTTGTTTTTATTATTTTTTTATTTTTTATTTAAAATTTAAATGAATACTTTTCATGAATTTATTAATAATATTAAAATTCTTGGTTATAAAGAAAAAGTACAGACTTTAAAAGATATTATTCCTGAAAAAACTGCAGAAAATTTTGAAAATGTATTTATAATTTTAAATGATGTTATTTCAAATATGAATAATAAAGGAAAAGGAAATAATTTAGAAGAAGATATTAATTTACTTCAACCATTAAATAAAAGAGAAAAGAATATATATGAAACTAAATTAAAAAATAATAAAAATTTTAATGAATTAAATTCAAATAAAAGTATTTTAGATATTTCAAATGATATATTAGAATCAGATAATTTAGATTTAGAAAAAGAATTATTATTACTTAATCAAGAAATTGAAAATAGTGAAAAATTATTAACAAATGAAGAAAACGAAAATAAAATATTAAATGAAAAAGTAAATAAAATTAATGATTATGAAATGGGATATTTTGAAACTCAATTAGGGAAATTTAATGAGAATTATTTAAAAAAAATAAAAGTTAAAAGTGAAAGTTTAAATAAATCAATAATAAATATAATAGCTGAATTAAATTTAAATTATACAAAATCTAAAATATTAGAACAATCAGGAAAATATATTGTAGGATATAGAAAAATAGAAAATTCAATTTTTGATAATATTATGGAACTTATATTAAATATTTTAGATAAATATGAAAATTATTTTCATGAAATTATTGAAAATGCAGGAACAAATAATAATATTGATATGAGTGAAATATATGATATTAATAAGAGATTAGATTTAATTTGTGATACTGAATTTGAATTGAAAACAAATACAATATTATCTGAAATTAAATTTATGAAAGAAAGATATAAAAATCAAATTATTAATGATTATATAATTAATCATGATGTAGTAGATTTAAATTATAAATGTCAATTTAATTTTTATGAAGTTGATAAAACAATACAAAAAATAATGTCAGAAGAAAAAAATATTATAATGAATAAATATATTAATATAAAAAATAAATATATACAAAAAATTTATGAAAAAATTCTTGCTAAAAATTTTATTTATGAAATAAAATTTATTGAAAATTTTGACAAACTTGAAAAAATAATAAATTCAATATATCCATATTTACAAGATGATTTAAATGTTACTCAAGAAATATATGATAGAATATATGATGTAATAGAAATATATAATTCTTTTCAAACAAATATTGCAATTAAACAAACAAAATTAAGAAAATTTTATGGAAAAGAAACAAATAAAATTGATAAAATTACTATTGATGATAGAGATGTGGTTTTATTAACTATTGCAAATGAATTTGAAAATTTAAATAAAAATGATGATTATTTAGTAGAAAAAAAAATAGTTAAAATACATGAATTAAATAATGTTTTAAATAAAGTTAATTCTTATATTAATGGTAAGTTAAATGATAAAAATGTTATAAAAATTTTTAGTTTAGATATTATTAATTCAGGTAAAGTTTTATTAAATTATATTCATTCAATGAAACAAAATTCAAATTTTATTTCGAATATTAAAAAATTTAATAAGTTTTTATTAAAATATCAAGATAATACTCAAGAATTAATAAATTTATTTATTGATGGAATGAATAAAATTATTATTAAGAAAAAATTTAATATTAATAATGGAGGAGTTATTTCTTTATATGAAGCATTTTATTTATTTTTATTTTGTAGACATATATATGAAAGAGAAATAAGCCCTTTTGAAAATATTTTTGAAATTAAAAAATAAATTATAAAACTATTTTTTATTATTTTCCTATTACATTATTAAATAATTTTTCCCTAATTTGATTTTAATTATAAGATTTTTAAAATAAAAATGTATTTATAATTAAATTTTAATATTTTAATTATCATAAAATTCTGAAAAATATATACTATTAAATTTAAATAATAAAAAATAAAATATATTAATATTTATTTCTTTCATTTTTTAAATAAAAAATTTAATAATTAATTTTATTTAAAATATTATCCTATAACTATTATTTTTAACCTTTTTGTATTTACTGAAACTTAAAATTTCAATGCAAAATATTAATTTATAAATATTAATTTATTTATTGCTCTTACCCTCAAAGAATCATTATATATTATTAATAAAAGAAATAAAAATAAAGAAAAAATAATGAAACTTAATTCTGAATAAAATTTATAATTTTCATAATCAATAAAACAAAAAAAAATCATAGAAGCAATATATTTTCCAAAAAGACTAGCAAATAAAAACCAATTTTGTATAAACATAGAAGCAATTTTAATATTTGAATGAAATAGTTTTTCAATTATTATATTAATAACTCCTTCAATAGATGTACAAAAAATAATTTTTAAAACACTTAATATAATAATAACTAAGTCACTCACTTTAATAATATATAACATAATTATCTCAACAATAATTATAACTAATAATAAAAAAAAATATAAAACAATTGATTTTCTCTCAAAAGATATATTTAATTTACTTCTAATGAATAATTCATATGGTATAAAACCAAAAAGTAAAATATTAAAATTTTGAATTGAAGTATTATAATTGTCTTTTTTACCTAAAACATAAAATAAAATAGTAAATTCACTGATACATCTAATAAAAAATAAAGTTGAAATTAATAATAAAAATCCTTTCCAAAATGTTCTACTATTATTAAATTGTTTCTTTTTTAGTTTGTCTATTGTTTGAGACATTAAATTTAAGTCATTGAATTTATTTAAATTATGTAAATTTATAATTCCTTCTTCGATAGAATTATATTCTTTTATTTTATTATTTGTTAATAATCTTTCTTTTAAATCATTTTCTAATTCAATATCAATATTTTCAATTTCATTATTTATTATATTTTCATAATCTTGACTTAACATTGGTAATGAGTCTTCTGAAATTGAAGGTTCTGTAAAGAAAATAAGAATTAATATTATATAAAATAAAAAAAATAAAACACCAATAATATAAATAAAAAAATGATTTACTTGAAAATTAAAAATATTCATTTCATTTTTAAAATAAAAATTTGACAAATTTCCAAAAATAAATCCTAAATTATTAATTATAATATATATCATAGAAAGATTTTTAATTTCACTTTCTGGTAAATACATTAAAATATATTTCCTTGAAATAACTTTTCCTGAACCTATTCCATAAACTAATCTTGCAATTGATAATAATAATGTTGAATAAAATACATTATTTTTAACAAATAAATCTATAAAAATAAAAGATGATAATGAATAAATAAAAAAAAAACAAGAAATTATTAATGAAATTTTAAAACTTAAATCAGCTAAAAATAAAAAATTTGAAAGATAATTTCCAAAATGATAAAAAGATAATATTAATCCTATATATTTTAAATCATATTTATTATTTTTATATAATTTTGTAAAATTAATATAAGGAATTATGTAAAAAAAAGAAGAATAAAATGTATGTATTAAACATATTGTAATATTAATTTTATTTTTTTTTGTTACATTAATTTTAATTTTTTTATCATATTCTTCTTCTTCAAATTGTCTATATCTATTATCATCTTGGTTTTTATTTGTAGAAATTATAAAAGAATTTTGAAGATATTTTTGAAAATTTACTTTATTTTTTATTAATGAAGAATTTTTATTTATAATGTATGTTTCAAAAAGAGAATTATTTAATAAATTAGTATGTTTATCATTAATATTATTAATAATATTTAATAATTCAATATTTTTATTTAAAATATTTGATTCTTTTGGAAAATGTTTTTTAAAATCTCTTGTAAAATGTTCAAGAATTGCAGTAGATTCAATAATAATTTTAAAAAATAACATATATTTTAAATCACTATTTTCTTTTAATAAATTATTTTTTAAATACATTGATTTAACACTAAAATGATAATATTTGTTTAATTTTTTATCAAATTTTGATAAAATTTTATTAATTGCTTCAATATTATTATTTGTAAATGTATAAAAACTATAAATTAAATAACTAATATTTATTAATTCATCAATTTCAGAAATTATTTGTTCTTCATTTTTTCCTTCAAATTTATGAAGAAATAATTTTGAATTCATTTTTAAATAAATTTCTTTTTCAATATTTAAATAAAATAAATAAATTGTATGAACTTGTTTTTCTAATTCTGCTAAAAAATTTTTAATATAAGAAGAGTTAGGAACATTATCTAATTCTGGATAATTATTTTCAATTATTTTCATGAAATAACTATCAGATGAATCTTCTGAATTATCAATTTCATTATTTGAACCTAATAATAAGTCAATTCTATTACTATTAATATTATCATTTGATAGTTCATTATAAATATCATTAATTTGATTTTTTAATTCATTATATTTTAAATAATACTCTTTCCAATCTTCAATTTGTGAAGAATAAAATTCTTCATTAAATTTTCCCATTTTTTATAATTTTAATTTTAAATAAAATACTTTAAAAAAATTTAAAAAATAGTAAATATAATAATATTTGAAATATTCTATCAATTATTTTCATAAAATAAAAAAATATTTTTTAAAAAAACTATTTTATATGAATTTTTTAGTTATAAAAATGATAGTAAATTAATATAAAATCTAATATATATTATCCTTTTTTATACCTTTCAAAAGTAATAATTGTTAGCAAAATTATTTCATAATAATATAATTAAAACCTGATGACTTATTATTTTCATTTGATAACCTTATCTTTTTGATAAGATATTATATTAACTACTGATAATTATAAACTAAAATTTATGTTTTTTTTAATATTTTTATTTTATTATAGAATTGCAATAATTATTTAAAAATATTAATGAGCATTAAAAAAACAATTCCTCAAAATATATTAAATGAAATGATAGATTACTTATATTCAAATGGTTTAATAATAAATATAATGAAATAGGAATAACTCATATTCCAATAATAAAATCATTTTTTGATAAAATTCATTTTACCAAATTGCATTTAATAAAATAATAGATAAATTATCAAGAGATCAAGAATATTTAGAACAAATATTAACACCAATTTCTGAAAAAGATTATCTTATAAAAAAATTAGTTGATATTTCAAAAAAAGTTTCTTCATATGAACATAAACAAAATATTCAATGTGGAATTTTTAAAAATGATTATATGGTTGATAAAATAAAAAAATTTATTTATTTAAATGAATATAATACAAATGGAGTAGATAATTTTTCCTTTTCTGATAAATTAAAACATTTTTATTCTTTTTTTTCAAAAAAATATCCTGAAATATATGAAAAATATAAAGATAAAGAAATTCCATTAGATAAAAAATTCACAATTCCAGCATTTGCTTCAAGTATAATAGAAGCATTAAAATTATTTTCTCCTGAAAATTACAAAAAACAAAAAAATATTTGTAATAAAAGAAAATGAAAAAAATATTTTAGAGGAAAGAACTTTAGAAAATGAATTATATGAAAATTATGAAATAAAATCAATAAGGTTAAAATTAAATGAAAAAGCAAAAAATTGTATAGTTGATGATAAAGGAGAAATTAAATATAAAGAAAAGATTATTTCTTTATTTTATTTTAGAACAGGAAATAATTCTTTAGATTATAAAGAAAATGAGTCTTGGAAAGGGAGAGAAATAATTGATTTATTAAATGCAATTAAAATTCCTAATATAAATTTATTTTTAACATCTTTAAAAGTTTTTCAATATGAATTATCAAAAAGTGATATAATAAAAAAATAAATTAATGAAGATTTAATATCAAATGATTTATTACATTTTTAAAAAAAAATATATTATTTAAGAGATATGGATAAAAAAAAACAAAAAGAATTATTTAATGAAATAACATCAAATCCAAAATTATACATATTAAAACATCAAAAAGATAATAATAATTATTATGACGATAAAATATTATCTTTAATTCTAAAAGATGATTCAGAACCAAATGATGAATTATTAAATTCAATAATAACGGAAAAAATAAATTCTCCTGAATTTGAAAGTTTAACTTAAATTAATAAAAAAATTAATAATTGTAATATTATAAGTGAATTTAGTGTTTTTGGTGTAATTATTTCATCAGATAATAAAACTTATTCTATAAATAAAAATATTGGTTTTCTTGTTAGAAGTAAAGATAAAAATCAATGTGAAGGAGGAATTATTAATGAGGATTGTTGTATTGATTTACCTTGTTTAATTGATATTAATGTTAATAAAGATTATGGAAATCCAATTAGTTATAATTTTTAATATTTAAAAAATAAATATATTTTAATTTATTTAAAATATTTAAATTTAATTAATTTTATTATTGAATGATTCAATATATTCATAATTTTCTTCTAATTCATTTGCTCTAATTCTTCTATTTTTACTACCTATAATATTCCTATATAAAAAAGCACTTAAAGCAATAATAATAATTACTAAAAATAATATAAGAATAATAAAATAAAATGTAGAAGAAGATTTATTTTTAATTTTTTTAGTATAAAATCCAAATAAATTAGAATCCATATCTAAAAAAACCATATATTTTTTTTGAAAAACTTCACCTAATCTCCATTTTTCCGCATAACTACTATCAAAAATTACTTGAAAAACATATTTATTATTATAAATTTTAAATAAATCATTATAATCTAAAACAAAAGTATAATTCATTGGTTTAGAATAAAATTCTAAATTTTCAAATTTTGTAATATCAATATCCTTATCACAATAAAACATAACTAATTCACTAAATCTATTAAGTTTATTTCTAAATTTTTCTACAGTACATTTACCTTTAATTACTAAATTATGAAAAAAAGTTTGATTAATATATTCATAATAAAATTTATTTCCAATAATTCCTTTAATATTAAAAGGAAAAATAACTCTTAAAATAGGATCTTTTTTTTTTCCATAAGTAACATTTGTAAAATCCATCAACCAATAATTATAAGACATTTCTGCTCTATGTAATTTTAAACTTGAAGATTGTAAATCATCATAATAATCATGAGGATAATTTCCAATTATTATTTCACCTGAATCTTCATTTATAAAATTACATGATATTATTTTTTTTTCTTTTAATTGAGATAAAGTATTAAATCTATCTTGATAAGTTGTTATTTGTAATCCTATTATTGCTTCTTCTAATTTTTGATTTGAATCATCTGATGTAATTAAAAAAAAACTAAAGTTATTATATGATATTTCTTTTTCATTATAATTAAAATATATGTTTTCTAGTGAATTTTTTAAATAAAAATTATATCCATTATATACAAATGATTTCTTAGTTGATTTAGGATTTGTTGAATCAATATTATATGAACTTGATTTATTTTCATTATAATGACCATTTACAAATGTATTTGGAATATATAATCCTTTATATTCAAAATCTATTATTCCTTTTATGTTTTGTTTAGGTACCCCTAATGATAAATTTATTATTAGTTCATTATATACAAAATATTTTGGTGATAATTCTTGACTAATATTTCTTGAAAATGGAAATTTAATATATGATACAATTGATTTAATTAAATAAAAATAAGAAAAAAAAATCAACATTTTCAAAAATAATTTATGCATAAAAATAAATATTAAACATATTAAACATTGAAAGAGAAAAACATGAAATATTTTATATAAAATATATTCATATTGATAAAAATATAATAATAATTGAAAATAGGACAATTATAAAATTTATTTCTTATATACATTATTAAAAAGATTAAAGAAAACATTTAATTTTTATTTTTCATTTAAAAAATATAAAATAAGAAAAAACATATATTTATTCTTTTTGAATTAAAAAAACTTTAAAAATTTTTGATTTAATGATGATGATGATTTAATAATGATGATAGAATTCACTGTATCCTTTAAAAAATCAATATAATAAGATTAAAATAAATTATTTAAATGAGCATATTTAAATAAGACATAATAAAAAAATCGGATAATTTAATATTATTTTTTTTTAAAAAAAAATAAAATATGAATAATTTTTTGTGAAAAGTAAAAAATAGTATAAACAAATAATAATTTAAATTTTCAACTTCTCAATCTTTAAATTTTTTATTTAGAATAAAAAAATGCCAATAATTATTTTATCAAACAATATTTAACATTGAAAATATTAAAAAATCATATTTAATTATAAATTATATATAAATTTATAAAAATGTCAAATTTATTTATTAATAAAAATTTAAATCTTCAAAATAATGGATTAGAATCTTCTATTGATAAATATTATGATAGTGTATATAATCAAGGAATTAATTCGTTAATAAATGGACTTAATTCCTTTAGTATAAATAGGGAAATATATTTTTTCAATAGAAGAATGAAATCCAGATTCTTCAATCAAGAAGAAGAAGAAGATTTAGATAATGGTAATTTAAAAACTCTTTCAACAAATAGTAATTCTTCTCAATACTCAAATAATGAAAAACAAAATTATAAATATAATAAAGAAAATTTAAATGAGAAAAAAATGAAAAAACAAAAAATAAAAATTAAAAATAAAAATCTTTGTAAAAAATTAAAAGAAAGAGAAGGTGATTGGACTTGTTTTTATTGTAAAAATTTAAATTTTTCTTTTAGAAATAAATGTAATAAATGTAATATTTCAAAAAAAAAATCTGATGAAGGTCATGATAATTATTTTCAAAGAATACTTAATCAAATTATCATAAATGAAGAAAAAAGGAAGAATACTAATTGTAAATTTAATAAGATTTAAATTTAATTTAATTTTATTTTCACATCTTCACATTTATAATATTATTATTTGTATAAAAAAAATGATAGGGTTATAAAAAAATATTTTATTATTGAAAAAAATATTAAATATTTTAATTTTTCATATATAAAAATAAATATTTGAAAAAAAAATATTTTTTTTAATTATGCATAAAAAATAGATAAAAAATGTATTTAACAACATTTTTTTTTATTAACTTTATTTTGTTCATCTTCATTTTCTTTAATAAGTTGATTTTTAAACTTTTCACTAGTAACACTTTTTTTAATTCCACATTTTTCATCATCCAAATCATAAAATCCATTTTCCATATTTTGAATAATTTCATTAGCAGAATCAAAAAAAACTTTATCAATATTATCTCCAGTTTTTGCAGAAGTCTCATAAAATAACATATTAAATTTATCAGCAAATTCTTTTCCTTCTTCATAATTAACTTCTCTTTTATAATCTAAATCATTTTTATTACCAATAAGTATCATTAAAATAGTTTTTGGAGATTGATTTCTACAATCTTGTATCCAATTATAAACATTATCAAAACTTGTTTTTTTTGAAATGTCATATACAATTAAAACACAAACTGAATTTTTATAATAAGCTCTTGTAATACTTTTAAAATTTTCTTGTCCTGCAGTGTCCCAAATTTGAATTCGATATACTAAATCTTTTATAATTAAATTTTTTGCTCCAAATTCTACTCCAATTGTAGTTTGATATTCTTCATTGAATATATTATTTATGTAACGAAGGAGAATTTGACTTTTTCCAACTGAAGGATCTCCTATTATTATATATTTAAATATGTAATCTGGATTTATATTTGTTGACATTTTTTTTTTTTATCAATAAAAGGAATTTTTTTATTTTTTTTTTTTGATTGTTTTTTTTTTAAATATTATTAAGTATTTATTTATATTATTTATTTATTTTTTGATGATGTAATTCCTGTACTTGATCTTGATTTAGTGTTATTTGAATGGTAATTTATTGTCTTTAAATCTGTATTCTTTTTATTTTTTTTTTGATAATTTATTACACTATTACTTATTTTTGAAGTTGTATTTTTCCCATTTCGAGATAAATCTTTTTTTGAAAGACTTCTTGTTTTAGATGAGCCTTCTAAAAATTTTATTAAAAATAATATAATTTACCTTTATTTTTTGTAATTGTAATTTTATTAGTCATATCAATTATTTTATTATAAATTATCTTATTATTATTATTATTAATATTTATGTTATTTGAAGGTTGACTTGATCTCTTTTGATGATTAAAGAAATTATTTGTTGTTGTTATTGAATTATAATTTGCTGTTGTTACTCTATTTCTTGTTATTGGTTGTTGATTATTATTTAATTTATTATGACTTAAATTTTTTTGATTTTTATTTTGATTTTGATTTTGTTTTTTATTACTTAAATTAGAAGAATTTTTCGTTTTAAAACAAATATTATTTATTGTCATTGTTTTTTTTATTTCATTTATAATTTTATTTTGGCTTTTTTGGGATAAATTAATTTTTACATTAAAGAAACCTTTTATTTTATTTTTATTTAAATTAATTTGATTATTATTTCCATTTGAATAATTTGAATGAATATTATGATTATTATTATTATTTTTTTGATTAATTGGATTAACATTTATTTTCTTTTCATTTTTATCATTTTTAATTTGAGATATTTTTTTCTTTTGAGAATACATAGGTTGAGTTTGAAGTAAATCATTATTATTTGTTTTATTAAAGTAATTATTATTTGAAGAATGCAAATTTTGATGAGTTAAATTTTGACTATTATCTCTTTCAGTTATTAAATGACTTTTTGTAGTAGTTAAATTATTATTTAAAGAACCTTTATTTCTACTTTTATTAAATGGAGCACCATTAGTAATTGAAAGTAACATTTGTTGGAAATTATTATTATTTTTTTTATCTTGATTTTCTGTTGATATTGTAAGATTTTTTTTCATTTGTTCAGAAGTTATTTTTGTATTATAATCAATTACTTTATTAACAATATTTTTTGTATTATTTGGATTTTTCATAAAATTATAATTTCTACTTAATGCATTGTTATTATTATTATTTTTTTTATTATCACTTTTTTGAATTATTTTCATTGAATTTAAATTAAGAGAAGGACTAAAATTTATACTATGTTTTTTTTTATAATTTGATACTATATTATTTAAAGAACCAGTTATAAATTTATTTTGTATATTATTTAAATTATAATTACTATTATGATGATATGAAGAAGATAATTCTTTACTTTTTGATCCATTTAATTTTTTAAAAGTATTATCTTTACTCTTAATTTTTTTTTCTAATTTATTTTTTTGTTGATTTGATAAATTATAAACTTTATTTAAATGTTCTCTCGATAATTGAATAGATTTTATTTTCTTTGAATTAGTAGATATTGTTTTATTATTATTTTTTAAATTATCATCATCATCTTTTTTACTATAATTTAAATGTTTATGCATTTTTAATTTTTGAGCAAATGAATTATATAAATTTATATTATCATTCTTAATAATATTTTCAAAAGTTTTTTCTTTATATTTATTATGAATTACATTAACAGAAGCATTATGTTCTTTTTGTTTATTTTCTTCAATATTATTATTATCTTTTTCTTTTTCATTTTTATCATTTTTTGGAATAAATGTTAAACCATTTTTTTTCTCATTATTATTATTTCTATTTCTTGATTTTCCTTTACTTCCGTTAAAACAAATAAAAATATTTTGAAATGCATTATTATTATTATTATCTTTCATATTTTCTTTCTCTTTTTTCTTTTCTTTAATTTCATTGTTTAATTTTTTTCTTTCTTCTTCTCTTTCTTCTTTTAATATTTCTAATTTTTGATATAGGAATTTATATGGAAAATGGGCTCCATATTCAAAATATTTTTGTTCCTCTTCTTCTTCATCTTCATTTTCTATAAAATATCCTTTATAATTTAATACATCATCATTATTAATATCTATCTCATCACATGATTCATCATAATTATTTTCAAAATTCTCATCTAATAACATTTTGGCCATTAAAATTAAATTTTAAAAAATATAAATTCTGAATAAAACATTTTGAAATATTATTATAATTAATTTTATATATTTTTAAATATTAAAAACAATTAATATAAATAAACATTATCATATAAATCATCAAAACAATTTATCAAAAAAATAATATTTTCAAATTTTATATTTCAAATAAATTAATCTTTCAAAATATTTTGATAAAAAAATAATAGAATGCATTCAAAGTAAAAAATAAAAAAAAATTAAATGTTAATCCGATAAATATTTTTAAAAAAATCTTCATATCAATAATATTAAAATAAGCATGAATATTATATCTTAATATCTATTTTGATTAATTGAAATAGTTTTAAGTAGTGATTGACATGATGTATGCATTAGAAAACAAAAGATTGGTCATAGCTCCTCTTTTCGTGGAAAGCATGAGTTATTTGTGTTATATGATATATCAGGGTGTCGTAGTAGGAGCCACAACATTCCCATATTGGATGTATCTCTTGAGAACCTGTCTTTTTTCCTTCAGATTGAATCCAATGTCATCGTAACGGGCATCATAAGCGAAGATATGTATGCAATGTTGGAATCATAGGGTTTAACGGTGATTTCTAGTGAGAGTGGAGATTCCATCATTTTTGTGTGATCACAGACTAATCCCAATCCCCATTATCCAACTTTAATATTATATATTAATTGTCAAAAATATAATTAAATTCTTTAAATATTATTTTATTTCATTTGTTTATTAAAAAATTAAGTAAAACTATTTACGATAAGTTCATTTAATTATTAAAAAAATTGGTAAATCAATTTATTAATATTATCCTATTTGATACATCAATATAATCTCTAGTCCCTTTTTGTTTCTGTCACTCCGCATTTTCTACATTTATTTATGTGGTAGTAATAGCCCTCGGAGATGAAGTACTGATTACCAGACTCATAACCATATTCATCCTCAGTTTTGCCACTCTCAATGGTCACCCAGTCGTGAATACACGGTTCCCATTTACTTTCTATTTTATTGAACTCTTTGTACTGCATTACCTTTTTAATAGTTTTTTCTTTTTTTGTAGAATTATATAATAAAAGTAATTTGCAAAATGAAATTTTACTATTTCCAGTTATTTTCAAATTTTTTATATTAGAAATTGAATCCTTTTCTTGAATTAAATCTATTTTATTTTGACTTATTATCTGATTTGCCATTTCAATTTTACATCTATTTAAAATATATTTTGACCTAGATATAATTTTATATTTTTTTTTTTCAGAATTTAAGAAATATGAAAGACCATAAAACCATTTTTTAATTTTATTTTCATTTAAAAATAAATCGATAGAACTATTTTTCAAAATAAATGACATATATAGTTTAGGATTAGGTTGAGGTAATGATTGAATCTTTTTTTTTAAATTTTGTGAAATAATTCCAAAAGTAATTTTTAAAATAGATGAAATACGAATTTGTTTATCAACATTTGAATCTTTTTCTTTTTGAAATATTTCAATACAATTTTTATGAGAATTTAATCTATAAAAATGCATTTTAGTTCCATTTGAATTAAAATTAATTTTTAAAATAGAATCACCTTTTAAAACTGCTTTATAATAACTATTAGAAAAATTATTAATTAAATCATTTCTTTCTTTAATTTGTCCTCGAGTTGTATTTTCAAGATATAAATGAAAAAACAATCTTAATTTACTGTTTTTATAAATTGATAATAAATTATGCAATAAATTTTCAATAGAATTTTTTATTTCTGGAGATATATTATTATATTTAATTTTTGAATGGTCAAAATTTTTATCTGATAAAATTTCAAGTGTTTTATTAATTTGAGTTTTTATTTGTTTACACAAATTTGAATTAGTAATATTTGAATCAATATATTTAATTGCATAATTTAATAACTTTTTTAAAAAAAAAGGTGAATTCAAATTATTATTTTTATTTATTTTACTTTGTTTTAATGAATTTTTTTTTGGATTCATTAAAGTTTCTGTTTCTAATTGATAAAGTTTATTATACATTTTTATTGCTAATTCCATTTTTTGTTTTATTGAATTTAATATTAACTCATTTTTACTTTCATCAAAATTTTTTTCTCCAACTAAAACTTTCATTAATGATGAAAATTTTGAAAGAGATATTTGTTTATTTATATTATCATTTTCATTAATACTATTAATATAAATACTTGATTCTAAATTAAAAATTGCAAAAATTATTCCATTAAAATCTTTTAATTCTTTTAAATTTTCAATTTCTTCATTTAAACAATTTATCCAAATTTTAATATCATTATTTTTTAAATAAGAATGAAATGCACTTATTATTTTTTTAATTACATTTTTATGAAAATCATTTTTATCATTAAAAGAATTATTAGTTATTATAATTTTATTATTTAAAAATTCTTTCATTGTAGCAATACTATCTACTCTAAAAAAATTATATAAAACATTCTTCATTAATATTAATCTTATTTGATTATTTTCTTGTTTTTCTAAAATATTTGTTAAGTTTGTGAAACATTTTTTTGATTTTTCTATTTCATTTAAAGCAAGATATGATATTGATAAATTAGATAAAATTTTTAAATCTAATAAAATAGATTTTAAATCAATATCAGATTGATTTTTTTTAAAAGAATTATTTTCTTTTAAAATTTTTTCATAAATATTTGTTAAATTATTTAAAGATTCATCTAATTTTCCTGTATAAAATAAAGAAATAGAATAATTACAGATAGAATCTTTTATTTTATAATTATCGTCTAATTTTTTAGCCATATCAATACATTTTTTATATATTTCAGAAGCTTCAGAATATTTTCTATTTCGAATTAATTGAAATGCATTTATATTTTCTTTTATATAATTTGATTCTAGTGTTATTTTTTCTAATGGAGGTAAATTATTTAATAATTCTATTTGTTCTTCATTATCTGAATTGTCATCATTATTTAAAATATCATCATCATTTGATTGAATATTCCTCATATTTGTATTTTATTATTTAATAAAAAAAAATAATTAAAAAACTGTTTTTAAAAGGTATTCAAATAATTTATATACTATTTCTTTATTTATTATATAAGATAAATCAAATATAAGAAATAATAAAATTATATATATATAAAAAACAATAAAAAAAATAATTTGTAATCAACTTACATACTCATTGGGG
>JAEEGK010014819.1_pt1 | contig 17369 bp, 15 predicted proteins | sample 8958771 | NCBI WGS metagenome assembly JAEEGK01 (sample SAMN16246547, study PRJNA631951) | gut metagenome | biome: gut microbiome; feature: rumen; material: SC-attached | host: Bos | place: Iran: Karaj | collected 2018-10
CCTCGTCCAGGAAGTGGAAGCCGCGGGTGGGATGGGCCACAAAGCGGACGTAGCGGGCCTGGGCGTTGATGGGAGTGCCAAAGAGGACGTAGCTCTGGCAAGGCTCCTGAATCTCGTTGGGGACGGTGGCCACCTGCTCAAAGTTTTCGCCGTCGGTGGAGAGCCAGACTTCTACGCTCTTGGGGAGGTAGATGCCGGGGCCGGGCTCGCAGAGGAAGGTGCCGCCCACATAGTGGATGGGCTGGATGCTCTCCAGGTCGATGACCACGTCAATGTCCGTGAGGAAGCCCTGCCAGCGGCCGTCTCCATAGGACCAGCCGCCGCAGATGCCGTCCGTGAGGGTGGTCTCGCCGGCGGCGGGATAACTCCGGTTCCACAGCTGGTTGTACTTCACGGGCTTGCCCAGGGCCAGGTGCTGGACGCCGTTCTTGAAGGCCGGGCGCTCGCCGTATTCCTTGTGGAGGTCGAAGGCGTGGTAGCCGGCGGCTATGAGGCCGTCGTTCCAGCGCGTCACGCGCTCACGGAAGCCGTCTTTACGCTCCGGCTGGGACCAGCCTACCTCGGCAATGGCGGCTATGCGGGGGTACATCATATATTCATAGTGCTCGTCGGTGGGGATTCTTTCGGCCCAGAGGTTGCCCTGCACGCCCAGGAGGTGCATTTGGGCCCCTTCGGGCATTCCCTCCATAGGTTCGTAGGAATGGGCCACGTCCAGGGAAAGGAAGCCTCCCCAGCCTTGCGGTTCATAGATGGGGGCGTCCTGCACCTTGTCCAGATAGCAATATCGGCCCGGGGTCATCACGGCGTCGTGGCCCTGCTGGATGGCCTCGATACCGCCCTCCGTGCCGCGCCAGCTCATAACGGTGGCGTTGGGCGAAAGGCCGCCTTCCAGAATTTCGTCCCAGCCCAGAAGCTGACGGCCGTGGCCGTTGATGAAACGCTCGATGCGCTTGATGAGATAGCTCTGGAGCTCTTCTACGTTGGCCAGTCCTTCGGCCTTCATCCGGGCCTGGCAGTCGGGACATTCTTTCCAGTCCCTCTTGCCGGCCTCGTCACCGCCCACGTGGATGTACGGGGAGGGGAACAGTTCTATCACCTCTTCCAGGATGCCTTCCAGCAGTTCAAACGTGGCTTCCTTGCCGGGGCACAGCTCGTGGCTGCCTTCCTTGCAGCCCACTTCCGGGTAGGCGGCCACCACCTCCCGGCTATGGCCGGGCATCTCGATTTCGGGGACTACGGTGATGTGCAGGCGCTCCGCTGCGGCCAGGATTTCGCGGATATCGGCCTTGGTCAGATAACCGCCGTAGGCGCCTTCCGAACCTTCCTCCAGGTACTTGTGGCCGGTGGAGTCCCATTCGTCCCACGTGGCACCGGAGCGCCAGGCCGCCAAGGAGGTGAGGCGCGGATACTGGTCTATCTGCAGGCGCCAGCCGGCGTCGTCCGTCAGATGCATATGGAAGTAGTTGATCTTGAGACTGGCCAGGGCCTCCAGCTGCTTGATGATGAAGTCTTTGTCACGGAAGTGGCGGGAAACGTCCATCATAAAGCCGCGATACTGGAAACGGGGGTAATCGTACACCGTTCCGCAGGTCTCCATCTGCCGGAGGGTCTGGAGGGCGTAGAAATAGCCGGTCTGCGTATTGGCTTCTACCTTGTAGCCCTTGGGCGTGACGGTGAGCTGATAGGCCTGCTCCCGGGCAAAAGCCGGCAGCTGGGCGGTCTTCTTGGCAAAAGCCTTGCCGCCAATCTTGCGGGACAGCTCCTTGGTGAGGTTGGGGGTGCCGGGGGCCGAAGTGAACTCCAGCGGGGCCGGAACCTGCCCCAAGACCGATACCGTCAGGGCCGTTGCAGCCAGCAGGGAAAGGAATAGACGTTTCATATTCATTTACTTAGCCTCGGTGAGCGTCATCTCGAAGGTGGCGTTGTAGGTCTTCTCGTTGTGGACCATGCTGGCCTGGGCAATTACCAGGCAGGTGTTTCCTTCAAAACTTACGGTGCCGGTGAACTGGCCGCTGGTGATGAAGGGGATGTCGTCGGAGTCAAAGCTGAACGAGATGTTGGAGTTGTTCAGCGTGTAGCGGCCCACGAAAGGATCGGCCTGGGAGAAGGAGATGGCGATGGAGCCGGCGCCGGTGACGCAGACTTCCTTGACCGTGTACTTGAGCAGGGTCTCCCGGTTCTCTTCGCTGATGGTGATGTTGTTGTCGTCCATCCAGGTGCAGATCTGATCCATATTGATGCCGTTGTTGAACACCTTTTCGATGCCCGCTGCGCCAAAGGAGCCGCCGGACAGGCCGATGATGATCTTTCCTACCTTCCAGTTGCGGCACAGGTTGTCGTGGGGCGTATCGGAAGTGGTGGTGGGGGTGATGGTGGCCGTGGCCGTTACGGGGCTTCCGCCGGCCGTATCGGTGGTGATGGTCACCTCCGTTCCATTGATGGTAACGTGGCCGAAACCGGACAGATGGAATGTGCCGTTGGAATAGGTGTAGCTGCCAAAGAGGATGTTGTTGTCTCCTTCGGCCTTGGTGACGGTGTAGGTCACGATGTAACGGCTGGCCTCGGTGAACTCGATGCTCTGGATGTCGCGGGCCAGGACCGTGGCGGCCGTCTTGAAGGTAATGACCTGGGCCAGGTCTTTGGTGGCGGGTTCATCCATAGGGTTGTCCTGGTTTCCCTTGTTGCAGGAAACGGAAACCGTCAGAAGGGCTGCAAGGGCCCAGAAAATATACTTCTTCATAGGGAATTCGGATTAAAAGAGACGGAAGAATACGTTGAGCTTCATCATAGGCATAATGGGGAAGCCGCAGATCTTGTCAATCCAGCCATTGTCTATCTGGTGGCCTTCGTCGTCAATGAGGGCTGCGCTGGTGAGGACGGACGGGTCTCCCTTGGGGTTGCGGAGGTAGCTGTAAGACTGCACCTTGAAGCCGCCGGTGATGAGGACGCCCATATCAAACGTTACGCGTACGCGGTTGTCGGGGTTGACGGCGCGGCCAAAACCGATGCCCACATAGGGCCGGACCACACCTACCTTGATGTCTGCATTCACAAAACCCTTGGGGTCTGTGGAGATGCTGATCTTGTCGGCTCCCTCGCCATAGGTGACGGCCATTGTGGCATAATCGGCCGGGTCAAGGGCACCGCTCAGGTCTGCACTGGCGTGGAAGAGTTTGCCGGGGCCCATATAGGCGCCCACCGTGAAGTGGAAGCTGGTGTTGCGGCCCGGGAAGATATCGGCCAGCAATTTACCGGCACCGCCGTGCCAGAGGGTGGCCTTGAGGGGCGTCTGGGTCAGATCCCGGGTGGATCCTCCGGCCTCTATCTTTCCCAGATTGATGTTGCCTGAAAAGACAAAGGGGAAGAACGAATAGCCCGTACGGAGCTGGACATACGGAGACATAGGGAGGGCTACTTCCAGGCCGATACCGTCCAAACCGGTGGTAATGCCCACGGCCAGGTGGTTGGCAATCTGTTTGTCCTGTGCGCGGGCGGTAAGTCCCATCAGGGAAACCGCCAGGGCGGCGATGAAGGTGACAGTTTTTTTCATAGGTTAAAGATAATCTTCAAAGTACCGGGTAATCTTGTCCATAAGGTGGAGGCGGTTCTTGCCGGAGACATTGTGCTTGGCCACGGGGTAGGGGAAGTAGTCTACCGGAATGTCCAGGTCAATGCACTGCTGGATGAAGCTGAGGCTGTGCTCCCAGACCACGGTGTCGTCGATGGCGCCCTGGCAGATGAGGAGCTTGCCCCTGAGGTTCTTGGCCTTGTTGATGAGGGAGGTGGACTCGAAGCCCTCGGGGTTGGTCTGGGGGTTGTCCATATAGCGCTCTCCGTACATAATCTCATACCACTTCCAGTCAATGACGGGACCGCCGGCCACGCCCACCTTGAATACATCGGGATAGGTGGTGAGGAGGCTGATGGTCATAAAGCCGCCGTAGCTCCAGCCGTGAACACCGATGCGGGAGGCGTCCACAAAGGGCTGGCTGCGGAGCCAGTCAATGCCCACCATCTGGTCTTCCATCTCGGCCTTGCCGCACTGGCGGTTGATGGCCTGCTCGAAGGCGGTGCCGCGGTTCTGCGTGCCGCGGTTGTCCTGGATGTAGACGATGTGGCCGGTCTGGGCCATATACATCTCCCACATCCGGATCTGGGCCAGCCAGCTGTCCTGTACCATCTGGCTGTGGGGACCGCCGTAGACATACAGGATTACGGGGTATTTCTTGGAAGGATCGAAGTCTTTGGGGTAGATGAGACGGTAGTAGTTCTCAAACTGGCCGTCTGCGCTGGGAACGGTTCCCAGTTCCACCTGGCAGGAGTTGTAATCCTTGAGGGGGTCTTCCAGGGTAACGAGCTCGCGGACCGTCCTGCCGTCCGTGGAGCACACGGAAACCCGGGCCGGGAGGTTGAGGTTGGAGTTGTTGTCCAGGAACCAGGTGAGGTCCCTGTTCAGGCGGACGGTGTGCCAGCCGCGGCCCACGGTGAGCTGGACGGGCTTGCCCAACTTGGCCTTGGTCACGGGGTTCTTGCCGGGCAGTTTGACGCCCACCTTGTAGAGATGGTTCTCTACGGGAGAATTCTGGGCCGATGTATAGAAGACCTGGCTGCCGTCGTTGCCGGCGTATTCCACGTCTGCATCCACGGCCGTGAGGCGGCGGACGGTGCCCAGCGTATCCACCAGGTACAGGTTGCGGTAGCCGTCCCGGTTGCCGGTGCGGTACACGAACACATCCTTTCGGCCCTTGATGAACCACACGGGATCCAGGGGCTCTTCCCAGGCCTCGTTGTCTTCCGTGAGGAGGGTGCGTACGAAGCTGCCGTCGCTCACGCGGTACTGGTTGAGCCGCATATGATGCTGGCTGCGGTCCAGTACCTGGGCAAAGAGATACTTCTCGTCCGGGCTCCAGGCCAGGTTGGTGATGTAACGCTCTTCGGTGAAATCCGTCACGTTCATCCAGACCGTGGTCTCGGTGTTGAAGTCAAACACGCCCACCTGCAGGAGTTCGGAGTCCATACCGTTCATAGGGTACTTGAGGAGTTCCAGGTTGCCGGTTCGGGTCTTGATGTCCAGGAGCGGGAAGTCCGTTACGCGGGACTGGTCTTTCTTGTAGTAGGCCACCTTGGTGCCGTCCGGCGACCACAGGAAACCCTGGGTAAAGCCAAACTCGTTGCGCATCATAGTGCCGCCGTAGACGATGTTGCGGTCCGTGGAGACGCCGATGGGCAACTTACGGCCGTCCTTGATGCCGTAGAAGGAGTCTCCCTCCTGCTTGATCTGGTAGGAGTCGTCGCTCTGACGGCCACCGCGGGACATCTGGAAAGGCTCCAGGGCGGTGGAGGAGATGCTGCCTTTCTGGGCGCCGTTGGGGCCCATCAAGGCAAAGGTCTCGTTGTCCAGCCAGTAGGCCGAAGCCCGGGCGTAACCCACGCCGTTGAGGACAACGTCTTTCAGGGAGAGGTCTTTCCCGCTGTGGGCGGGACGGGTGTCAATGACCCGGTTTTGCGCAAATGCAAAAAAGCAGGCGAGCAGAGCGCCTGCTGCAAGAAGGGTTCGCTTCATATACAGTTAAAGGAAAAATCCGTCTTCCGTCTTCTGAGGAGTGGTTGTAGACTCAGGAAATTCTTCCTGGACGCTGTCTACGACGGCTCTCTCATAGCCTCGCCAGGGGAGTCGGCCCTTGTACTCCTTGTAGTGCACCGTGACGCGGAGACCGGTCATCTGGCGGAGCTTTTCGGCCACGTCCTTATTCTCTACCGAGAACTTGAAATTCTTGGACTGGACGGTTCCGGAAGCATTCTTGCTGCCGTAACCGGTGAGGATGATCTCGCCTTCATAGGTCTTGAAAACATAACCTGTGTAGGTGAGGGAGTTGAGTTCTCCGGTTTTGGTTCCGTCGGAGAAAACCCAGAGGAACTTGAAGTAGAAAATAACGGCCAGGATGGCCAGGATGAACAGGCCTGTAAAGAGCCCGATACCTTTTCCGGGACGTGCCATATCTTATTTCTTTTTCTTAGGAGTATAATTCATCTTGACGGGTTCCCATTCCACGCCGTCTTCGCCCACGTTAACGCGGATGAGATAGTTTCCGGGTTCCGGGTTGTTCTTCTCGCACATGGAGTCCATGGTGATGTAGTGGACGCCGTTGAAGTCTCGCTCGTCCCAAGTGTGGACGTGACCCAGGAATACGCCGGTTACGTTCCACTCCTCAAACTGGTCCAGCAGGAAGAAGGTCTCCTCGCGGGTGAACGTGGAGGCAAACTCGAAGAACTGGGGACGGAAAATATTGGTGTGCGAGAACACGAACGTATAGCGGTATATGGAGCTTCCGTCACTGTACTTGCCGTCCAGAACGCCCTGGTTGATGAGGTCTATCTGGGTCTTTCCCAGGGTGCCGCTGGCCGAATCCAGGAAGATCAGGTGGTCTATCTTGATGTCTATGTTCTCAGGATCCACGACGAGTACATCTATCTCGTAGAACGAAGAGTGGAAGATGTTGGACCACAGGGCCCAGCCGTTGTGGGTGATGTCGTGGTTGCCTACCACCGGGAAGAAGGGGAAGGTAATCATTTCGTACGGAATGCCCTGTTCCTCGATGGGATTCTCCCGGGGCACGTACTCGTAGTCGTTGATCTTTTTGTAGTGCTTTTCTACGTACCGGTTCTTGGCCTCCCTGAGGAGGGAGTCCAGGGTGAAGTAGTACTCCGGCTTGGTGTCGGCCAAGTCTCCCAGGTGGGCGTAGAAGAGGTCGTCTTTGTTGAGGCCGATGGCCAGCATCTCATCCAGGCGGCCGGGGTCCGTGGTGAGGTGGCTGTCTGCTCCCACGATGAAGGAGTAGTCTTTTTTATCGACGGCCAGGACCACTTGGTCGTCCAGGAAATCCTTGTAAAACTTATAGGACATTTTTACGCGGTCTTCCACGGCCGTTCCTGCCATCAGGATGCCGGCGGGGCTCACTTTGTCGCAGGCGGAGAGAAGGGCCGCCGCGGCAATGACCAGGGATATGATGAATGTCTTTTTCATACTACCAAACATAACGGAGTCCAACTTTGAGGGAGGTTTCGTAACGGGTGGCCAGTTGGCTCAGACTGCCGGCGGGGCGCACGTTAAACTCGCTGTATATCTTCATCTGAGGGGTCAGGGTTGCGTGGAAGCGGAGGCCCCAGTTGATGTTCCAGTTCTCGTAATAGAATTGGTCGTAGTTGCGGATGAACAGACCCAGGTTCCAGGGATTGCTGCGCGGACGGATGTTGACACCGAAACCGAAGGTCATTACCAGGGGCTCATTGTAGCTGGCGTCGGTGTAATCCTTGTAGGAGTCCTTGACATTGGTCTTGAAGTAGCTCACGAAGCTCCAGCCCCAGCGGAGATCGATGTAATTGGTTTCCAGATAGCCCGACAGGTTCAGGATGGTCTCGTTCACGCTCCACTGCTGGTAGCGGTTGAACAGGGCGCGTCCGTCTATGTACAGATTGGTCTTTTTGCCGAGGGGAATGCGATAGGTGCCCATCACATCCAGGGAGTACACCTGCTTGAAGAACTGGATCTGCTGTCCTCCGGAGATGCTCCAGCGCGGATTGAAATGGTAGGTATAGGTGCCGGCTTGCCCCAGGAAGAACCCGGTGACCACGTTGCTGCCGCCGGAAAGGAAGGCGCTCACTTGGTGTTTGTGCTCTCCGTCAAACTGGCGGTAGCCGCTGTAGACCTGCGCGCGGGCCGGGAAAGCGGCCAGCAGCACCAGAACAGTCAATAGTGTGGTTAAGTTTTTTCTCATACTCTACAAAAATAGCAAAAAAAAACTACGCTTCAAACAGGGTGGCAAACAGAGTTCCGTCCAGCCCGTCAAAATAGGCCGATACATCCAGCGTCCCAAGCTCTTGCAGCCGTTTTCCCTTGAGCTGAGCCGCCAGTTCTTCCGCGGGCCGATTGCCAAGGAAATCCCCCTGGAAAGTGACATCGGCCAGTTCTCCGCCCTTGAGGCTGTAGAGCACCTCCACGGTGCCGCAGGCGAACTTTTTCTTGCCGCGGTGGGTGGTCTCCGGCGAGTGCCCGAAGTTCCATTCCCAGGTGCTGAACTTCTCACGGGCTTCGCGGTCTACAAGGGCCCTCTGTGCCTCTGTGAGAACGTATTCTCCGTCTCCGGCGGCCAGCTGCTCCTGCAGGGCCTGCCGGAAGGCGTCCAGGGTGGGGAACTGCGGCAGGTAGTCCTTGAGGTTGGCCACCCGGCTGCGCACCGAAGCTATGCCCTTGGCCGTGACTTTGCTGCCCGGGGTCTTGAGCGCTTCCGTGAGCACATCTATGTCTACATCCCACATCAGCGTGCCGTGAATCATCATCCGGTCCTTGCTGAGGCGCTTGGCGTAGCCGGAGCACTTTTTGCCGTCCACCAGGATGTCGTTTCGGCCCGAACGCTCTGCGGGGACGCCCATTTTCTGAAGGGCCTCGGGAACCCATTCGAAGGCGTTTTCCATTTGCTCCAGCGGCCCCACGATGCTGTAGTTGAGGTTGCCCAGGTCGTGATACACGGCCCCGCCGCCGGTGACCCGCCGGGCCAGCAGGATGCCCTTCTGCTCCAGATAGGGGAGGTTCACCTCTGCATACGGGCTCTGATTGAGGCCGATGATTACCGCCGGTGCATTCTGCCACAGGAAGAACAGGGGCTCGGGGGCGTGGATGCCCTCCAGCGCAAATTCGTCGAAGGCCATGTTCCAGTGGGCATTGGTGCAAAAGTTGGTAAGAAATTTCATAGGACAAATGTACAAAAATTGTATCTTTGTGGCTGCATAAAGGCCTACTATTTAATACCTATAAACATGAAAAAACTGTTAGTCCTGACAACGGCCCTGCTGCTGGCCCTGGGCGCCGCAGCCCAGAACCCGGCCCACGTAGAACGTTATGCGGCAGACAATGCCGCCCTGGAAGCCCCCACCGGTCCCCGCGTGGTGCTTTTCGGTGATTCCATTACAGACGGCTGGCCGGACCAGCGGCCGGAATTCTTTGCCTCCACCGGCTTCATCGGCCGGGGTATCGGCGGTGAAGAAACCTCCCATATGGTACTTCGTTTCCGTCAGGACGTGATTGATATCCAGGCTTCCACCGTGGTCATCCTGGCCGGCATCAACGACATTGCCGTGAATATGGGCGGTCCCTACCGCGAGGATGTGACCTACGCCAACATCCTCACGATGATTGACCTGGCCTGGCAGAACGGCATCCGCCCGGTAATCTGCAGCGTGCTGCCTTCCTACCACCTCCGCTGGCGCACGGAAGTGACGGACTGCTATGAAAAAGTGTGCAGCCTCAATGCCCGCCTCAAGGCTTACTGCGTGCGCCACGGCGTTACTTATATTGACTACTGTACTGTTTTGGCTGGCCCCGACGGAAAGGTACGCGACGGCCTCACCAACGACACCGTCCACCCCAACGCGGCCGGTTACGCCCTTATGGAAAAACTCCTGCTGGAGACGCTTAAATAATGGACAAGTCCAAGATCAAGGTATGCGTCGGTCTGTCCGGCGGCGTGGACTCTTCTGTGGCAGCTTATCTGCTCAAACAGGAGGGCTACGACGTCTTTGCGATGTTCATGCAGAACTGGGACAACGCCGACGTTACCCTGCACGGGGACTGCGAATGGGAGGAAGACCGCTTTGTGGCCGAAATGGTGGCCCGCAAGATAGGCATTCCCTTCTATTACGTGAACCTGGCCGCCCAGTACCGTCAGCGGGTGGTGGACTATATGTTTGACGAGTACGCCAGGGGCCGTACGCCCAATCCGGACGTGCTCTGCAACCGGGAGATCAAGTTTGACGCCTTCTGGGAGGTGGCCCGCAAGTACGGGGCCGATTACGTGGCCACCGGCCACTACTGCCGGAAGGAAGAGATTCCCGGTCAAGCCGGGAATGACGAAAACGCGGCCGGGAATGACGTATGCCGCATCCTGGAAGGCACGGACCCCAATAAGGACCAGACGTACTTCCTCTGTCAGCTTTCCCAGGAACAGCTGGCTACGGCCCTGTTCCCCATCGGGCACCTGACCAAGCCGGAAGTGCGGCGCATTGCCAAGGAGGCGGATCTTCCTTCGGCCGAAAAAAAGGACTCCCAGGGCATCTGCTTTGTGGGAAAGGTGGACCTTCCTACCTTCCTCAAGCAGAAACTGACCTCGGTGGAGGGCGACGTGGTGGAGATCTTTGACCCCTACTATGCCACGGACCCTCTTTACCAGTGGCAGCAGGAAACGCTCACCGGCCTTTTGAAGGAAGGCCAGACGCTGGAGCGCACCGTCCGGTACGCCCCGGAAGAGAAGGTGCTCACCTCGGACGGCCAGCCGCTGGGGGAGAGCCCGTACAGGGCCGATGCCGTTGCGGCGCTCACCGATGAGGCCCTTCAGAAACTGGCCACGCCCCTGCATTACAACATCACTTTCGAGACCGAGACCTACCGCAGCGGCAAGCACCACATTAAGAAAACCCGTTACAAGGAGAACCCCTGTGGCCGCATTGTGGGCCGTCACGAGGGGGCTCAGTTCTATACCATAGGCCAGCGCAAGGGCCTGGGAATCGGTGGTCACAGCGAGCCCGTGTTTGTGATTGCCACGGATACGGAAGCCAACCGCATTTACGTGGGAGAAGGCCACCACCACAAGGGCCTGAGCCGTTTCTGCCTCCGGGTGGCCCCGGAAGAGATCCACTGGATCCGGACAGACCTCGCTATGAAGCCTGGAGAGATCCGCCGCTACCGCGTTCGCATCCGCTACCGCCAGCCCCTGCAAAGCGCCACCCTCCTGATGAAGGAGAGCGGCCTCTACATCCTCTTTGACCAGCCTCAGCGGGGCATTTCCCCCGGCCAGTTTGCCGTGTGGTACGAAGGCCAGGAAATGCTGGGCAGCGGCGTCATCTGATCCTATGGCGAGTTATCTGCAAATAGAGAATATCTCCAAGAGTTACGGACCCAAAGTGCTGTTCGAGCACATTGGGTTCAATATCAATGAAGGCGACAAGGTGGCGCTCATTGCGCCCAACGGAACGGGCAAAACCTCACTGCTGAGGATCCTGGCCGGGAAAGACTCCTCCGACAGTGGCGGGAAGGTCCTCTTCCTCAAGGATATCCGCATCGCCTTCCTGGAGCAGGAGTATGCCTATGACCCGGAGAAAACCATCTTCCGGCAGGTGATGGACAGTTCCAAGGAGTGGACGGAGCAGCTGGACCAGGACCACCTGTGGCAGTACGAACTGAGGGTAACCCAGCTGCTGGACCAGTTTGCCCTGAACGGGGAGAGGCTGATGAAAGAACTCTCCGGAGGAGAAGTCAAGCGCGTGGCCCTGACGCAGATGCTGGCCTCCGAGGCCGATTTCTACATTATGGACGAGCCCACCAACCACCTGGACATAGACGCCATCGAGTTCCTGGAGGGCCACCTCAAGCACAGTCGCTGCACCCTGTTTATGGTAACCCACGACCGGTACTTCCTGGACCGCGTGTGCAACACCGTGATGGAAATGGACCGCGGCCAGATCTTCATCTACCGCGGAGACTATATGAACTTCCTGGAAAAGCGCCAGGAACGCATAGACAACTACAACGCCGAGACCGAAAGGGTGCGCAACCTCTACAGAAGGGAACTGGAGTGGATGCACGCCAGTCCCTGCGCCCGCACCGGCAAGGCCAAATATCGCAAGCAGGCCTTCTGGGATATAAAAGAGAGGGCCGATGACAGTTACATCCAGAAGAAGGTGGACCTGAGCGAGACCAAGGTGGGCAACACCTACCTGGGCAACAAGGTCATCAACTGCCGGGACGTGAGTTTCTGGTGGGAGCAGAAGTGCTATCTGAGGCACTTTACCTACAACTTCCAGCGTTACGAGCGCGTGGGCATCGTGGGCCGGAACGCCGCCGGAAAGACCACCTTCCTGAACCTCATCACCGGAGGCTGGAAGCCGGAAATGGGCGGCACCCTGGAGGGCGTCATAGACTTGGGCGAATCCCTCAAGATTGGCTACTACCACCAGAGCGGAATGCACTTCAAGCCCGGCCAGACGGTGCTGCAGACCGTGAACGACACCCATCTGCTGGGCCGCTTCCTCTTTACCCACGATATGCTCAACAACCCCGTTGAGCGCCTCTCGGGCGGCGAAAGAAGGCGCCTGTACCTCCTCACCATCCTGTTGCAGCAGCCCAACTTCCTCATCCTGGACGAGCCCACCAACGACCTCGATATCGTAACCCTTGAAATCCTGGAAGAATACCTCCTGGAGTACAAGGGCTCGCTGGTAATTGTCTCTCACGACCGCCATTTCCTGGACCGCCTGGTGGACCACCTCTTTGTCTTCTGCGGAGACGGTGTGGTAAAGGACTTCGTGGGCAACTACACGGAGTACCGTACCTTCATCAAGGACTATGAGAAAGAGATGGCCGGTCAAGCCGGCCATGACGACAAGCCCAAGAAGAAGCCCGGTGCCGACGATCCCCGTCATCCCCGGCTTGACCGGGGATCTCAACGCAAGTTGACCTGGAAGGAGCAGCAGGAGCTGAAGGCGCTGGAGGTAAAACTTCCTCAGCTGGAGAGCGAGAAGGCCGAAATAGAAGCCAAGCTCTCGGGAGGAGAACTTGGCTTGGAGGAGTTGCAGGCCTTATCGGCCCGGTATGGGGAGTTGAAGGAGGAGCTGGATTTGGCTGAAATGCGCTGGCTCGAGCTCTCCGAAACTACTTGATCTTGGAATCGCAATACCAGCACCTGAGAACGCCGTTTTCCGTCTTGCGGAACTTGTGCGGAGCGTGCTCGTTGTTGCAGATGCACTTGCGGTTGGGGCAGTGCAGTTCGGGATCCACCACCGGCGGCTCTTCGTCGGGCATACCGTGCTCGGGATCGTTCTTCCACTCCATCAGTTTCACGATAAGGGCCTCGCGGACAAACTTGCCGTTCTCCACCTGGCGGAAGTAAGCGGCGCGGGGGTCGCTGTCTACCTCGGTGAGAATCTCGTTCACACGCGGGAGCGGGTGCAGGACGGCCATCTTCTCCTTGGCGTGGGCCAGGCGGGCGCAGTCCAGCACGAAGCTGTCCTTGACGCGGTCAAACTCGTCCTCGTCCAGGAAACGCTCCTTCTGCACGCGGGTCATATAGAGCACGTCCAGTTCCGGCATCACCTCTTCCATAGTTTCCACCTCACGGTAGGGGATACCCGTGCGCTCGCACACATCCTGCTTGATGTAGTCCGGCAGCTTGAGCTCCTGGGGAGCGATGAGGATGACCTTGATGCCCTCGTAGCGGGACAGGGCCTTGATGAGGGAGTGCACCGTACGGCCAAAGCGGAGGTCTCCGCAGAATCCGATGGTGATGTTGTCAATGTGACCCAGTTCACGCTTGATGGTGAGGAGGTCGGTGAGGGTCTGCGTGGGATGGCTGTGGGAGCCGTCACCGGCATTGATGATGGGCACGCGGGAAACCTCGGTGGCCACCAGCGGGGCGCCCTCGATGGGGTGACGCATAGCAATGATGTCTGCAAAGCAGCCCACCACGCGGACAGTGTCCTGCACGGTTTCGCCCTTGCTGACGGAAGCGTTCTGGGGATTGGAGAAGCCCAGGACCTGGCCGCCCAGTTCCATCATAGCCGAGGTAAAGCTCAGACGGGTGCGGGTGCTGGGTTCGTAGAAGAGCGTAGCCAGTTTCTTGTGAGCCATACTGCCCTGGTAACGCTCACGGTGGGCAATGATGTCCTGCGCCAGGGTGATGATCTCATCGGTCTCCTGTTTGGTGAGATCCATCGGGTCAATTAAGTGCTTCATATCGGTGCTTTATTTGTTGATCCAACTTTCGTCCGAAGGGTTGTCCCTAAATTTTAGGATGCGGTCTTTCCACTCCGGAGCAATGTAACCTTCTTCTACGGCTACGTCCACCAGGGCGTCCAGATTGCTGAGGGAATGGTTCACGGTGCCTGCGGCAGCGATGCGCTCCACACCCTTTTTCATTCCGTAGGTGAAGATGCTCACGATGCCCAGCACGTTGGCGCCGGCCTCGCGCAGGGCTTCCACCACGTCGATGGAACTGCCGCCGGTGGAGATGAGGTCCTCAATGACCACCACCTTGGTACCGGGCTCCATCTTACCCTCGATGCGGTTGGTACGGCCGTGGGTCTTGGCCTCTGAGCGCACATAACCCATAGGAAGGTTCAGGAGCGTGGCGGTCATAGCGGCGTGGGCAATGCCGGCCGTGGAGGTGCCCATCAGCATCTCGCAGTCCGGGTGGTACTTCTTTACCAGTTCGGCCAGGCCGGCTTCCACCTTGTCGCGGGTAGAGGGGGCCGAAAGGGTGAGCCGGTTGTCGCAGTAAATGGGGCTTTTGATGCCGCTGGCCCAGATAAAAGGATTCTCGGGCCTCAGGAAGACGGCTCCGATGCTAAGCAGTTCGTGTGCAATCTGTTTTTCCATATCTATTTGCAAAACTCTTCCAAACAACGGTTGTAGGCAGCCACGGGGTCTTCGGCTGCGGTGATGGGACGGCCCACCACAATGAAGTCGGAGCCTATCTCGCGGGCCTTGGCGGGCGTGGTAACGCGCACCTGGTCATCGGCGGCGGCATCGGCAAAGCGGATGCCCGGGGTGACGGTGAGGAAACCGGCGCCGCAACCCTCCTTGACCATAGCGGCCTCCAGGGGAGAGCAGACCACTCCGTCCAGACCGGCCTCCTTGGCGTTGCGGGCATATTGGACGATGGTTTCATTGATGCCGGCCCCGATGAGCAGTTCCTTCTGCATCACTTCCTCGGAGGTGGACGTGAGCTGGGTTACGGCTATCAGGAGGGGGCGGGTTCCATCGGCCCTGGTGAGGCCTTCGAGGGCGGCCTTCATCATAGCCACGGTTCCGGCGGCGTGGACATTGACCATATCCACGTCCAGGGCGCTCAGAACGGACATAGCCTTGCGCACGGTGTTGGGGATGTCGTGCAGCTTGAGGTCCAGGAAAATCTTATGACCGCGGGCTTTGATCTGGCGCACAATCTCGGGACCTTCGGCGTAAAAAAGCTCCATCCCAATTTTAACGAAAGGCTTGCGACTTCCGGAGAATCGGTCCAGGAAGTTCAGGCAAGCCTCTTTACTGCTGAAATCGCAGGCTATGATAACGTCTCTTTGCATTATACCGTTTTTATGATCTCTTTGATGTCTTGGATGCCCAGCCGTTCCATCTCCAGGGGCAGCGCCTCTATGATTTCCGGACAGGCAAAGGGATTGCGCAGATTCTCGGCCCCTACCTGGACGGCCGTTGCGCCGGCCATCATCATTTCCAGGACATCGCGGGCCGATGTCACCCCGCCGCAGCCCATCACGGGGATGCTGCAGGCGTGCGCCACCTGATACACCATACGCAGGGCGATGGGGAAGATGGCTGCACCGGAATAGCCGCCGGTGGTGTTGGCCAGGATGGGCTTCCGGCGGGCGATGTCAATGCGCATTCCCAGGAAGGTGTTCACCAGCGTGAGGCCGTCGGCTCCGGCGTTTTCGCACGCGCGGGCTATGGCCACGATATCCGTCACATTGGGACTGAGCTTGATGAAGACCGGTTTTTGGGAACAGACCTCCCGCACGGCCTTGGTTACCTCTGCGGCGGCGTTCGGGTTGGTTCCGAAAGCCATTCCGCCGTTGTGCACGTTGGGGCAGGAGATGTTGACTTCTATTATATCTATGCCTTCGCAGGTATCGGCCTTGGCGCAGCACTCGCGGTATTCATCCAGGGAGAAGCCGCTGATGTTGGCTATGACGCAGCCGTTGTAAATCTTTCTGAGGGCCGGGACCTTGCTGTTAACCAGCACGTCTATGCCGGGATTCTGCAGGCCCACGGCGTTGAGCATACCGCTCTGGGCCTCGGCAATGCGCGGAACGGGATTGCCGTAACGGGCTTCGCGCGTGCTGCCCTTGAGCGAGATGCCGCCCAGGACGTTGAGGTCAAAGGAATCGGCCAGTTCCAGGCCGAAGCCGAAGGTTCCGCTGGCGGGAACCACCGGGTTTCTGAGGCTCTTGCCGCAGAGATTCACCGAAAGGTCCTTTACCATAGAATCTCCTCCTTTTTAAATACGGGACCGTCTTTGCAGACGCGGCGCGGTCCGTTCTGGGTCTGGACGCTGCAGCCGTAGCAGAAGCCGGCGCCGCAGCCCATCCGCTCTTCCAGCGAGGCCTCGCCGGGGCCGGAAAGGGCCTCGCAGACCACCTTCATCATAATCATAGGGCCGCAAGTATAGAAATAGTCGTACTCGACGTCATGGCCGGCTTGACCGGCCATCTCCTTCAATATCCACGGAGCCAGCTTGGTCTGGCCCACGGAAGACGGGACGCTTATGACCGTGACGGCGGGGCGGGGGCCGGCCTCCACCGGAAACGCCTGGGGGAAGTCCAGAACATTCCGCTTCATGAAGAAGGACGCCTTGTTGGCCTTGTCCTGAATCTCTTCGGACACGTAGTCCCACACGAACTCCGCCAGGCGGGCGTCGCGCATGCGGGCCAGCACCGTCCTTTCACATTCGCTCAGGGCATTCAGACCCACGAACACGTATCCGTTCACCTCCGGGAAGGCGGCCTGGAGGATATCGGCCACGGACTCGCCGGCCTTCAGGCGGCCGGCCAGGGCGCGGTACACCTTGCCCTCGTACGCCATTCCCTTGGCCTCCAACGCCTCGTTGAAGCCCTTGTACAGTGGATACAGCAGGTTCCACAGACGGAGGAAGCGGGCCTTCACGTCATCGGCCCCGGGGTTCAGGCGCCACTTGCCGGATGCATCGCGGAAATGCGCCAGAAAATGGCCGATGGCCTCTTTCTGCCCCTCGCTCAAATATTCAAACTGGTCCTGGATGGCCTTGAAGTCCCCCACGTTCTGCATGAGTTTCTCCGCATCCACCAGGTACTTGTCCACGTCGTCAAAATCGGCCAACAGCACCTCTCCCCAGAAGAGGAACTCGTCCAGCGGTTCGGCCTGGGGATTAAGGGTGGCGTAGCAGGCGTACAGTTCCAGCAGCAGGCGCAGGCGGTCGGACGCGTGGGCATCGGCCACCTTGCCGAAGAAATCGTTGATGGTGTACAGCGGCGGCACCATCATCGGCCCTTCCCCGGAGGCGCGCAGAAGGTCTCCCAGGTACTTCTTGAAGAAGACCAGGGAACGGCGGTTGGGGAAGATGAAGCATCGGCCCTCTATATTTTGAGCCGCCAGATAATGCGCGGCCACCTGTTGCAAAAAAGGTTTCATAACTTTGCCCCTAAATTAGCAATAATTACGGAAAATACCTATATTTGTAAATGTTAGAAATATTCTAAAATACAACACATTAAATAACACTGATATGAACAAGAAATTCAGATGCCTGGTGTGCGGTTATGTACACGAAGGTCCC
>JAEEGK010014821.1_pt1 | contig 17368 bp, 13 predicted proteins | sample 8958771 | NCBI WGS metagenome assembly JAEEGK01 (sample SAMN16246547, study PRJNA631951) | gut metagenome | biome: gut microbiome; feature: rumen; material: SC-attached | host: Bos | place: Iran: Karaj | collected 2018-10
TTATCGGTTTCGGTTGCAAATATACGAATTAATTTCTATCCAGCAAGGAATTTGTGGGAAACTTATAAGAAAGATCCAAAAGAAAGGATGGATGAGGTCAAAATTAGGCTTCATCTCGGAAAAACTCAAATAAAATTTGGTTTTTTGCTCACTTAATCGTATCTTTGTCCACGGAAGTAATAAGATACAAAGACTACGAGAATCACGGGACGGTTCTTTGATCCGCTGAAGATGGCTGATGTGATAATAATGAACGAGATAAAAACGTTATAAGAATATAGGTAAGACGAAATATGAGCGACGAACAGAAATATACCATTCAGGGTTTGGATGAATACATCCGCCAAGGAGAACCGCAACAGCGTGAGCGTAGCGAAGCATGGAAGGTGGCCATCGGTCTGCAACAGGTTGACAGGCTTCAGACTTCTGAGTACCTGCTTGATACAGCTAAGCGCCACATTGAGGGCGATATCAGTATTGGAGAGGCAAAGGAGCTGATAGACTCTTACTACAAGTCTGCTTCAGGACGCAAGGAGATGGAAAACGATCGCACGGAAGAGGCTGATAAGGTGGCTGCGCGTATAACTGAGCTGATAGAAGAGAAAACGTTCTCGTTTACGCCGGCACAGCTGATTTCCATCCATCGTCGATTGTTTGAAGGCATCTACAAGTTGGCAGGGCGTATTCGCGACTATAACATCACTAAGAACGAATGGGTGCTTGGGGGCAAAACGGTATATTATGCCAGTGCCGACACTATCAGTGACACGCTGGCATACGACATGGGGCAGGAACGTGAGTTCAACTATGCCAATATGAATATTGATGAGGCCATCCGTCATTTGACTCGATTTTGTGCCAATCTCTGTCAGGTGCATGCTTTCTGCGAGGGCAATACGAGAACAACGGCGGTATTTATGATCAAGTATCTGCGTACGCTGGGATTTAATGTGGTGAACGATGTGTTTGCAGAGAACTCCTGGTATTTCCGTAATGCGCTGGTGCGTGCCAACTACAGCGACTTGACAGCTGGCATCACAGAAACGACAGAGTACTTGGAGCGGTTCTTTCGTAGTATGCTGCTTGGAGAGGAACATGATCTTAGGAATAGGATTATGCACGTTGATTGGAACAAAGTTGAGGACGGAACTCACTCCCAAAGTGCAAATCATGAAGTTCAAAGTGCAAAAGTTGGCGAAGAATTACCCCCAAAGTGCAAAAATTGCACTTTGGAAGAAGTCGCTCTACTCTGAATAGTGCAAAAGAATCCATCTGCTATCCAAAAAGAGATTGCTGCTGAAATTGGAAAATCTGAGCGAACAGTCAAATCAATTACCATAGCGTTACAAGAGAAGAACATTCTACGCAGAGTGAATGGTAAAAGAAACGGCTATTGGGAAATTGTTGAAGAGCCATAAGAAAACTAATAAAAAGTTTGGAAAAGGTCCAATTTTTAACAGAAAGCTTGTGTGATTCGGAAATAATTCGTACCTTTGCATCGCTAGAACCCGCCAAGCCTCTCCGCTCGACTTAGGTCGCTTGCCTAAGCCAAGAACGATGCTCAAATGTGCGGGTCGTTTTATAATTCGTCGGTCATGACCGATGAATTTATTCTTTTCAGTTACAATACAACTTTTTCTGGACATCTTATAGGACATTTATTAGGACATTCTTAGAAATATGTCTATCTGCTCTTTCATGATGTTGATTTTCAATGGTTTAAGCAATATATTCCGGCAAAACAGCGACTTTGTCTGCCTTTCTATCTGCCCTTTCAATTGGTGATAACATCTTTTTGCGTTAATTATGTTTAAAAATGGAATGTAAAACTTGTGATAATTAGATTTAATATCTATATTTGCAGAAAAATTGCAAATTTTGTATTATAATGGTACTACAAATTCGTTTAAGTAACTTTTTCTCCATAAACGAAGAAGTCGTTTTGGATATGCAGGCTGCAAGTCTTCAGACCAGAGAGTCAAAGGATTTGCTGGGTAATACTTTCGTTTGCAATGACGAAAGATTGTTGAAGACAGTTGCTATCTATGGAGCTAATGCTTCAGGAAAGAGCAACATCATTAAAGCCATAAGGGCTTGTGTTCAGATGATCTTCGAGTCGCATAATTACAATGAGAATACTGTGTTTGCCTTTACTCCATTTAAGTTCGGTGGTGTAGGTAAGCCAAGTAGGTTCTACATCCGTTTTTTGATAGATGGAGTGGAGTATGAGTATAGTTTCACATTAACTAAGACGGAAATCATCACCGAGGAATTGTATTATTACCCAAATGGGCGTAAGAAACTGGTTTTTACTCGAGATGAGCGCAAAGGGCCAGATAAGAAAGATATCTATGAGTTCCGCTCCGCTATTCGCAGGCCTATGGATGTGGCAGGGAATACATCGAAAAAGACGCTCTTTGTTTCTCGTGCTAGCCAGATGGATAGGGATGTGGCCAAGGATGTATTCCGTTACTTCAACGAGCGATTCATTTTGAATTATTTTGGCTATAATAGCTATTCCATAGAGTCGCTTTTGAATGAGAATAAGGACTTGATTTTGAAGGTGCTCAAGGCTGCCGATAGTGATATTATAGATATTCGTAGTCAGCACAAACTTAGGTCTTTGACTACAGCTGTGTTTGATCCTCTGAGTAATCAGTTACTTTCAAGAGACGATATACAGAAGCCTCAGTTGAAGATTACAACTTTCCATAGGAATAATCCGGAAGTCCCATTTGATTTTTATTCGGAAGAGTCGAGTGGCACCCAAGAGTTCTTCCATATGATGCTGACTATTCTGAATATCATTAAAGGCAACAAAGTTCTTCTTATCGATGAAATATCGATGGGACTACATGTAAATCTGGTGGAATATATTCTAAATCTGTTCCATCAAAGTGAGTCGGCTCAGCTCATATTCTCTACGCATAATACGAATCTGCTCAACATGAGAAAGTTGAGGAAAGACCAGGTGTATTTCGTTAACAAGCGTGATGATGGGTCTTCAGATTTGTATTCTCTCTTTGATTTTAAGGATTTCCGTGAGAATATGGATGCAGAGAAGGCATACTTGCAGGGTCGTTTCGATGCAATCCCTTATATTGACGAATCGTCGACTAACTTAAAACGACTTGGTTAAGATGGGAAGAAAAGCTCGTATATCTAAGGGGAAACAAATGAAGCCCAATTTCTTTGTTTTCTGTGAGGGTGAAACGGAAATAGCGTATGTCAAGTTTTTGCGCTCATTGTATCGTGCTCCCATTCAGGTCATAGTAAAGAAAGGCAAGTCGAATATTTCGGAAGACTATATTGAACGCTCCCAAAATGAATATGTAAGAACTGAGCAAGATAAAGTCTTTTTGATGTACGATTTGGACGTTGATGGGATGTTGGAACAGCTACAAAAGATACCTAATGCAGAACTGATAGTTTCGAATCCATGTGTAGAATTGTGGTTCTTGTTGCATTATCAGGAACAGAAAACGGAAATCTCGTCAGACAAGTGCATTAAGAAGTTACAGAAGGTTTCGAAAGAATACAAGAAGGGGACTTTGTCAGAAGAAGAAAAGGATGTGCTTGCCAAGAATAAAGATCTGGCACTAGAAAGGGCAAAGAAGTTGGTAGAATTCCAAAATCCTTCTTCTATGGTTTACAAATTATTGGAAAAGCTAAAAGGATAAGATGATTTTATAAAAGGTGTATCATGGATTATTATAGTGAGGAAAAATTCTATCAGGATAATGGATGGCCATCAGAACGACTAGATTATTGTGATTACATATTCTATATTGACAATGAAACAGAATATGGACCAGATTATGACCAGTTCGCTTTGGTTATAATATAGTTGTATTTTATAATTTAAGTATGTATAAGTACTAATAAGTATAAATAGGTTGCATCTTGTCGCAAAATTAGTCGCGTCACATGAATGTCGCAAAAATGGGATAAAAGGGCATAATAAAGACATAGCAAACATGAGCGCATAAAAAAACAAATAGCGTGTAACTCATTGAGCTACACGCTATTTTGTTGCGTTTTGTTATATCTTTGTCTGTCGGTGTTATTTAACCTCCTCGAAGTCGGCATCCTGAACGTTGTCGCCACCGTTTGACTGGTTGTCGTTGCCTGGCTGCTGACCGCCCTGGAATCCTGCACCTGCGCCGGCTGCGCCCGCACCTGGCTGAGCACCTGCAGCGTACATCTTCTGACTTGCTGCTTGCATCTTCTCGTTGAGGGCATTGATAGCTGCATCAATCTGTGCTACGTCGCCGCTGTCCTTTGCTTTCTTCAGTTCTTCGATAGCTGCTTCGATAGCTGGCTTGTCTTCTGCAGGAACCTTGTCGCCATTCTCCTTCAGGAAGTTTTCTGTCTGGAATGCTACAGAGTCTGCCTGGTTGATTTTGTCGATACGTTCACGCTCTTTGTTGTCGGCCTCTGCATTTGCTTCTGCCTCAGCCTTCATACGATCGATTTCCTCCTTAGAGAGACCGCTTGATGCCTCGATACGGATTTCCTGTTCCTTGCCGGTTGCCTTATCCTTGGCTGATACTTTAAGGATACCGTTTGCATCGATGTCGAATGATACTTCAATCTGTGGAACACCACGACGTGCCGGTGCGATGCCTGTGAGGTTGAAGTTACCGATTGACTTGTTCTGTGATGCCATTGGACGTTCACCCTGAAGTACGTGGATGGTAACTTCTGTCTGGTTGTCGGCTGCAGTAGAGAATGTCTCTGTCTTCTTGCAAGGGATGGTAGTGTTAGCCTCAATCATCTTTGTCATGACACCACCGAGAGTTTCAATACCCATTGACAATGGTGTTACGTCGAGCAGGACGATGTCGCCTACACCTTCTTCCTTGTTGAGAATGGCACCCTGAATAGATGCACCTACTGCTACTACTTCGTCTGGGTTAACACCCTTTGAAGGAACTTTGCCGAAGTAGTCCTGAACAAGCTGCTGAACAGCTGGGATACGGCTTGAACCACCAACGAGGATTACTTCATCGATTTCGCTTGTAGAGATGCCTGCATCGCGGATGGCTGCCTTACATGGTTCGAGACATGCCTGGATGAGGTTGTGTGCAAGACTTTCGAACTTAGCACGTGTGAGTGTAGTTACGAGGTGCTTTGGTACACCGCCTACAGCTGTGATGTATGGCAGGTTGATTTCTGTAGAAGAACCGCTTGAGAGTTCAATCTTAGCCTTTTCAGCAGCTTCCTTCAGACGCTGCATAGCCATTGGGTCTTGTGTGAGGTCGATTCCCTCTGCTGCCTTGAAATCGCCTGCAAGCCAGTCGATGATTACCTGATCGAAGTCGTCACCACCGAGGTGTGTGTTACCGTTTGTAGAGAGCACTTCGAATACGCCGCCACCGAATTCGAGGATTGATATATCGAATGTACCGCCACCAAGGTCGAACACTGCAATCTTCATATCTTTGTTGGCTTTGTCGATACCGTAGGCAAGTGCTGCGGCTGTTGGTTCGTTGACGATACGTTTTACGTCGAGTCCGGCAATCTGACCTGCTTCCTTAGTAGCCTGACGCTGAGAGTCAGAGAAGTAAGCAGGAACGGTGATGACTGCTTCCTTTACCTCCTGACCGAGGTAGTCTTCTGCTGTCTTCTTCATCTTCTGCAGAATCATGGCAGAAATCTCCTGTGGAGTATAGAGTTTTCCGTCGATGTCAACACGAGGAGTGTTGTTGTCACCACGCTTTACTGTATAAGGAACACGTGCGATTTCCTGCTGTACCTGATCGTAGGTTTCACCCATGAAACGCTTGATTGAGAATACTGTGTTCTTAGGGTTTGTGATAGCCTGACGCTTAGCAGGGTCACCTACCTTACGTTCGCCGTCTTTTACAAAACCTACAACAGAAGGAGTTGTACGCTTACCTTCGCTGTTTGCAATTACTACAGGCTCGTTGCCTTCAAATACACTGACACATGAGTTTGTTGTGCCAAGGTCAATACCAATAATTTTTCCCATAATTTTATAATGTTTTTGTTGTTAATACTCTTGTTATTTGGTTGTGCAGTTCCATATGTGCTATTCAGCAGTTTGAAACTGACAGCAGATTAATCTACAAGAAACGTGCCACGTACCCAGAAACTGACATGTGGACTGACAAAGTATGACAAATTGTCAATAAAATATTTGTGAAGAGGAACGGAAAAGTCATAATATTTCCATGAATTTGGTTATTTTTTAAGAAAACATGTATCTTTGTGCAGATAAATTTAAGACTCATGAAAAATCATATAGTATTTCTTCTCTTTTTCTGTTTGTGTGGCACAATCGGAGCACAGGTGGAAGTGACTCCTGAAGACTCTGCTCTTGTTGTTCAATTGTTGCAGAAAGCAAAGACAGAACGTGGGGACGAACCGCGGATGATTTACTTCGGAAAACAGTTTCTGGGTCTGCCATATGTGGCACATACGTTGGAAAATGGTGACAGGGAACACCTGATTGTTAATCTGCACGGACTTGACTGCACTACGTTTGTTGAGACTGTGGCTGCATTGTCGTTGTGCGATTCGTATGATCAGCGTACATTCAAGGATTATTGTCAGTGGCTCACCACATTAAGATACCGCCATGGTAAGATGACAGACTACACTAGCCGACTGCATTATTTCACGTGGTGGGGAGAGGATAATGAACGTTTGGGACTGGTTTGTCAGGTGTATGATCCGCAAGTTTTTGTGGAGACTCAGACAATAGATATATATTACATGACTACTTTTACAAAATATTATAAACACCTGAAAAGCAATACACAGTTCGTAAAGAAGATAGGCGAGTATGAGAAAGCTTCTAAGGGGCAGAAGTTCCGCTATATTCCCAAGCGGCTGCTGAATATGCCACAGTCTTCTGCATTGGGTGTAATACACGACGGAGACATCATTTCGATACTTACTTCGAAGAAAGGACTTGACACTCAGCATATAGGAATTGCCTTTTGGGAAGACGGTAAGTTGCATCTGATGCATGCATCCAGTTTATATAAGAAAGTGGTCATGGACAAGACGACATTCTACGACTATGAGGCAAAGCAACCTTCGCATATCGGTATCAGAGTGTATAGGGGAGTGAAGTTCTGAGGAAACAATAATTTTGAAAAAAAGAAAACGATGAAGAAAAGTTTATTCTTTCTGCTTTCTATGCTTCTGTTTGTCAGTTGTAACGGACAGAAACGTGAAGGAGCAAGCACAGAAGTGGTGCTGGAAACTACTTTGGGTGATATACATATCGTGCTCTTTGACGATACTCCAGGGCATAGGGATAATATCGTGAAGAATGTGAAGGACGGGAAGTACGACGGAGTGACTTTCCATAGAGTGATTCGTAACTTTATGATTCAGACAGGAGACCCTGCGACTAAGGGGACAAATGGAGTGGCACAAGCGTCAGACAGTGCTGCTGCCAAGACTCCGACAGAGCGTATTCCTGCTGAGATAGTTTATCCTAAGTATTTCCATCAGAGAGGATTTGTGGGTGCAGCCCGTGACGGTGATGATGAAAACCCTGACAGAATGTCGGATAAATACCAGTTCTATATCATCACAGGCAAGATTTGTTCTGACGACGACCTGGACGGATATGAGTCGGCAAGAGAAGAACGTGATGCTCAGATTCTGTTTGAAAAGATTTGCAAGCAACATCAAAAAGAGATAGATGCTTTGAGAGCAGCTCGTGAACAAAGACGCCTAAGTGATAAATTGGAGACTTTGCTCGATGAGGCTAGGATGAAGATGATGGAAAATCCTCCTCTCACTTATACCAGAGCACAACGATCGGCATATCGCAGCAGAGGTGGTGCTCCCTGGCTTGATGGTGAATACACTGTGTTTGGTGAGGTCGTAGAAGGTATGGCTGTGGTGGAGAAAATCCAGAAAATCAAAACCAATGCACAGGATGTGCCTTTGGCAGAAGTCAGAATAAAAAGAGCATATATAAAATAAATGAGTTATGAAAAAGAGAATGTTTTTAGTGCTTTTAGCACAACTGATGGTAATGGGGATGTCTGCCCAGGTATCCTTTGGCAAAGCGGAAAAATTCAATAGTGATTGGCACTTTTTGCGTATCGACACTTTGTGGAATGTGCGTGAACGCCTTCGTAAAGGTGAACGTATGCCAGAGTCGCGTCCTGATATGAAGGACGCAGATTTTGATGACAGCCGGTGGCGTCGTGTTTCTGTACCACACGATTGGGGTGTAGAACAACCTATGTCGCCCGATAAAGGTTCGTGTCAGGGCTATCTGCCAGGAGGAATCGCTTGGTATAGAAAGCACTTTAGAGCTACTGATGCTCCGAAACAGTATGTGTATTTCGAGGGCGTTTATAACAACTCGGAAGTATATCTCAACGGTCATTTGCTGGGTAAGCGTCCAAGCGGATTTGCTTCGTTTATGTATGATATGACACCATATCTGAACAGGACGGGCGAAAACGTATTGGCAGTGAGGGTGAACCACAGTGAGGAGAACGATTCGCGTTGGTACACAGGTTCCGGAATCTACCGTAATGTGTGGCTTATCAGTGCTCCCGAAGTACATCTGGCACAGTGGGGAACAGCATACAGGCTGAAGACTATCAACAAGAAGAAGGCAGAGTTGGAGGTAGATGTGGAGACTACAGATTGCAGAACAGAGAAAAGTCCTTTGCAGTTGCAGGCTACAATAGAATTGAAAGATGCAGAGGGTAGGGTTGTTGCAAAGGTTGAGCAGAAGATAGGTACTCAGGAAAAGAAAACGGTAAAACTTAATGTTGCTAAACCGCAGCGTTGGACTCTTGACAATCCGTATCTCTACACATTGACAACCCGGTTGTCGAACGGTGATGCATCAGAGGTGAAAGTTGGATTGAGAACATTGCAGTTCTCGCCAGACAAGGGTTTTGCACTGAATGGCGAATGGATGAAGGTGAAGGGAGTCTGTGTGCATGATGATGCCGGTGTATTGGGTACTGCCGTTCCTAAGGAAGTATGGCGTCGTCGTATTGCAGAACTGAAGTCGTTGGGTGCTAATGCTTTGCGTTTGAGTCATAATCCTCATGCTCCAGAACTCTACGACTTGTGCGATGAGATGGGTATGCTTATTATGGATGAAGCTTCCGACGAATGGGAGTTTCCTAAGCGTAAGTGGTTGAAGGGTTGGAATCAGGGCGCTCCTGGTTTCCAAGGTACATACAGCTATTTTGAAGAATGGATAGACCGTGATGTGGCAGATATGGTACGTCGCGACCGTTGTCACCCGTCTGTCTTTATGTGGTCTATCGGTAACGAAGTGGATTATCCTAACGACCCATATTCTCATCCTGTGCTCAATGGTAGTGGTACAGAATTTACCCAACCTGTTTATGGTGGTTACAAGCCAGAGCAGCCGAATGCTGAGCGCATAGGTCTGATAGCACAGAGATTGTCGAAGATTATTCGTGATATAGACACCTCGCGTCCTACAACAGGAGCTTTGGCAGGTGTTGTGATGTCGAATGAGACTGCATATCCTGATGCAATCGATGTGGTTGGCTACAACTATACAGAAAGCCGTTATGGAGTAGATCATAAGAAATACCCGAAACGAGTATTATATGGTTCGGAAAACCGTCACGACCTTGCTGCATGGAAGGCTGTGAGTGAAAATGAACACATCTTCGGACAGTTCCTATGGACAGGTATAGACTATCTGGGCGAAAGTGGAGTATGGCCTGCCAGAGGTTCGTCAGCCGGTTTGCTCGACTTGGCAGGACAGCGTAAACCTAACGGTTGGTATCGTGCTGCGTTGTGGAGCAATAAGCCTGTATGCTACATAGGTACTTATGCGGCAGGTCCGCAACGTTTCGGTTCGCGTCAGAATAATCAGCGGACTACTTATGTGTCGCCTTATGCAAATGATACGTGGAACTACGAAGACGGACAGAAGGTTCGCGTGGTTTGTTATACCAATGCTAAATCTGCACACCTCCAGCTCAACGGACAGACTATAGGCGGTGAACCGACCAAAGATGAAAATTCCGGCATACTGTATTGGGATATAGATTATGCTCCGGGAACTCTGTCATGTGTAGCAGACAACGGCAGCAGTTATGAGGTGAAGACGGTAAAGGCACCTCATGCACTGAAGGTAACTACCGATTCGTTGGCTCATGTATTTATAGAAGTGGTTGATGAAGATGGTAATCTTGTGAAGAATGCAGACCATGAAGTGACACTGTTTGTTCGTGGTGCAAGACTCTTAGGTATGGAGAACGGCAATATGTCAGATGTGACAGTTGCAGGTCGTCAGCGTCCTAATCGTTTACGCGTTTATGGAGGACGACTCGTGGCATATATCGAGCCTGCGACAGAGGGTGGACAACTGACAATTCGTGCTTCGTCGCCTCTGTTGCCTAATCCGACAACCACTATTTCTATTAACCGATAGAACATATTATTAAAACGATGATAAAAATGACACAAACAAAGTTATTAAGCAAATTGCTTGCTGTAGCGCTTTTGCTGGGCGCAGTTCAACATGCAGATGCACAACGTAAGGAAACAATTCTCAGAGACGGCTGGCGTTTCTCCAGAGCAGAAAATCTTACCGGTACCGATGCGGCACAACCGAAATTCAATGATAAGGGATGGAAGGAAGTGAGTATTCCGCACGACTGGGCAATCGCAGGTCCTTTTGATAAGGAAATAGACAAACAGGTAGTTGCCATAGAGCAGAACGGAGAGAAGGAAGCTACGGAGAAAACCGGACGTAGTGGTTCGTTGCCTTGGATTGGCAGCGGGTGGTATCGTACCAGTTTTACAGTTGATAAAGACTGTGCAAGAGCCATTCTGAACTTCGACGGAGCAATGGCAGAACCCGAAGTGTATGTGAATGGAAAGAAAGCCGGAGAGTGGAAATACGGATATAATGCTTTCAATGTTGATGTGACTTCGTTTGTGAATAAGAATGGGAAACCAAACACTTTGGCTGTTCATCTGCAGAACGTAGAGGAGAGTAGTCGTTGGTATCCAGGTGCTGGACTTTATCGTCCTGTGAAACTGATCCAGACAGGCAGAAGTGCTATTGCAGAATGGAGCATTACTGCCAATACGATTAGTGTTACTCCAGACGACCGCATGGCAGTAGAGCAGTTCGGTGCTCAGGCAGTCGGTTTCGGAGGGCAGTTTCTGGGCTTTGATTTCATTGTACGTGTTGGAAATAAAGAAGTGTCCCGACTGGTCAGACTTGATCGTGATGGAAAAGCTACGACTACAGGTACTTACTTTGGTGTTGATTGTTGGTCGCCTGAAACTCCTGCACTCTACGATCTGACAGTAGAACTTTGTGTTGTAAATAATGATGGTAGCAAGGGAGAAGTGCTCGACCGTCAAGTAAAGAAGATAGGCTTCCGTACTGTTGAGTGTAATGCAGAAGTCGGTTTTGCACTCAACGGTCAGAGTCGCAAGATAAAAGGAGTTTGTCTGCACCACGACTTGGGTTTGCTCGGTGCAGCAGTGAATAAAGCTGCTATAGTACGACAGATAGAACTTCTGAAGACAATGGGTTGCGATGCTATTCGTACAGCTCATAATATGCCGTCGCAGATTCAGATGGATGTATGTGACTCACTGGGTATGATGGTGATGGCTGAGAGTTTTGACATGTGGGTATATGCAAAGTGCAAGAACGGATATGCCCGTTTCTTTAAGGAATGGAGCGACAGAGATATAGAGAACCTTGTGAGGGCAAATCGTTTGCACCCTTCTATCATCATGTGGAGTGTAGGCAATGAGATTCCTGAGCAGGGCATGAAGAATGGTCCGCAGATGTTGCGTCACCTGCAGGAGGTTGTTCGTATGTACGACAAGACTCGTCCTATCACAAACGGTATGGATCGCATCGACAATGCTTTGAATACAGGTTTTGCTCAGGTGGCAGAAGTACCCGGAATGAACTACAGAGTACATAAATACGAAATGGCTCATGAGCGTTTAGGACAGGGTTATCTGCTGGGTAGCGAAACCGCCTCAACTGTATCGTCTCGTGGTGTATATAAATTCCCTCTTACGGAAGAAAAAGGTGTGACATACCCCGACGGACAGTGTTCGAGCTACGACTTGACAGCTTGTTCTTGGAGTAACCTGCCTGATGACGACTGGCAGATGCAGGACGACAAATATTGGGTGATAGGAGAGTTCGTATGGACAGGTTTCGATTATCTTGGTGAACCAACTCCTTATGACAATTACTGGCCGAGTCGTTCGTCGTACTTTGGCATCTTCGACCTTGCCGGACTGCCCAAAGACCGCTACTGGTTGTATCGTTCCCACTGGAATAAGACGGAGAACACCATACATCTGTTGCCTCACTGGAACTGGGAGGGCAGAGAAGGGGAGGTTACTCCTGTGTACTGTTACACAAACCATCCGACTGCAGAACTTTTTGTGAACGGACAGAGCTACGGAAAGAAGACTAAAGACCCTAATTCTCGTTTGGATCGTTATCGCCTGCGTTGGAACGATGTAGTCTATAAACCAGGTGAAGTGAAGGTGGTGGTGTATGACAAAGATGGTAACGAAGTTGGCACTGAGACTATGAAGACAGCTGGAAAACCTAGCCGTATTCGTGTTACAGGCGACAAAGCTTTGTATAAGAACGAAGAATATCCTTTGCTTAAGGCAGACGGAGAAGATATGGCATTCCTTACAGTTGATATAACTGATAAGCATGGAAACATCTGTCCGAATGCAGATAATGAAATTCATGTAGAGGTAACGGGTAGTGCTGTGTTCAAAGGAATGTGCAATGGTGATGCAACCAGTCTCGAACCATTTACTTCTCCGTTCATGAAGGCATTCCACGGACAACTTGTGTTTGCTATCCAGACAGTTAAGCAGCAAGGATTCATCAATATAAAGGTGAGCGGCAAGGGACTCAAACCTGCTACTTTGGAGATATTTGCTGAATAAGAAATGCGGACAGATGCTCTATATTTTTGATTTTTTTAATTCTATTATTTTTTAATTCAAATATATTGCGTACCTTCGCGGCGCAAAACGATGAAGCATAATGGCATATACAACAATTATAAACCTACTATCACTACGACTTACACGGTTGTGGTGAGAAAGGTATGTCTGTATATGTGCAAAAGATAGAAACACAATGTATAACCCTTTCTCACGATGCTGTGAGAAGGGTTTTGTTTTTATCATGCTCTCTTGCGGACCAGTGAGATTATTTTTAAAAACTAAAATATTATGGCAGACAGATTATTTATTTTTGACACAACATTGCGCGATGGCGAACAAGTGCCAGGATGTCAGTTGAACACCGTAGAGAAGATTCAGGTTGCAAAGCAGTTGGAAGCTCTCGGCGTGGATGTGATTGAAGCTGGATTCCCTATCAGCAGCCCGGGCGACTTCAACAGCGTAGTAGAAATTTCTAAGGCAGTTACATGGCCGACTATTTGTGCGCTGACTCGTGCAGTGGAGAAGGATATCGACGTGGCAGCAGAAGCTCTGCAGTATGCAAAGCACAAGCGTATTCACACAGGTATTGGTACTTCGCCTTCTCACATTAAGTATAAGTTCAATTCTACTCCTGAGGAGATTATCGAACGTGCCGTGAGAGCTGTGAAGTATGCAAAGAAGTATGTTGAGGATGTAGAGTTCTACGCTGAGGATGCAGGCCGTACAGACAACGAATATCTGGCTCGCGTCATTGATGCCGTAACAAAGGCTGGCGCTACTGTTTGTAATATTCCTGACACGACTGGTTTCCGTGTGCCAAACGAATATCACGAGAAGATTAAGTATCTTTACGAACACGTAGATGCTTTCGCTGCAGGAAAGTCTATCCTGTCAACCCACTGTCATAATGACCTCGGTATGGCTACTGCAAATACTGTTGCCGGTGTTCTTGGCGGAGCTCGTCAGGTAGAGGTGACAATCAACGGAATCGGTGAGCGTGCCGGTAATACTTCACTTGAGGAAGTGGCAATGATTTTCAAGACTCACCCCGACCTCGGCATCGAAACAAATATCAACACTACTAAGATTTATCCTACGAGCCGTATGGTTTCGTCGCTTATGAATATGCCTGTTCAGCCAAACAAGGCTATCGTGGGACGTAATGCCTTTGCTCACTCTTCTGGTATCCATCAGGATGGTGTGCTGAAGAATGCTTCTACTTACGAAATAATGGACCCTAAGGAAGTTGGTATTGACGATAATGCAATCGTACTGACAGCCCGTAGCGGTCGTGCAGCCCTGAAACATCGTCTCCACGTAAACGGCATGGAAGTAGATGGTGAGAAACTCGATAAGATTTACGAGGAATTCCTTAAGTTGGCTGACAAGAAGAAGGAAGTTACCGACGACGACATTCTCGTTCTTGCAGGTGCTGAGCGCAGTGCAACTCACAGCGTAAAACTCGACTACTTGCAGGTTACAACAGGAAAGGGTGTTCGCAGTGTGGCAAGCATTGGTTTGCAGGTGGCAAACGAACACTTCGAATCAGCTGCTTCAGGTAATGGTCCGGTAGATGCTGCAATCAACGCTCTGAAGAACATCATCAAGCGCAAGATGATTCTCAAGGAATTCACCATTCAGGCTATCTCGAAGGGTTCTGACGACCTCGGAAAAGTTCACATGCAGGTAGAATACGAAGGACATCTGTACTACGGATTCGGTGCTAATACCGACATCGTAACAGCTTCTGTTGAGGCTTATATTGACGCAATAAACAAATTCAGAAATTAATAATATACTATGGGTAAGACTTTATTTGACAAGATTTGGGATGCTCACGTGGTGCAGAACGTGGAAGACGGTCCTACACAGTTGTACATCGACCGCCTCTATGCTCATGAAGTAACCAGTCCTCAGGCTTTCGACACCCTCCGCGACAAGGGAATCAAGGTGTTCCGTCCTGACCATGTGATTGCAATGCCTGATCACAATACCCCTTCCGACCAGCAGAAGGAAATCCACGACCCTGTGGGACGTAAGCAGGTAGAAACCCTTGCAAACAACTGTAAGGAGTTTGGTATTAAACACTTTGCAATGGGTACCAAGGATAATGGTATCATCCATGTAGTTGGCCCTGAGAAGGCTCTTTCTCTGCCGGGAATGACAATTGTCTGTGGCGACTCGCACACCAGCACTCACGGAGCAGTGGGAGCTATTGCAATGGGAATCGGTACTAGCGAAGTGGCACAGGTGCTCGCTTCACAGTGTATCCTGCAGTCAAAGCCAAAGACAATGCGCATCAATGTCGAGGGAACTCTTCCAAAGGGTACTACAGCTAAGGATGTGGCTCTTTATATAATGGCTCAGATGACAACCAGCGGAGCTACAGGCTATGCCGTAGAATATGCTGGCAGTGCAATAAAGAATATGTCGATGGAAGGTCGTCTGACACTTTCCAACCTCTCTATCGAAATGGGAAGCCGTGCCGGTCTTATCGCTCCAGACGACATTACTTTCGCCTATCTGAAAGGACGTGAGTATGCTCCGAAGGGTGCCGACTGGGACAAGGCTGTTGAGGAGTGGCGCAAGCTCTATTCCGACCCGGATGCTAAGTTCGACAAGGAAGTTACATACCGTGCTGAAGACATTGCTCCACGCATCACTTACGGAACCAATCCGGGTGCCGGCATTGCTATCGACGAATGTATTCCTACGCTCGAAAGCATTCCTGAAGCAGACAAGGCTCAGTTCCTCGGTATGCTCGACTACATGCAGTTCAAGCCAGGTCAGAAGTTGGAGGGTACTCCTGTTGACTACGTATTCCTTGGTGCTTGTACCAATGGTCGTATTGAGGACTTCCGTGCTTTTGCCAGCGTCGTAAAGGGTAAGAAGAAGGCTGTAAACGTAGTGGCTTGGCTCGTTCCGGGTTCTTGGCTCGTTCGTCAGCAGATTATCGACGAGGGCATCGACAAGATTCTTGCTGAGGCTGGTTTCGAACTCCGTCTTCCTTCTTGCTCAAGTTGTCTTGCTATGAATCCGGATAAGGTACCGGCAGGAAAACTTTCCATCTCTACAAGTAATCGCAACTTCGTAGGTCGTCAGGGACCAGGTGCCCGCACCATCCTTGCTTCTCCGCTCGTTGTTGCTGCTTCTGCTATCACAGGAGTTATTACTGACCCGAGGAAGATTTAAAGTTTAACGTTTAAAGTTTAACGTTTAAAGATTTAGAGTAAAATGGCAAAAGAGAAATTTGACATCATACAGTCAACTTGTATTCCTATCGAGATTGACAACTGTAATACAGACTTGATTATTCCTGCCCGTTACTTGGCAAGCACCACTCGCGACCCTAAGTTCTTTGGCGATGCTTTCATGCACGACCTTCGTTTCGATGCAGAGGGCAAGCCGGTGGCTGATTTCGTCATGAACCAGCCTGAGTACTGCGAAGCTCCTCGCAAGGGTGTTCACGAGATTATCGTGGGAGGGCAGAACTGGGGTAGTGGTTCCAGCCGTGAACATGCAGCATGGGCAATTGCCGGTTATGGCGTTCGCGTGGTTATCTCCAGTTCGTTTGCTGATATCCACCGCAACAACCTGCTCAACTGTTTCGTGCTTCCTGTCATTGTAAGCCGCGAGTTCCAGCAGGAACTCTTCGCAAGCATTGCTGCCGACAGCAAGACAGAGGTGAAGGTAGATGTGCCAAACCAGACAGTTACCAACATGGCAACTGGTCACAGTGAGCACTTCGAAATCAACTCTTACAAGAAATATTGTCTGATGAATGCTTACGACGACATCGATTTCCTTCTGAGCAATACAGATAAAATCGAAGCGTTTGAGAAAATAGGTTAGTGGTTAAAGGTTAGAGGTGAGAGAATTGATAATTGATAATTGACAATTAATGACTCTCGACTCTTGACTCTTGACTCTTGACAATTATGCATTATGCATTATGCATTAACTAAGGCTTTCCATAGATTGTCGTTGGGGACTGGTGCCTCAACGACAATTTCTTTTTTGCTTATGGGGTGAATAAACTCAATCTTGCGGGCGTGCAGACATATTGAGCCGTCGGGATTGCTGCGCTTGGCTCCGTATTTCAAGTCGCCCTTGATGGGACAGCCCATCTCTGCCAGTTGACAGCGAATCTGGTGGTGGCGTCCAGTTTTTAGTTTTACTTCCAACAGGTAGTAGCGGTCGCTCTTGCCAATGACCTTGTAGTCCAGTTCCGCGCGTTTCGAGTCCTTCACCTCGTGGTCGTAGGCGTACGACTTATTCTGTTGTTCGTTTCTCTTAAGCCAACTGATTAGAGTGCCTTCCTGCTTAGGCGGCATCTGACTTACTATTGCCCAGTAGGTCTTGTGCACTTCGCCTGCGGCAAACATCTTGTTCAAGCGGGGTAGGGCTTTGC
>JAEEGK010014822.1_pt1 | contig 17368 bp, 14 predicted proteins | sample 8958771 | NCBI WGS metagenome assembly JAEEGK01 (sample SAMN16246547, study PRJNA631951) | gut metagenome | biome: gut microbiome; feature: rumen; material: SC-attached | host: Bos | place: Iran: Karaj | collected 2018-10
TGCAGCTTTTTACTTTGAAGCGTAGGCGTTACTCTTGCCTGTCTCCGCTAAATGTCGAGCGGAAGACGGGGCTCGAACCCGCCACCTATAGCTTGGAAGGCTATCGCTCTACCAAATGAGCTACTTCCGCTTCTTTGTAGGTTCGTGGGGAAGAGTGGACTCGAACCACTGAACTCCGAAGAGGACAGATTTACAGTCTGTTGCAATTGCCACTATGCGACTTCCCCATGTTTCTTGCCGAATTCCCTCTTGGTGTAGAATTCGAGCCGATGAAGGGACTCGAACCCCCGACAGGCTGATTACAAATCAGCTACTCTACCAACTGAGTTACATCGGCTTTTACAGCTTGTCAAACAACTCTCGTTCTCTTGATTTGAGGTTGCAAAAATACTACTTTTTTCCCAACAGACCAAATTATTTTTGCATTTTTCTTTAAAAAATTTCTCAATCCACTGAAAATCAAAATAAATCAAACCAAACTTTTTTGCACCACCCCACCAAAAAACGCAGCAAAAATCCCCATTGTCCCCCTTTTTTCTCTCCAAATTCAATGCCTCGGCAACAAATAATCAACAACATTTCTGCAATGATTTGGTTTTCAGTTACTTTAATTGTGAATAGCCTCAATAAATAAAACACAAAACAAACATATCAATCACACAATCACCATTTTAAGCCATAGTTCATAACTACCCCTCCCAGTCATACGGCCACCCCACCCACCCCGCCTATCTGCTTAGACGTAGACCTTAGTCAGGCGAAAGAAAGCCATCATCCACCATCAACTCCTCCTTAGGGGGAAGCCTGTACTCCGGGTTAGAAACAAGCTTTCATGTACTGGGCAGTTGCTTGCGCAGATCTTGTTTGTAAATAGGAGAAAAAGCGAGATAGTAGCAAGTCAGTAAAGAGAAGTAAGTGAGAATGAGGTGGAGCTACCAATCATCATCGGTCAGAATGCCCGCTTCGCTGCCGCCATCGGCAACGAACTCCTCTGGGCTCTCATTGTCCTCTTAAACCCAAATCGGTCATTAGGGGTTAATAACCCGCAGGGAAATTCCTCATAATTAGTCAAATTGATTATCTACTTTCACCGCGCAAAAAAATTTACTCCTAATTTACTCGTTAATTTACTCCGTATTTACTCAATTCGCCTTTAGGCGCAAAACATCATGCTGCTAAAGCAGAAGAAAGTAAATTACCATAAATGCGGAGTAAATTTCAAGTAAATAAAAAAATTGTTTCAATTATATTCAATATCCACGCGCAGCTTGCCGTAATCTCAGTTGCGGCAGATTTGTCCGTTGCGGCAGATTTGCAATCTGACGCAAAATACTATAAGGATTTACAATTCGAATACAATAATCCTATTCAACTACGATAGACTCCGTTGCGGCAGATTCCTGTCCTTGTTGGACTCTGTCGTCATGATTTAAAGGATGATAAAGATAGAACAGATTACAAATCATTATAATAGTAAGTGTCGGATTGCAATTCCGACACAACAAACCACAACTGGAACATCCGCAGCGACGGAGATTGATTATCGGTGTTCATAACAACGTATATTCCACCCCACCGAGATAACAGGCATTATCAGATAATATTCACCGTCTGTATAATACTTCAAACCGCAACCAAAGTCTAGGTCTTTGTAACTGGCACCAGCCACCAAAGAAACCCCGGGTAAAACAAAGTTTGTTAGACTAATTCTCAAGTCAAACATCGCCACCCAGTTGGCATCACCTGTATAGGCACGAACACCCAATGCGCCTTCCAAGCCATCACCAAAACCGACACTCATGAAGGTCTGCACATAAGGATTGATTTGATAGCCTAAAGAGGCGAAAAACCCTCGGTATAATTCCGGACGGATAACAAATCCTTGTCCACGAGAGAATGAGTTTCCTTCACGTGGCATTAGACTATATTTCTCTAATCCGTCAGTTCCTTTGAACACCGTGTTTACGATTGTTATTGTTTCAGTGTTTGTTGCTAACATCTCATTACTACTAGCTTGAACTTTGCCTTGTGCAGTAATCAACATTGCTACTACAATCAGAATTACTTGTTTCTTCATTTTTTATCATGCCCTTTTATCCAGTGGGTCTTCTGGTCAGATATAATTAGTGGGTTCTTATTAATTCATTTTAGTGTCATCCAAACAAACAAAACCCATTAATCTGCAGGACAACTGTTCGATTATCATCAGTCGTTTTTCGCCTCGGCATAGGGCGAACTCTGCGTGATTTGCTCTATACGATCGGCTTATCAAAAACGCTCTGTTTATAGGTGCAAAAATACGACTTTTTTTTCATTTGACAATAGGCTGTTTTTCACATTTTATTTAATATGGGTGTAATTAATTGATATTAGTCTATTTGATGCTCCCGAAGGCCAAGGAAAGATACTCAAATTCCCGTCGCGGAGGATGTTCTCAGTTGCGACCTGTTGCGGCAGATTTGCAATCTGACGCAAAATACTATAAGGATTTTCAATCCGTAAAGCAATAACTCTCGCAGAACTCGCAGAAAACGCAGAGTTTACTATCAACTTTAAACTTTCAACTACTCTAAACTCTCAACTTTCAATAACCTATAACCAATAACCATTCAACTCTCAATAACCAATAACCCATAACCAATAAACATTAACACCAATAAACATTAACACCAACAACCTTTCAACATCAGAGGAGCAAAATCTTCTCGCGGGCACAGGTAAAGGCTATTTTTGAGGCCTTGGGTGAGCCCTGACGGAGGGCGTGCAAAGGAATTTATGGGAACGGACGGGAAGCATTCGGAAAGTATCGGAAGCATTGGGAACGGAAGGGAAATGCAATCGAAAAATGGTTGTATCTTTGCATCGTCGAAAAGGGAGAGAAGCGCGCACAGGGGTGGAAGGAAGCCCCGTCGCCCCACTCCTCTCCCTGCCGACCCCTCCTCCACAAAACACCCGACTAAGGACCGGGCCGAGGAGGCTGAAACAAAAGCGTTATGGCAATATTAACCGGTATCAACACCCGTCTGCGCGGCTCGGCTGGCGACTGGACTTTCTCGCAACTCAACGGCCAGACGGTGGCAAAACAGAAAATGCAGGCTAAGGAGAACCCCAAGCGTACCTTTGCCCAGATGATCCGCCGCGTGCAATGGGCCAACCTCGTGGCTCTTTACCGCTCTTTCGACGGCAACCTGCATCCTTCGTTCGAGAACAAGGACAGCCGCGTGAGCGACTACAACGAGTTCATGAGCGCCAACATCGGGGCCGCTCCCGTCTATCTGACCAAGGATCAGGCCCGTCAGGGCGGCTGCGTGGTGGCTGCCTATCAGGTGACTCGCGGTTCCCTGCCTTCAGTCATCATGACTGAGGATGCTTCCCACCTCGTTTCCACCGACATTGCACTGGGTGGTCTCACCATCAGCGCAAGCACCGACATCAAGGCTTTCAGCGATGCCGTTGTGCAGAACAACCCCAACTATCGCTATGGCGACCAAATCACTTGCTTCATCGCCACGCAGACCATGGATGCCGCTACTGGTGTTCCCCGCGTGACTATCGAGGCACTTGAAATCACCCTCGACGGTGCCGACGACGAGACCATGCTCTATGACGTGGTGAACGCTCACGGCTTCAGCACCGTCAGCGGTAATTTGGGCGCAGATGCAGCCGTCAACGGTGCTATTGTGTGGATTCACAGCCGCCGTGCCACTTCTGGCACCAAGGTCAGCACCCAGCGTTTCATGGTCAACAACTCCATCCTGTCTGGCTTCCAGACTGAGGATGCTCGCGACAAGGCCATCCTCTCCTATGGTGGCACTCTGTCCGAAGAGTTCTTGACTCCTAACACCCCCGCTGCTCCCGTCGTAAACCCTTAGACGCGGTGACGCTCTCATTCAACGTGAGTCCCAATGGTTCGGTTACTGCCAACGGCAATCCTATCATAGACGAACAACAAGTCGAATATGAGCGCGGAACAATCGTCCACCTTCACGCAGAACCCGACCCAGGTGCATCCTTCGTAGGTTGGAACCAAGGCGAATGGTTCGAGGAAGATTGGGATATCACGGCAAATGAGGACGCTGTAATCACCGCAGAATTCACTCTGTAAGCTTTGTTTCATAACACGATTTTAGAAATTTGAGTCTCTTAAAGGGTTGCCGTTTACAGGGCAGCCCTTTGCTTTGACGCTCGATTTCTCGCAGAAATCGCAGAAAACGCAGAGTTTACTTTCAACTTTCCACTACTCTAAACTTTAAACTCTAAACTCTCAACTTTCAATAACCTATAAACAATAACCTATAAACTTTACAAAACATGGATAACGTAACCCCCATCATTTTAGCCGTCTTGGCCCTGCTGGGCAACTGCGGTTGGCTGGTGAGCGCCAAAAAATACCGCCAAGAAATCAAGAAGGCCCGCGTTGAGGCCAACCGCGAGGAGTTCAATCTCTCTTCGGAATACGTCAAGGAATTCAAAGAGCAGGTGTACAATCCACTTGCCAGCGAACTCCAGAAACTGAGGTCGGCAATAGATAAGGTGACCACCTGCAGGTACTATCCCGAATGCCCTGTACTAAAGGAAATGCACGAGGCCACCAACAACAATCTCGAATTGCCAGGCGACACCGAGGCACCCGCAAAATAAGGAAGAACCTATGAGAAAGATTGACAAAATCATCATCCATTGCACAGCAACCTCCGAAGGTAGGGCTGTAACTGTTGATGAAATCAGACGCTGGCATAAGGAACGCGGGTTTTCGGACATCGGTTATCACTATGTCATCTATTTGGATGGTTCTGTGCATGAGGGCAGACCTATTGAAAAGGTGGGTGCCCATTGCAAAGGACACAATTCCAATTCAATTGGCATTGCTTATGTGGGTGGCCTTGACAAGAAAAACAATCATGCCAACACAATGACCCCAAGGCAGGAGGAGAGTTTGTTCAAGCTCATCCAAGAACTCAAGGCCAAATATCCATCTATCAAGGTGGTTTTGGGTCACAACGATTTCGCTGCAACCGCATGCCCGTGTTTCAATGTGTCCAGATGGTTGTATCTGAAAAATAAAATGGCTCAGCCATAAATGTTTCTGTGTACTTTTCATGATTGGAGCGTGTCAGTTTTGGCACGCTCTTTTTCATAAAAATCTGTCATCTGTCATTTAGGAATTTTCGGATTATTGCATTCCGGATTGAAAATCCTTATAATAGTTTGCGTCAGATTACAAATCTGCCGCAACGAACTACGACTGGAACATCCGCTGCGAAGGGAGCATCGCAACATCCATGGTCATTTTAGATATCTTACATGTGTTTGTTGGCTCAATTCGTTCCACTTTTCCGTATGACTACTACCAGATCAAACTTGTTGATTTTTAGTTTTTCTTTACCTCTTTCATTAGTCTTGACAATAATTATTAATCGGAGAACTCCTTTTTTTTTCATTATGTCATAACACTTTCGTATCTTTGCATTTCCGTTTGAATATTCGTATATAGCTGATTTTTAAAGGAAAGATGGTTTCGATAACACCATATCACGCGAAATATTTTGCCCACTATCTGACAAGGCGTTTGCCTGCCAATAGTTTGGACAAGTTGACAGCGTCCTTGCAAAATGCCCAAGTTGACTTGACCCCGCATCAAATAGACGCTGCTCTTTTCGCGTTTAAGTCCCCATTGTCCAATGGTGCCGTGCTGGCCGACGAGGTGGGCCTTGGAAAGACCATCGAGGCCGGAATCATCCTTTCCCAGCATTGGGCAGAACACAAGCGCACACTTCTGATTATTTGCCCTGCCAACTTGCGGAAACAATGGTCCGCCGAATTGATGGAGAAGTTCTTTCTGCCTTCATATATCCTGGAGTCAAAGAGTTTCAACCAAGCGGTGGAGCACGGTATTCTAAACCCATTCAGTCGCGACGGCATCATCATCTGTTCCTATCAGTTTGCACGCAGTAAAGCAGCTTACCTTAAGGCGACATCGTGGGATTTGGTGGTCATCGACGAGGCACATAGGCTCCGCAATGTTTATAAGCCGACCAACCGTATAGCCAACACCCTCAAAGAGGCTCTTTCCAAGCGCAAGAAGATACTCCTTACCGCCACCCCTTTACAGAACTCTATCCTTGAATTATATGGACTTGTCTCCATCATCGATGAGTTCGTGTTTGGCGACTTGAAGAGTTTTAAAAGCCAGTTTGGAAAAGTGTTGACCGAGTCGGATTACCAATTGTTGCGTAACCGTTTGCAGCCCGTATGCAAGCGCACCCTGCGCCGACAAGTGCTGGAATACATCAAATACACCAAGCGTATTGCCATCTGCGAGGAGTATTATCCCACGGATGCAGAACAACAGTTGTATGAACTGGTGTCAGCTTATCTGCAGCGTCCTGTGCTCTATGCGCTACCCAACAGCCAACGGCAGCTGATGACCATGATTCTGCGCAAACTGCTGGCTTCGTCCACTTATGCCATCTACGGAACCCTTTCTCGCTTGATTGATCGACTTGAAGATTTATTGTGTCATCAGTCAGTTGAACAGGACTGCAACCAACTATCTCTGGATTTTGATGGTTTGGACGATGATTTGGATTATTGGCTCTCCGATGAAGACGAGGAGTCCCTTATAGCTTCAGAACCCGGCGACGAGGGGGTGTTACACCCCAATGAAGTGGCTGCCATCCGCAAAGAGTTGGCCGACCTGCGCGGGTTTCAGGAATTGGCGGCCAAGATTAAGAAGAACAGCAAAGCCAATCATTTGTTCATCGCCCTCGACAAGGGGTTTGAAGAGTTGGAAAAACTGGGAGCCGAAAAGAAAGCTTTAATCTTTACCGAGTCGCGTCGCACACAGGATTTCCTACGTGAGTTGCTGGAAAGGAAGGGGTATAATGGAAAAGTGGTACTGTTCAACGGTTCCAACAATGATAAGCAGTCGACCGCCATCTACAAATCATGGCTGGAGAAATACCAAGGAAGCAGCAGGGTTACAGGTTCGGCCACTGCCGACAAACGTGCCGCCTTGGTAGAGTATTTCCGCGACAATGCCACTATCATGATTGCCACCGAGGCGGCTGCCGAGGGCATAAACCTCCAGTTTTGCTCATTGGTGGTAAACTACGATATGCCGTGGAATCCGCAACGCATCGAGCAGCGCATTGGTCGTTGTCATCGCTACGGACAGAAACACGACGTGGTGGTCATCAATTTCCTCAACAAGCGCAATGCCGCCGATGTACGAGTGTATGAACTGCTGAACGAGAAGTTTCAACTCTTTAGTGGTGTCTTTGGCGCCAGCGATGAGGTGTTGGGAAGCATCGGCAACGGAGTGGATTTTGAGAAACGTATTTCGCAAATCTACAACGAATGCCGCACGACGGAGGAAATAGAACTGGCTTTTGACAAACTACAAGAGGAGCTACGTTCGGAAATCTCCGACAAGATGATTAAAGCACGAACCACCCTGTTGGAGAATTTCGACGAGTCGGTAAGCGAGAAGCTTAAAAGCCATCTCTCCGAAAGTCTCAGCAACCTAAGCCTCTTTGAGAAACGCCTCTGGGCATTGACTTGCTTTTCTCTTGCTGGCAAAGCGGTTTTTGACGAGGAACGGCATTCGTTTACCTTAAACAATGGCGATAGCTACTGTATGGTATCTGCCACTGGCGAAGAGAAACGCAGCGACGCTGTACTCCCCGACCACGCACAGATTTATCGTGTAGGGTCGCCTTTGGCGCAGGATATGATTGACGAATGGAAGTCGGTTTCGTTGCCTTGTCACGAAGTGGTGTTCGACTATAGCCATACGCCCGTAAAGGTGGTACTGCTGGAGCAACTGGTGGGCAGATCAGGATGGATGCGCATTGACCGCTATACCATCGAAAGCTCCGAACCGGAAGACAGTCTACTCATCTCTTGCTATACTGACGACGGGAAGCAGATTCCCGCCGATGTGGCAGAACGGATGTTCTCTCTCAACGCCACAGAAGGACAGGATGCAACAGTGGGCAACCTAATGTCCTCAATGTTGGAGGATGACCTCAAAAGGCAAAAGGAGGCTGTGCGCGAGGAAAACCAGAAGCGCAACCAGGTCTTTTTCGACACCGAGATAGAGAAGTTGAGTCTATGGGCCGACGATGTGAAGATTGGACTCGAAAAAGAGATTAGCGACCTCGATGCCGAAATACGGCTACGCAAGGCCGAAGCCCGGAAGTTGAATGGACTGGAAGAGAAGGTTGCCGCCCAACGCGCAATAAAAGAGATGGAGACTTTACGCAGCGAGAAACGTCGCAGCCTGTTCGAAGCACAGGACGAAATTGATGCCCGCAAAGACAAACTCTTCGACGAGGTAGAAGAACGTTTACGGCAAAAGAAAACCATAGAGGAAACGTTGTTTACAATAAAATGGAAAATAACATGACTATTGACGATTTAATTAACGAAGGGTCTACATTTAAAGTAGAATCAACACCTTTCCACATGGGGGAAGAGAATGGTATCAACATCATATATAAACCAACGTATTATATTGAAAATGGGGATGCCTTTACCGCATGGATAGAAAAATCAAAAAGATTTATCGCTTCGCAATTCCCTAACGACAGAGCAATTGAGGATTTCGAGAAATATTCTAAAGAGTTTAGTTCGAGAAGCATTTCGTCAATGGTTGCCATATTAAAATCACTTAGAGACATTCCAACCCCGTGTCCTATCAAATCAAAGGAAAACTCTGGTGTGGTTGTTTCTGTTTCTCAGAACCAAAGCCAACAACAAAGTGCTTCATTTGTATTGGATTCAATAAAGGATGCTTTGACGGGAAGTCAATTAAAAGAAATTCAAACAATCGCAAAAGAAGAAAAAAATCCTGACAAAGCAAAAACAAAAATCATAGATAAAATAAAAAGTTTTGGTGAAGATGTGCTTTCGAATATTGTGGCAAATCTTATCACAAATCCCAATATGTGGTCTCAACTTTTATAAAAATGGCACAAAATAAACAGCAAAAATTAGAACTCACATGGATTGGTAAGGATGATGAGCGGGAGGCTATAGAACCTCGCATCCTTATTGAAGACCCTAAATATAGCTATGGTGACACCGAGAGTGGCAATATGCTTATCCACGGTGACAATCTTCTTGCATTAAAAGCATTAGAACATCAATATTCTAATTCAATCAAGTGCATCTACATTGACCCCCCATACAATACTGGGAGCGCTTTTGAACATTATGAGGATGGGGTGGAACATTCAATATGGCTGTCTTTAATGCGTGAGAGATTGGAAATAATCTATAACTTGTTGAATAAAAAAAATGGTTCGTTATGGATTTCACTTGATGACAATGAGCAAGCCTATTGCAAAGTGCTTTGCGATGAAATTTTTGGAAGGAAGAACTTTGTCGCCAATGTAATTTGGGAGAAGAAGTACTCTCCTCAAAATGATGCCAAATGGCTGTCTGACAGTCATGATTTTATTTTAGTATATGCGAAGAATAAAGAGACATGGCGCCCCAACTTACTACCACGTTCAGAGGAGATGAATAGTCGATATAAAAATTTGGATAACGATCCAAGAGGGCCATGGAAAACTGCGGATTTTTCAGTAAGGACATATAATGCAAGTTGCGATTATCCGATCACATTGCCAAGTGGCAGAATTGTTACTCCTCCAGAAAGTAGAGCATGGGTATCAAGTAAAGAACGTTTTGAAGAATTAGTTGCAGACAATAGAATTTGGTTTGGTAAGGATGGAAATAATGTACCTGCTGTTAAAAAATTCTTATCAGAAGTCAAACAAGGAATGACAGCATTGACGATATGGAAATATTCCGAGGTTGGGCATAATCAAGACGCTAAAAAGGAAGTGAAACCTTTTAATAATGACGACGTGTTTGAAACCCCAAAACCAGAACGCCTTATTGAGCGCGTACTCACTTTGGGGAGTAACCCTGGTGACCTTGTCCTAGATAGTTTCCTTGGTTCTGGCACTACTGCAGCTGTTGCTCAAAAGATGGGCCGTCGGTATATTGGTATTGAACTTGGCAATCACGCATACACACACTGCTATCCTCGATTGAAAATGGTGACCGATGGCACTGACCAAGGCGGCATCAGCAAGGCTCAGAACTGGAAAGGCGGCAGCGGGTTCAAATTCTACGAGCTGGCACCAAGTCTACTAAAGGAAGACAAGTTTGGCAATCTCGTTATCAACAAGGAATACAATGCCGATATGCTTGCCGCAGCTATGGCCAAGCAGGAGGGATACACCTATCAGCCCGACACAACCCTCTATTGGAAGCAGGGACAAAGCTCGGAACACGACTATATCTACACCACCACGCAGTTTCTGACTGTGGAAAGCCTCGATGCTATCAGCGAGACAATGCAAGAGGGCGAGAGCCTCCTCATCTGCTGCACCGCCTTCCAAAAAGAGTGCACCACACATCACCCCAACATAACGGTAAAGAAAATCCCCCAGATGCTCCTCGGCCGCTGCGAGTTCAACAAAGACAACTACAATCTCAACATCATCGACATGCCCAAACTGGACGACGAAGAAGACCCCGATGAAGATTACCTCACCGAACCCGACCCCCAAGAATCAGAAGAGAACAATAAAAACAACCAACCCACGTTATTTGATTAAGAATAGATAAAATTATGACACATATTATAATAAAAAATGTTGGCCCGATAAAAGAAGTAGAACTCGATTTAAACAAAATCAACGTCTTCATGGGTCCACAATGCAGTGGCAAGAGTACAATTGCCAAGATAATCAGCTATTGCTCCTGGTATGAAAAAAACACCATTCTTGGCACAAAACCAAATATTAATTTTTATAAGGACCTACTTGAATTTCATAATTTTGAAGATAATTATTTCTTCGATGACTCTCTGATAGAATACAAAAGCGACAATTGTCATATAGTCTATGCTGGTAAAAAGGATGCCCCAGTCTCTGTAAAGACCAATGTCAGTCCTAAAAGTATATTTCGGAATGAGAAAATCGAATATATCCCAGCAGAAAGGAACATTGTTTCTATCCCAGGTATTGGCCAATATACAGAAAGCAAAAACAATATTTTAAATTTTCTGTATGACTGGTTCCGTGCAAAACGTAATAAAAAAGAAGATAACAAATTTGAACTACCTCTAAATTCTTTAAATGGTCTTTCTTATTATTATATTCAGGAAGAAGATGCTGACAAGATCGTGTTGGAAGATGGGACGGACATAAAGTTGCAACATGCTTCTAGTGGTCTGATGTCGGTTACTCCTTTGTTAATGGTTTTTAATTATGTGATTAGGGAAATATATACTGAAAATAGAACGAAATCCGCTTTTGAGACAATTAATATTGAATCAAAAGTTGAGTCTTTAAAGATACCAAATAAAGAAGATTTAAGAGATTTAATAAGTAAAGTACGAGTGTGGAATGAAAATATAGAAGAGCTATCTATCGGTAAAATATCTCCAGAACTCAGGACCAAGTTAAACGATATGAAAAATGAGATGAATGATTCTCAGAAAAAACTTGTACACTCACTCGGTTTTGATTCCGACTACAACTACACAAAACTAATCATAGAAGAGCCCGAGCTTAATTTATTCCCTGAAGCACAACGCGATTTGATGTACTATATGTTAGAGTCATTGGTGATAGACAAAAGAAAACATCAATTGGTACTAACCACTCATAGTCCATACATCCTGTTTGCTTTAAATAATTGCATGATGGGAGGATTGGTCAAAGGGAATATTCCTACCAAAGAAAAGAAAGACTTTGCCTCATACAAATCATGGATTGACCCAAAGAAAGTTTCTATCTATGAGATTCATGATGGAACACTAAAAAACATTCAAGATGAAGACGGTATCATCGAAGACAACTATCTGAATCAAGCCTATAAGGAAAATTCTTCGGAATATATGTCCTTATTAAACTACTACGAAGAAGATGAAAAATAAAATATTGGTCAAATATCCTAATTCCATTATTCAAACGACCAGGTCTGAACGGCTGTTTGTGGCAGATTTTAAAAAACGGACAAACAATTTGAGGGATGTTGAAATTTCTATCTATCAGCCTCAAAATCCTAATGATGCGAATCGTTTGATGCCGTGTTATTTGCTTAATAATCCCCATCGGCAATCTTTAGAATATAACATTTTTGATGATACACAATTTGTTGATCAATTCAATAACCAACTTAAACATGGAGAGTGTTGCTTGTTCCCTACTATAAATGATGGAAGAAGTTGGTTCTGCATTGTTGAAATAAAGGATTGCTCTGTTAATCAAATTTCTGGATACAAACAGGATATTTCAGAGAAAGCCAAATCGATGTTTGACATTTTCAAAAATGAAGTTGGCATTTCTAATCCCATTTATTTTGTTGCCTCATTTCCAAGAAATAAAACTGCTTTTGATCAATCGATGTTCGATGATTATATTGACATGAAGAAATATAAAAAAGCACACTTAGTAGTTTCAAATAGCTCCACTGTTATTGACAACCACTTGTTTGACCCATATAAATAGGCATGAACCCAACAGCCAACAATATCAAACAGCGGATGTCTTTGCGGGAGCCTCTCAGTAAGGCTCTTGATGTGGTGGTGAGGCTGACAGACTCTTTGTCGCTTTCCAAGCCTCAACCTGACACATTGGGGACATTCATCAAGTCTGAATTAGTAAAAGCACAGACGGTTTGCCCTCTTTGCAAAGATTTTGAACGCGAGTTTCCTTCTTTTGCTTTTTCTATTGCGACAGGTATCGGCAAGACCCGACTGATGGGCGCTTGCATTGCCTACCTTTATTTGAAGAAAGGCATCCGGCATTTCTTTGTTCTGGCTCCTAACCTGACGCTATATGAGAAGCTGAAGCGTGACTTCGGTGACCCATCCTATTCCAAGTATGTCTTCAAGGGAATAGCCGAGTTTGTGCATAATCAGCCAGTAGTAATCACAGGCGATAACTACGACCAAGCACACTCCTTGTTCTCGGATAACCAAATACAGATAAACATTTTCAACATCTCCAAGTTTAATACCGACAGCAAAGAGGGAAACAGGGGCACACCCAAAATGAAGCGACTGTCGGAATACATTGGACAATCGTACTTCAATTATCTGAGTGAACTCAACGACTTGGTAATTTTGATGGACGAGGCGCACAGATATCACGCGGATGCATCTCGCAAGGCCATCAATGAGCTGCGCCCGATATTAGGTCTGGAAATGACCGCCACCCCATACGATGAAAAAGGCAAGGCCTTTAAGAATATCGTATACGAGTATAATCTGGCACAAGCACTGGAAGAAGGAAAATATGTAAAGAATCCCACTATCGCCAAACGGCGCAACTTTGAAAAAGGGAATCAGACACCGGAAGAATTGGATGTGCTGAAACTTGAAGATGCCATAAGTATACACGAACATACTAAGCTACATTTGGAGCTGTACGCCAAGGAGCATGATTTACCCCTTGTAAAACCTTTTATCTTGGTTGTATGTCGAGACATCAATCATGCCAAAGAAACCGTTGATTTGATTGAAAACAAGATATACGATGGACGATATAAAGGGAAGGTACTGCAAATAGACAGTTCAACAAAGAAAGACGATGATATTGAGAAGCAGTTCGTCTCACTGGAAGACCCCGACAATACAATTGAGGTGGTTGTACATGTCAATATGCTGAAAGAGGGTTGGGATGTTACCAACCTATATACCATCGTTCCATTACGTGCTGCGGATGCCATCACTTTGGTGGAACAGACCATTGGTCGAGGTCTGAGACTGCCTTATGGCGGGAAGAGGACAGGCGACGCGGAGGTTGACAAACTGACTGTCATTGCACATGAGAATTTTGATGAGGTTATCAGAAAGGCTCAAGACCCCAATTCACTTCTAAACAAGCTCAGCTATGTTGAGTTTGAAGAAGAAGAGCTGAAGCCAAGTTCAGGAGCTGTTGTAAGGGGAAAGACATACATCGAAGAGAAGTTTGAGGAGGAAAAGAAAAAGGCTGAGAAAAAATACCAGCAAGCAATTGCCAAAGCAGAATACGATGCCAAAATGGCTGTATGGGAAGCCATTCCTCAATTAAATTCAACAATCAAGAATCTTGCAGAACTCTCTACTGATGAGAATAAGCAGAAGCTCAAAGAAATAACACAGCAACTGATAATCGAGAAAACCGCAGAACAGTTTCCTCTATTTGCAGAAGAGGAAGCCAACAAACAACTTGAACAGGTAGATGCTGTAATAGACATAGTTGTTGAGGATTTTCGAAAGAATGTGATTGAGATTCCCCGTGTGGTGATTGACCAGCCTCAAACTCATGCCTATTTCAAGGATTTTGATTTAGATACTTCCGTCGGATTCTCTTTCCCAGAATTGAACAATGAAATCATAAGAATGGGACTGAAGGATAAAGATGTGGAGATTCTTACAGCAAAGAATAGCGGCTATTTTAAAGACCCTGCACAGGAGATTGTCACCCAACTAATCGACTTTGAAGAAGTGGACTATGACGAGAATGCTGAACTCCTGTTTAAATTGGCTAACCAAGCTATCGCAGCAATCGCTCAGAACACAAAAGCAACTGACGAAGTAAACAACATTGTGCATCAATTCAAGGTTCCCATTACCAATCGCATCTATACACAAATGATGAGTCATTTTGTTTTAGAAAAGGTGCCCAGTGACAAATTGAAGGTACTTCCCTTTGTAGGGTTGCTTCCACAACACCTAACAGAAGAAACAACATATGGAAGACGAGACTATCGCATTCCTTTCGACAAGAACCAGAAGTCGTTGGTCAGAAAGTACATCTTTACCGGATTTACAAAATCCTTCTACCTGACATATAAATTCGACAGCTCAACAGAACTGGATTTTGCATACCTACTAGAAAACGATGCAGATGTAGTAAAATGGATTCGTCCCGTACCCAATCAATTTAGAATATATTGGTCGAATGGTGCACACCAATATGAACCAGATTTCATTGTAGAAACTGCCACTGACATCTACATGATAGAGACGAAGGCCGATAAATCCGTTGAAGACAAGGATGTTCAAGACAAAAAAGAAGCTGCTGAAAACTATTGTCAAACAGTTACTCAGTACACTACAGCCAATGGTGGTAAGCCATGGAAATATGCAATCGTTGCCGAAAACGATTTCGAGAGAACTCATCAACTACAGTATGTTCTTTCAAAGCACAGGGTAGATTGATGATTCCAAGTGTGTTCGGCAATGTCTCCAATTACCTAGCTTGCGGATACTCAACAAAAGAGTTGCGGTATATTTGCAATCCACCGCAACTGAACATGGTACTTATTATCCAGCAGAGAGGGTCTACCGAAATCCTGAAAAGAGGTTGCTCCCATTCGGTCGCGACCTCTTTTTATGCGGATTTTCTGCGAGAGTTTGCCTCTTTGAGGCAATTAATAGAAATCACCTAAAATTCATCAATCAAATTTAAACGGCTTCTTAGAATTTCTGCTGGAGGGTGCGGACGTTGCCGAGGCGTTGCTTCCACTTTTCTTGTTCGGCTTTTTGGTCGATGAGGGCACGCACGGGGGCCAGGCCGGAGGGGCTGTTCTGCTCGATGGCCTTGAGGACGGCGCCACCGCCGGTGAAGATGTAGTAGTCTTTGCTGTCTAATGCCATGATGTAAAGGCCAGGCAGCAGTCGCTTGAGCTCCTGCATGGTGTCGCCACCGCCATAGAGCTTGACGGCATGGGGGTTGCGGTCGATGACGGTGTCGAGGGCAATGGTGCCTTCGTTGAAATGGGGCACGAGACCCATGACGGCATTGACGAAGATGGTCTTGGCAGAGAGGAAGACATTGAGAATCTCCGGCTCGTCGTAGCTCTCGGGAGCCACATCCAGGACATAGTTGAGCTCGGTGCCTTTCTTGAGTTTGCGGATGTCATGAACACGGTATTTGCCTTCGACACGCTCGCCAAAGACATCGCTTTCAACGATATAAGGCAGCTCAACAATCTTCTTGGGATATTGCTCGGCAAACTTGACAAACTCGGCAGCCATCTGAACGGACGACTCATCGACGCCCTTGATATTGATGCCGTATTTGGCACAGAGGTAGGCGTTGTAGATGACGCCGCCAAGGATGAGGTGGTCGCTCTTCTGGAGGAGGGCGTAGAGGCTGTCGATCTTGGTGTCGAACTTACTTCCGGCCACCACCGACACGAGGGGCTGCTTGGCATGGAAGATACGCTCGAGGTTTTCTATTTCCTTCTGCATCAGGAATCCGGCATAGGAGGGGAGGTACTTGGTGATGCCATAGGTGGAGACATGGGGCTGCCAGGAGCCGAAGGCATCGTTGACATAGATGTCGGCCAAGCCGGCCAGCTGGTTGGCGAAGCGTTCGGCATTGTCGTCCTTGGCTTCCTCGCCGATAAACCAGCGGGTGTTGGGCAGGTAGATCATGTCTACCTCATGCTCGCGAAGGCGACGGATGGAGTGGTTGACACTACTCTCGATGCTGAGGTAGCCCTCCTTGCCGTGGGTGTAGAACTCGGGAGTCTCGATGGAGATATGCAGTTTGTTCTCCAGATAGTCGACAATCGGTTTCACCGAGGTGGAGGCATCCTGGGTGATGGTGCCGTCCTTCTTGTTGCGGGGACGACCCACATGGGTCATGAGGATGATTTTGCCGCCTTTGGCAAGGATATAGAAAAGGGTGCCGAAGGTGGCATCGATACGGTAAGGGTCGTGGATGACTCCGTTCTTTACGACATTGTGGTCAACACGAACCAGGACGACCTTGTTCTTGAGGTCGGCCTCTTGAATTAATGGAAGTGCGCTAAGTGGCATAAGATTATTTATTTTAGAGTTTTTATTTATCAAGAATTAGAGAATTGGAGAAAAAGTTGAGAGTTTAGAGTTGATAGACAGTATAGAGTTGATAGTTTAGAGTTTATAGTTTAAAAGCGGTTTGCTATTCCATACTTTACCTGATGAGTGTGACGATGCCTGCCTTGGTATGGAAAGACTTGGGTTCGTCGATGGAGGAATAGCGTATGAAGTATACGTAGCCGGCCATGGGCAACGGATGGCCGACCTGGGTGCCGTCCCAAGAGCCGTCGAGCCCTTGCCACGAATAGACATACCGGCCTCGCCGGTCGTAGATGGTGCACTCGAAGGTGTTGATGCCTTTGCCCTCCACTTGGAACACATTGTTGGTCAGCGCATCGGGGGTGAAGACATTGGGCACCCAGAGCCTTTCTTTGTAGTGGAGGGTCAGCCGGTTGATGCTGTCGCACCCCATGGCTGTGAAGGAGGAATCTTCATAGAAGGTGGCATCGTAGAAGATGGTGTCCATGAAGCGATAATACCCTA
>JAEEGK010014825.1_pt1 | contig 17366 bp, 13 predicted proteins | sample 8958771 | NCBI WGS metagenome assembly JAEEGK01 (sample SAMN16246547, study PRJNA631951) | gut metagenome | biome: gut microbiome; feature: rumen; material: SC-attached | host: Bos | place: Iran: Karaj | collected 2018-10
ATATTAAAAAATTTTGCCCTATTTGTTATATTAGAAAATGTGATAATATTAAACATTGCTTTATTTGTGATAAATGTGTTGAAGGATTTGAACATCATTGTTTTTGGTTAAATAAATGTATTGGAAAAGGAAATAAAATTCCTTATATTATTTTTATTATTATTAATTTATTATATGCTTTATTTTCAGTTTATGTTAGTTGTTTATGTATTTTTAGTGATTTTAATATTATTGAAAAATCTAGATATTTCTTTTGGATTAAGAGTGATACTGATTATAATGGTTTTAGAATATTGGGAAGTGCTTTTGTTTTATGTTATTCTATTATTGTATCTTTTCCACTTGTTTTTCTATTTTTAATTCAAATTTTTAAATTATTTGGTTTGTATAAAAAAAAATTAGATAATGATTGGAATAAAAATAAAAAGATTATTGATAGTGAAAAAACTGAATTATATATTGAAATGAATCAACGTGAAGAATTAGTAAATGATGGAATGGGTGAAAAAGATAATAATGATAATGATAATTTACTAAATAATAATATTATAAATGATGATAATGATGATAAAGAAATAAATACTTCAAATAATAAAAAAAATAATATTAATAATAATGAAAATGATATTATTATTGATAATAATGAAAATAAAAAAGAAGAAGAGGAAAAATTAAATCAAAATGAATAAATTGTTATATTCTTGTCTTATAATAGATTTAATCTTTTTAAATTAATAGTAAATTAAATATTAATTTATTTATAAAAAAAAAATTTTTATTTTTCAAATTATAAATAATTTATAAAAATTAACGAAATTATTTTTCATCTGTTTTAATTAAATCATTACTTTTATTTTCAAATTTATCTAAAATTTGTAAAAATTCTTTTTTTTTTAAATAACCATATTTATTCCTTATAATATTATTATTATATGAATTTGAAAAAAAAGAATTTTTTGTTAATCCAAAAGTACTGTAATCTTTATCTTTATTTAAATAAAAATAATAAGTTTTATTTAACATAGGAGGTAATTTTAATTTATGTTTTATAAACTTTCCATTTAATCCTTTTTTAAGTTTTTGAATTTCATAATCTTCAGATTTATTATTATTTTTATTATCAAAATATTCATAATCATTTTCAATTGTTTTTGTATTTTTTATAGGAGATGGTTTAAATCTAAAATTTAAATTAGTATTTCTTAAAAATCTCTTTTGAGAAAAATGAGGTACAATTACTAATTTATCAGGATCTTTTAATATTTTACCTTTTTTATTAATAAAACCTAATCCAAGTAAATGATTTTTTGTTATTTGACTTGATAAAAAATTACAACAATTTTTATCTAATAATGCATTATATTCTTTTGGCTTTTTATAATTTAAATTAGTAAAACCTAAATTAAATCCATTTTCCTTTTTTTTATTATCTTCAATTTCTAATAAAGCTTTTTTTTTCTTAATAATATTTTTTCTTTTCTTCTTTGTTGAAACAATAACATTATAAAAATCTAAATCAATAATATAATTAATATTTCTTTTATTTAATTCAATCATATTTCTTAAACTTAAAGTTGCAGCATTAATACAAGTTTTAAAAGTTTTATCATGTAAAAATCTTGATAAAAAACTTCCTATAAATATACTTAAATAATAATTATAATTTTGATTTATTATATTTTTATTTACTTCTTTATATTCTTTATATATTTCATTACAATTATATTCTTCTTCATATGAAATTTCCATTTTTGCTCCTTCTTGTTTATATATTTTTACTTTTGTTAAATTATCTATTAAAATTGTTGTTCTTTCTATATTTTTTCTCTTTTTATCATTATCTAATCCAATATAATCTAAATCTGGTTTTTTATTTTTTTTTATATTATTTATTTCTTTTTGATTTTTAAAAATACTATAATAAATTTCATAAAAATGATTTAATGTGAATCTGTCACTTATAATACAATCTGATAAATCTATTATTTTTTTTAATGAATTTATTAATTCAGTATCACTTGATTCATTTACACAATCTTTAGAAATATTAGTAATAATTTTTAATTTTGAATTATTTAATAGTAATAATTTATAAAATAATGCAATATCATATGGTGATTCATCTTCAATTTTAATCATATCATCAAAATTAGATATGAAAAAATTACATTTACTAAAATTATAATTTAATTTATAAAATAAATTTTTATCAATATTTTTATCAATTTCATCTGGTATTTCATTACTATCTATAATTTGAAATATTTTACTTTCAATTATATTATCATTATCATCTTCTAAAATTTGAATTTTAAAATTTATTTTAGAAGGTATATCATATATTTTATTTTCTATAATAAAAAAATAATTTTTTCCACAAATTTGTTCAATTATTGTTTTAATAAATTGTCTTTCTTCTGAAAATTCTATTTTATTTAATAAAATTAATTCGACAAATAATTTTTCTTTAAAAGCTCTATTAATAAATAATAATATATTTGTAAATTTATCTTGAGATGATAGAGATATATAATTTAAATAATTAATACTCGGTTTTTTATTTTCTTCATCATTACTATTTTCATAACTTTGTTCTATTATATCATAATTATTTGGAAAAAATAATTGTTTTAAATCTTCAACTTTATTATAATCTGAAATATTGAATTTAAAATATTCAGCTTCTGATTTTCTTAAAGTAAGATTTAAATCTATATCTAATTTTCCTAATGCACAAATATTATTTATTGACATAATATTAAAAATGAATAATTATTTAATGCTTATAAATTATTTATAAAATTACTTTAAAAACTGAAATAAAATTAAGATGGAAGAATTATAAAATAATAGATAGCATTTAATTTCTAAAATAATTAATTTTGTTTAATAAAATTGTTTAACAAAAATATTTTTATTAAATTTCAATAATAAGCATTTTTATATGAATTAAAATTGGTATTTAATATCTTTTTATAAATGTTTTTATAGATATACTAATATTAAAATATAAATAAAATTTATAAAGAGATTATTTAATTATTGTATCATATTATATTAATAAATTATATTAATTTAAGTTATTATATGTGCTTTATATTTTAAAAAAATAAAAATTAAATAATTTATTTTCCTTATAATGAATTTATAATTTGGAATAATATTAATATTTGAAATATAAAAATGTTAATAAAATAAAAATATAATATTCATTTAATAAAAGAATTTCTATTTTATGAAATAATTACATAAAAATATCATTATATAAGTTTGAATATATAACACTTTAATTTAATCATATATATAAAATCTGTTGAATGTTTGATAATTATTTCTATAAAATATTTAGATATCTCAAATTTTAATATCATAATGTTACAAATATAAAAAATTTATTCAAAGATATCAGTTAATCTTTTAAATTTTAATTCAAAATGATAATTCTTAAAATAAATAATAATTTTCAACAAAAAACAAAATTTAATATCTCAATTTATGATTAATATCAAATATTAAAACAATAAAAAGATAATCTAAATATATATATATAATAATAATTAATAAATATATCATTTTCATGTTTTTAATTTGATAATATACCAAAACAAATGTCTCCATTATTAAATTCTTAATATTTTTTGAAGTGTTAATAAAATTTTTATTATCAAAAAAAATGATTATAAGTATTACCATTATTTTGATTGTGTCATGTAATTTTGACTTTTATATAATATTTTTATTTGTCTTTTTGATGATAAATTGAATTTAAAGAATGTAAATTTATATAAATTTTTAATTAAAATTTAATTTTTAAATTATTTTTTGAAAGAAATTAATTATATAATTTAATACTATTATTTTTATAAGTTAATCAAAAATATGAATTTTATATATAATGAAAAAGAAACTTTAAAAATGGTTGAAATATATTATGATGAAATATTAAAAATAAAAAATAATATTATTGATTATTTATCTCAATATAATAACTTTACAATTGATTATCTCAAAAATTTAAACAATTTACATATTAATAAAGCAAATTTTTTTGAAAAATATATTCCTAATAAATATTATAATTTAAAAGAATTATTTGAAATCTCAAAAAAAATTCCAACTTTAATAAAAGAAATAATTAATTCTTTTACCTTTTTCACTAATTTATTAACTACTTCAATAAATGAAATAAATAAAGCATTTGAGGAAAATAATAATACTTTAAAAAATATTGAAAATATTCATTTAGAATTAGAAAAAGATCTTGATATAAAAATCAAAAATATTGAAACATTAAAAAATAATTTTTTTTCTAAAGCAAAAGAAGCAGAAAATTTATTAATAGAATATCAAAAGAAAAAAAAAATACAAAAAATTAAAAATCAAAATAAAGAAATAAATATAAATAAGGAAAAAATAGATTTAATATTAAAAAAAATGCAAAATGCCGAAAAAGAATATATAAATTCTTTCCCAAATTTATTATATATTGAAGAATCATTTTTAAAAACAATTGAAGATTTTACTAATACTAAAATAACATTTTTAACATTAAATATAGAATTAATAAATCAATTAATTCAAAATTTTATAATTAATTACAAAAATTCAATTAAAATGTGTTTAGTTGAAGAAGATGAAATAAGAGATATAATTGATATAAATTTAGGTCAAAAATTATGTGATTTAATTGAAAAAAATAAATTAATGAAAAAATCTTTTACAAAATTCAAAATCGAACCTTATAAAATGAAATTATTAAATGAACATAAAATACAACTTTTTTCAAGTGATTTATATAAAGATTTATCATCAACTGAATTTGATGAAGATGATATTTTTGAAATAGCTAATCAAATATATGGAAATTTAAGTTTACAAAACCCAAATTACAATCTTGAAATTGAAAAAGAAAAAATAATTACTAATAAAATTACAAATAAAATTTTATCTTTTTCAAATAAAAAAATTACTTTAGAAAAACCAACAAATGAAGAATTAAAAGAAATTCATAATTTAATGAATAGTAAATGTAATAGAAAGATTTTTATAGAAAAATTAAATGAATTTAGAAATCATGGAATTTTTTATATTCCTGATGAATATTTTAATATAATTTCAGATATATTAAATTTTATGCTTAATAAAGTTATGAAAGATTCTGATTTTTATTGTGCAAATAATTGTTTGATATTATCACAGACTTATTATAAGATAGAAAATGGCAAAAAAATTTTTTTACAAACAAAAATTAAAGATAATCCAATATTTAAATCTAAAAATTTTTGGGATGATTTTATATTTTATTCAATTGAAAATGGAAAGAATGAAGCCTTTAATGTAAATAATCAAACAATTTATAAAGATGAAAATGAAAATAATAATCGATATAGTCAAATTGTTTTTGCTCAATTAATTCCTTTAACTGATAATATGATATATTTTGGATTAGATAAAGAAGTAATTAAAGAATTAATAAATCCAAGAATAGAATATTATAAATTAAATGAAGAGTCTGTAAATTTAATTATGAATTTATTAGAATCTTGCAATTCATAAAAAACTTTGAATTAAATTTATTATATTATAATTTATATTATTAAAATTCATAAAGAAATAAAATATTTATATTATAATAATATAGATATTTTTAATATTATATATTTTTTAATTTTAAAATTTAAATAAACAAAATAAAAAATTTTATATTATGATATAATTTAAGTTTATGATGAATTTTTATGATAATAAATTTTCAAATTAATAAAAATGAAATGTCAAACTTCAATATTTAGTTATTTAGATTTAATTAATTCAGATTATACAAAAAAAGAAAATTGGATGAATTTATTAAATAATATTGATATTGAATATGATATTAAACCATTTGTTCAATATCTTGAAAGTGAATTAAGTAAAAATTTAAATAATGAATTAATATATGATATTATTGATTTTATTGTTGATTTTTGTTCAGAAAATATTGTCAAATTAATATCTGAAGATTGGTTTTTAAATTCTTTTCTTTCTTCTCTTAAAAAAGGAACAGGTATAAGTGTACAAATACAAATGAAAATTATTTTCTTAATTCAAAAATGGTCATTAAAAAGTAGTTATTATTATCCTAATTTTAAAAATAAATATGAATTTTTGAAAAAAAATGGAATTATATTTCCAGATAGTAATTTTGAAATGAAAACATATGATAAATATTTTGACAAAAAAAGTTTTATTAAAGAATATAAATCAAAAAATGCAAATGAATTTACATTTAATGCTTTTAATCAACAAGATGATTCAAACGATAAAGAAAATGATAATATACAAAAAGAGAATTTAAATAGTCAAAATTTTAATATAAATAATAATTATAATAAAAATATAACATATGGAAATCCTTATTTAATTGATATAAATGAAAATTATAATAGTAATAAAAATATCAATAATAATAATAATAATATTCTATATCCAAATTATCCTAATATTAAACTATTAGACGACCCAATAAAAAATCATGAATTTATAAAACAAAAATATATAGAAAAAATAAATATTTGTAATAATTTTATAAATGAAGGTAAAAACTCATTAAATAATGAAAAATTACAACAAGAAATATATGAATTAATTGATGATTTACCCAAAATAGAAAATTTAATAGAAAAATATTCAAATAATAATCAACTTCTTTTAAATGATTTAACAAACATAAGAAATGATATAGAACAAACATTATTTAGATATGAAAATTTAAAAAATGGAAATAAAATAGAACCTTTTATAAGTTCATTTGATGGTAATAATAAAAGATATAAAATAAATAATTTAAATTATTTTGATGATAAAGGTAAAAAGGAAAGTAAAATAAAAAGTATTAAAAAAGGATTATATAATTTTGGAAATATAATAAAAGAAAAAGGTTTGAATGGTTATGATTATATTAAAGGGAAAATTACTAATGATAATCAAAATTCAAGTTTTGAAGATGCATATTATAATAATCCATCTCAAAATAATTTTAATACATATGGTACTTATAGAGTTAATGATGATAATTTTTATAAAAATGAAAATAAAGGAATTTTAAATAGTGTTAAAGGAGGATTATCTAAAGTTGGGAATAAAATTTCAAATGTTTTTAAAAAAATCAATCATTAAATGTCAATTATTAAAATAAAATTAATATAAGAATTTTTATAAATTTAAAAAAAAATATATTATATTTTTCAAATTTTTTCCTTTTAATTATACAATATATTTTAGACAAAAATTAAAACTTCTAATATATTATTAATGGAAAATAATTTTTTATAATTATAAATGAAAGAAGAAATAATATGTTTAACATCAAGTAGTAGTGAATCAGAAAAAGAAATTAATAATAAAATAAAGAACATTATAAAAATTAATAATAAAAATTCAAATATTGATATTGATATTAATATGAATAATTATTTAGAAAAAAAAAATAATATTATTTTATCTAAAAATAACTTTAATAAAAATGGAATAAATTATAAAGCATTTTTAAATAAAAAAGTTAATAATAATATTAGTAATAAAACAAATTCTTCAATTAATAAAGATAAAAATTCTAATAAAGAATCTTGTATAAATTATAAAGTCTTAGAAGAAAAGTTAAGAAAAAGTTATTTAAGATTAAAACAAGCTTTATCTAATAAAAAACCAATTGATTTATCTGAAAAGAATATTCAAAATGATATAATAACTAGACAAATATTTAAAAAAAGTAATTTTTGGTCATTTGTTGAAGATATTCCTTTTAAACCAAAATACAAACCAGAAATAAAGAATACACAAATTAATCATATTTTATCTGAATTTGAATATAATATCAATAATAAAATATGTAAATTAAAAAATGTAGTATTTAAACAAATAAAACATTTATCAATGATTGGTTATATATCAAAATCAACTAATAAAAAGAGATATATAATAATTAGAAAAGAAACTATTAATAACAATATTACTCAAAATTTTTATATTAAAGTATTAGACGAAAGAAAAAGTGAAATAAAATATATTAATGATTACTCTTTATTAAATGAATTTTTAAATGAATTATATAAAGAAATTGCTGATGATTCATATAATAAATAAATTAATTTAATATATAATTTATATTTAATATTAAACTTATAATTAAATGAATAATTTTCTTATTTAATTGATTAAAAATACATTTAATAATTATAATTAAATAAATCAACATATTAATCATTAATATAAAATAAAAATATTTTATAATTTTTTTCTAAAAAAATCAAAAAAAAATAAATGACAGTAATGAAATCAAGATTTTATGTTCAATCACAATTAGGTGAAGGTTCCTTTAGTCAATTATTTAAAGCATATGACGAAAATTATTGTTGTTACGTTGCATTAAAAGTAGAAAAAAAAGATAAACTAAAAAGAATACTAAAAACTGAATATGATATATTAAAAAATCTTCAAGGAATAACACACATTCCAAAAATATATGAATTTATAGAAAATTTAACAATTTGTAGAACATCAAATTTAAATTGTATTGAAATGGAATTATTAGGTAAAAATTTAGGAATATTTAAAAAAACTTTTTTAAATTTTAATTCAATTTTAGCATATGATATTTTATTACAATCAATAACAGCAATTGAAAATTTACATAATAAAGGTTATATTCATAGAGATATTAAACCAACTAATTTTGTTTTAGGAAGAAATGATGAAGAAAATTTAAATAAAAATTATTCTTTAGGAGTTCCAATTAATGATATTAATATTTATTTAATTGATTTTGGACTTGCTAAAATTCATTTAGATAAAGAAAATAAACCATTTCCTCCTAGAACTAATACTGATTTTAGAGGAACTTTAACTTATGCTTCTTTAAATGCTCATAATAAAATGGATTTAAGTAGAAGAGATGATTTATGGTCTTTTTTTTTTATGATATTAGATTTATTAAATGAAAATTTACCTTGGAGAAATTGTAAAGATGATAAAGAAGATATTCAAAAAATGAAAGAAAAATGTTTATCTAATCCTAATGAAAATTTATTTTTAACTACTACAAAAAATAAAGAAGGAATATTGAATATTTTTAATTATATTAATTCACTTAAATATGAAGATAAACCTAATTATAAATATATTTATGATCAAATATTTCAATTGAGATTAAAAGAATTAAAAGCTATTACTTATAATTATGAATATAATTGTCAAATGAGAAATTCACATTTTTTTCCTGATTTTTATCAAACTTTTTTAAATCGAAAAATTGAAAGAGATAATAATGATAATTTTTATCAATTTCCTAAATTTAATAATAATATTACTATTAATAATCCTACACAAAATCAAATTGTTATTATTAATCAATTTCAAGAACAAAATATTGAACAAAAATTTATTGAATGTTTTACTAAGTTTATTATTAATAAAAATGCATTTCAAGAAAATAATAATAATGTTATTAATAATAATAATATAAATAATAATAATATGATTGAAGCTGATTATGATAAAAATATTAAATTAAATGAAAATAATTTTCAAAAGAATGATAATAAAAAATGTGAATTTAATAATGATCAATATCTTATTAATAATATTGTTAATAATTTAAATCCTAATAATCTACATAATAATATATGTAATAATAAAAAAAAGAAAAAATTAAAATCAAATAAAAAAAAAGATAAAAAAAATTCTAAAACTATTTTTGTAATATCTAAAATGAAAAAATAAATTTTAATATACAGTATATAATTCACGAATTTTAGATTATTTATAAATATTAATTTTATATAATCTACATTTATAAATTTTAATTTTTTATTTTGATTATTTTTATGTATTATATAAATAAAAATAGGTAAATTAATAAATTATTCTAAATATTCTTAATTCACTTTTATTTAATTGTATATTATTAATTGAAAACATATATTAGATTAATGTATTAATTTTTGAAATATGTTTATCAGTAAACAAAATATTTTTTTACTTAATTATTATCACATTTATAATTTAAGAAGATAATTTCTAAACATAATACTCTGTATATCTAATATAATGCTTTTTATATATATAGTATTAGTTTTTCTAAATTAAAAATCATATTTTTTCAATTATTTAAATATAGATTGTGTAAATATTATTTTATTAAGAGAATTAAATGAATATAATTCTTCTTCCTGTCCTCTATAATTATTCCAATTATCTGAATTATTTGAATTTGAATTATAATTAATTTTTTTTTAAAATTTTAATTTGAATTATATAACTATTCTCTTGAAAATAAATATCAATTTGAAAAATATATTACTTTTTTGATTTATTATTATCTAAAAAACAAATTTTCTATTTATTAATTAATTAATTTTTTAAAAAATTATTTTATAAAATTAAATATATAATTTAATATCTATTATATTAGTATATCTTATCCAAAAATAATTTCATCAAACTAAATAAATAACACTATTTTCAAATATGCTCAATACTATTCTAAAAAAATATATTACAATTACAAATCTACATAAAACATATTATTAAAAAATAAAAATATTTTAAAAACAATTAAATCCTATACCCAATAAAAAATAGTCAAAAAAAAAAAAAAAAGAAGAAAAAAAAAAAAAATCAATATAAAATAAATTCATTAATTATAAAATTAATATACAAAAAAAACAAAAAAAACTACTCCAGAAATCCTTCCAATTCTTTCTCATCATCATTCTTAACCTCAACTTTAGGTTGTTCAATTTGATTTTTATTAGCATCAGGTAAATCAACAGCATCATCTTTATCTAATTCATTTTCCAACTCAGCTAAATCATCATCAATACCTTCCATATCAGCATCAGCATATTCTTTAAAAAAATCATTCATTTCATTTTGTGTATCTTTAATTTCATCCATATCTTCTCTCATTTGTTCTAATTTTTCAACATTCATATCTTTTTGAATTTCTTTTAAAGTATCAGTTGCATTTGATAAAACACCATACATTTTTCCCATATTATCAGCATTTTCTATCATCATTTTTTGTTGTTCCATCATTGAAAGTGCTCCTTCAAAATTTTTTATTTGTTCTAAATGCCTTTTTCTTTTTACTAAAAGCTTTTTTGCTCCATTTTTATCTCCTGCTTTTAATTTTGCTTTTGCTTCTGCTTGAATTGCTGCTGCACGCTTTTCATTAAATTCTATTTGAGCTTCAAGATCATTTATTCCTTTTTCTAATTCACCTAATGATTTTACTGCTTTTGATTGTTTTGCTTTTGGGTCTTCTTTTTTCTTTTTACCAAATAATCCTGCTATGTTCATTTTGTTTTTTTTTTTTACTTTATTATTTATTTTTTTTTTTAGATATTTTAGTATTTATAGGTATTTTAATTGTTTTTTTTTAATTTTTTTGAATTTTTAAATTTCTTAAACGTTTTTTTGGCTTATTTTATTTTATTAAATATTAAATATTGATAATATTATATTTTAAAAAAACATATTATTTATTCATATTAATAAAATTTTAATAATTATATTTATTAAATTTAATTAATCAAAAAATAAATAAAAATATCATTTTATATTTTCTAAAAATCAACAAACAAAATAATAAAAAGCATATAATTAAATTTGAAAAATGTCAGACTCAAAAAAATCAACATCTGATATAGAAAAGAAAATTCGTCCAATATTAGAAAGACTAACATATCACTTAATGAAAGACCGTCCAAAAAATGTGGTAAAATATAAATAATTAATAATTAAAAATTAAAATAGCCATTATACATGATAGATTACCTTCAAAAAAAAGGAGGTTACACTTCCTCAGGTTTAACAAAAGAAGAAAAATTAGAATTAGAAAATTTAAGAAATGAAGTAAAAAAATATAGAGAATTTGAATCAGCAATAATGGAAGAACATAATGAAGAAGATTTAAGTGATGAAGAAGAAAAAGAAAATTCAGTTTCAAAAAGTCATTCAGATTCACAATCAGATGAAGAAGATGTAGTTGCAGATGAAGAAATAAAAAAAAGACAAGCAAAAAAAAGTAAACATAAAAGAACAGGAGTTTCAGCAGAAGCATATGGTAAATTTAATAAAAAAGAAGATTTTGTTCCAAGAATAATACAAAAAACAGAAGAACAAATAAATAAAATAAAAGCAAGAATAGTATCCTCATTTCTTTTTTCAAATTTAGAACCAAATGAATTAGAAATAGTAATCGGAGCAATGGATGAAAAACATCTTAAACCAGGAGAAAATGTAATAACACAAGGTGAAAGTGGTGATTGTTTATACGTTGTAGAAGAAGGTAATTTAGATTGTACAAAGCATTTTACACAAGATGGTGAAGAAAAATATTTAAAAACATATGTTCCAGGAGAATCATTTGGAGAATTAGCACTTTTATATAATGCTCCAAGAGCAGCTACAATTAAAGCAAAAACTGATTGTGTTTTATGGGTTCTTGATAGAGAAACTTTTAATAATATTGTAAAAGAAGCTGCTCAGAAAAAAAGAGAAAAATATGAAGCTTTTCTTAAAAAAGTTGATATTTTATCTACTATTGATTCATATGAATTAACACAAATTTCAGATGCTTTGAAAGGGAATGTTTATAAGAAAGGTGAGTATATTATTAAAGAAGGTGAATCTGGAGATGTTTTTTATATTTTAGAAGAAGGTGAAGCTATTGCTACTAAAACTTTAGAAGCTGGAAAAGCTGCTGAAGAAATTAAAAGATATGGTCCTGGAGAATATTTTGGAGAAAGAGCTTTGATTAAAGGAGAACCTAGATATGCTAATATTGAAGTTGTTAGTGATACTTGTAAAATTATTTCACTTGATAGAAATAGCTTTAAAAGATTACTTGGACCTATTGAACCTTTACTTCAAAGAAATATTGAAAAATATAAAAAGTTTGTTACTGATTAAGGAATTTTTCTTAGTTTTTTTTTTATTTTTTTTTTTGTGATTTTTTTGAGATTTTTTTTGATAATTTTTAAATCTCTTTTTTTTTTATTTTTTAAATTAGAAAAATAAATATTTGAAATATAAAAAAAACAAATTTTAAAAAGGTTTATAATTTTTTTTTTAATAAAAATATTTATTCTATATTTAAAAAAAAAATTATTTAATTAGAAATAATACCTAAAAGAACTTTAGCAATAGATTCATCAGTAGCAGCAGCAACAAAAAGTTCTTGTTCATAAGGCATAATCATTTTAAGAACAGTTGGAATTTCTGCTAATTTACTTAAAACACAAGCTGCAAATTTAGAAATTCTTTCAGAAGAATTAGAACAAATTAAAGCAACTAATCTTTCAATGCAATTATCAGTCTTTCCTAATCTTGTTTTTGTTAAAATAGATTGATCACTTAAACAATATAAAATTTCTAAAGCAGAATCTCTTATATCATTTGAAGGAGAAATTAATAAATTAACAATTTCAATTAAAAATTCGTCAGGCATTTTTTCAAAATATTCTTCATTTCCAGAAGGTAATGTTAATTTTCTAAAACATTCTAATGCTTGTTCTGACATATCTTTAAAAGGTGATGTTAAACATTTAAATAATTTATACATTAATAATGAAGGATATGAACATTCTTTTATTGAAATATGTTTTGAAATATTTGTTAAAATATCTAAAGCATTTGAAACTATATCATTTAAATTTGAATGAATGAATAATAAATATAATATTTTCATAAATTTTGTTGATTTAAAAATTGATGCTTCATTTGCTGTTGTAAATGATAAATTTCTAATAATTTGAATTAATGATATTAAATTTTCATATAATTCATATTCTGTCATTTCTTCATATTTAACTCCCATATTACAATTTTCTGTTTTTTCATTTATTAATATTTCTTTTTTTGCTTCATCAATTTCTTTTAAATCTTTATTTCTTTTACTTAATGATGGTAAAGATACAGTATGATTTGTTTCATCCATAAAGTTAAAATTTCCTTTATTTGATAATGTATTATTATTATGATGTAATGATATTTCTTTACCATTATTATTCATTGAATTATTATTTTGAATATTTGATGAATGTAAATTATGATAACTATTAACTCTACTTGAAGTACCACTATTACTTCTTGAAAAATTTCTTAATCTACTATTATTTGGAGTACTTTGATTAATTTTATTTGATCTCTTTTCTTTATAATTAAAACTAGAAACTGTATTTGAATTACTATTATTATTATGATGATGAACAAAAAATTTCCATTTTTCTTTTAATCTTTCATGTTCTTTAACTTCATGTCCTTCAATAATATTAATAATAAAAGATAAATCACTAATATTATTAACACAATAATAAATATAATTAGTGATACTTTCCATTAAATAAGGTTGATTTTCAATATAAATTGAAACATTCATCAAACTTGAAAATATTAATAAAGTATTTATTGCCCAATATATTTCAGTTGTAATATGTGACTCAAATGCTAATTCAATTTTTTTCATATCAACAACACTAGAAATAACTTTAATTTTCTTATTATAAAATTTATCTTTAATTGTATTTTTTCCTAATGGATTCCTAAAAAAAAAATTTAAATCAACATCATTTCTCATAATTTTTTTCTTAAGATAAGTTTCTTCTCTTTCTCTACTTGGTTGAGTAGAAATTTGAATTTGATTACTAATATTATTATTAATATTATTATTATTATTATTATTAACATTATAATGATTATTATTAATTATATCATTTTTAGTTTGTTCAACAATTGAAATATTACTTTGAGAATTAATATTATTATGACTAACATTAAGAGATGTTTTCATATAAGTTTTTTCATATAATGATAAATATTTATTATAATGATTTTTTACAGTAAAACTTGCACTAGTACAACTTGCAGGAAGATCTAAAGTACTTACTACATCTTTCCATTGTTTTGTTTCACATACTTGTTGAAATCCTCCTCTATCTGTTACTTCTTTATATAATTTGTATAAATCAAGTTCTTTTCCACTTATTATTGGACATTTAAAATTTTCTTTTACGTGTGAGTTGTAAAATTTTGAAAGTTCTTCTTTAAATTGTTTTGATTTTTCCAATTCTTCTTCTTCTGATATTTTTTGATTCTCTGACATTAATATTATTTTTTTTTTTTGGAATTATATATTTTCAATTTTTTTTATTTTTTTTTTAAATTAATTAGTTTCTTGTTTTTTTCCCCCTATTTTCCCTATTATTTTTTTTTTTTTTTTTTATTAAAACAAAAAAAGTAAAAATTTAATTTTTGGTAAGTATAAAATCAATATCGTTTAATAAAATTGTTATATATGCTTTTATTATTTGTTATTAAAAATATTGATTTAAATTATTTGAATAGTTTTTTAAAGAGAATTGAAAAAATTCATCATTATTAATTTTAAAAATTTATTATATTATTTATATTATATAAAGAATAAAAGATTAATATTTTTTTAAAACAAAAAATTTATGTATAATCAAGATAATCAAACTTATGATATAATAAATGAAACGAATAATACTACATTGAGTTTAAATGAAAATAGGATTAATCAATATGCTTTAATACAAAAAATAAATAATGATATATATGAAAGTAATTTTGATTCAGATAATGAATTTAAAAGCGATTCTGGAAGTTCTTTTAATGGAATATATAATATTGCTTGTAATAATAATGAAAAAAAAAATATTAAGTTAAATTTAACTGAGTTTAATAATAATAATGATAATTGAGATAATAATTTATATTCTTTTAAATATGTATTTATTTTTTCACAAATCTTAAACCAACAAAATCCATTAGTATTATTTCCTTTTTTTATTATTATTAAAATATTAAATTTTTTTTTTATTTAACTATTGTTATATTTTCTTTTATTTTGCTTTTATAACTAAATTTAAATATAAAATATATTCAGATTAGATTTACATTTTTTTCATAATTTATTTTTTATATTATTCGTTTTTAAAATTATCCAAGTTTATAATATATATTTTTATTATATTAATTTTATTCAATTATCAATATTTTTGTAATATTTTAAATACAAATTAATGGAAAATAATAATAAAAAAGAGAAAAATCAGAAACAAAAAAATCATTCACAATTATCTTCTACAATTAATAAAATAAAGAAAGAATATCTAAATGAAGAATTAATTGAAAATGAATTAAATACAAACAAAAACAATTATACAATTAATAATTTAGAATTTAATGATTGTAAATATTTTTATTTATTTTTTAGTAAATAAAACTCATTATAATAAGCTTAATATTAAAACAATTGAAAATAAAGAAAATTTATTAATTAACTCATTAAATTCAAAAAATACAAATAAATTTGAAAAACAAAATAATAAAAATAATCATAATTCTAATTCAAAAAATATTAAAAAGTAAATTTGTAAATAATAATATAGCCAATTAATAAATTTACAAAAAGAAGTTGAAAATTTAAAACAAAAATCAACAAATATAAAAGATAAAATTAATTTATTTTTAAGGTTAATTAGAAAATATTCAACAAAATTTTTAGTGATTAAAAAGTTACTTTTATTTGATAAAAAATTATCTTCTGAAGAAAATAAATTATTAGCAGATTTAAATAATACTATTATTAAATTCCATGAAATGATATTTAATCCAATGTTAAACGAAAATGTTTTTGAATTTTCAAATTTTAATTTTGAAGAAAAAGAAAGTGAAAATTCTAATTTAAATAGAAGAGTTACAGAAAGTAAAAGAAAAAATATGGAAACATATTTTAATCATTTAATTAATAAATGCAAAGAAAAAGTTAAATTATTAAATGAAGAAAATGAAAATTTAAAACAATCTTTAACAAATTATGAAAATTTGCAAAAGAATTATGAACAAGAAAAAACAAATTATATGAAAAAAATGTTGGATAATAAAAAAAAATGTAATGAACTACAAAATAAAATAAATAATTTGAATCAAATAAATAAAGATTTTGAAAATAAAATAAAATTACTTGAAAATGAAAATAGTAATTTTAAAAAAGATTTTGAAAAAGATAAAAATAATATTACTGAAATTAAGGAAGAATTAAATTATAAAAATTCAGTTATAAAATATTTAGAAAATTTATTAAAAAAAACATCAATAAATCCAAAATTATATAATGAGGAAAATTATAAAAATGAAATAATAAGATATAATATTAAAAATAATGAAAAAGATATTAATTATTTAAAAGAAATGAAATCTAATGAATATGAAAATGAATATATTAAAAATATTAAGGATGATATTATTCAAAATAATCAAAATATTACCTCTTTGGAGAAGGAAAACCAAATAAATTTAAA
>JAEEGK010014832.1_pt1 | contig 17362 bp, 15 predicted proteins | sample 8958771 | NCBI WGS metagenome assembly JAEEGK01 (sample SAMN16246547, study PRJNA631951) | gut metagenome | biome: gut microbiome; feature: rumen; material: SC-attached | host: Bos | place: Iran: Karaj | collected 2018-10
CCACACTCCCCACACTTCCCACACCTAAACTTTATCTCATGTAACATGGGTTAGGTGTGGGAAGTGAGGGAAGTGTGGGGTCATTCTGTCTTTTTCCCTACTAACGCGCGCGTATAAGACTTTTGTGGTTCAAAATAATTTTTTCTATACCACTCCTGCTGCCCATTCGCTTATTTTGTGTACCGGCACAACCTCTTTGCAACACAAAATCGTGGTCAATTGTCAGAAAAAGGCGTTTTTCTGACACCTAAATACCGTTATTCTGACACCAAACGTGTTTTTCTGACACCTTGTTTCGATTTTTCTTTGTACCTTTGCAGCACAATTATCGGTAAAAACGAGAATAACAACACCAACTCAGATAACTATAGAACTGTGAATTCAGAAGTTCACTGCGTTAATTAATCAACCATAAACCATGACCAAAGCTATCAATCGACATAATGAACTAAAGAGAAATGAAGGGCTACTGAACCCAGTCCTCTATTTCCAGTCCCTCAATCGCAATTCAGCCAGAACGACATCGCTAATAAAACAACGGCTATATCCTATCTTATTCAGCTGCCGCGTCACCTCCCTGTGCTCACGAAAATGAAAGACACAGATGCTCGTATCAAGCAGATACCCTTTCATAGTTCAATTTCTCTACTATTTGATGTTCTGCTTTCGCGAATATCGTTGATAATCTCTTCTGTTGAGCGACTATCTTTCCACGCTCCAGCAAAGCGATCTGCCCAACCCGTTTCTGCATTTACGTGTTTAGATGACGCCAGTGTTCTAACAAACGCTAGTAACTTTGTCATTGAAGCCTCGCTGTCCAGCAGCGGACTCATTTCACGGAACTGTTCCGCACGTAGTTGTATTGCTGTCATAATCCTAACTTTTTTATATGTTTCTGGCCGCAAAATTACGAAATAATGCTGACGTGGCAAAGTAATTTTAGAAGATTAACGCAAATCGGCCTTAAAATAAGGGCAATACGAATAAGAATGGGGAATTTTGAAAAATGATGGTGTGCAAATTTGGGAGGATTGATGAAGGAGTTAGGTTGCCAAATCGTAACCCGTTTACGACCTCGTTGACAGTTAAACTTTTCTAAATTCAAAGGGTGTAAAATCGCAGAATGACGCACTTCACTCCGATTGGTTTTCAATGACACGAACTGCATAGTTTTGCCGAAAAAGCGATTCGAAAATTGGTATTATCTTTGCAGCCCGAATTAAAAAAGGATTGAAGTATGTCAAGAAGCACATTCAACATTCTCTTCTATGCCAACAAGAGCAAGGAGAAAAACGGAATTGTCCCTATCATGGGACGAGTAACAATCAACGGAACGCAGTCGCAGTTCAGTTGTAAGAAGAATATCCCACTGGCCATGTGGGATGTAAAGGGTAATTGTGCCAAGGGAAGAAGCAAGGAGGCTTTGCAGATTAACCGTGACCTTGATAATATCAAAGCGCAGATTATCAAGCATTATCAGCGTCTGTCTGACCGCGAGGGATTCGTAACGGCTGAGATGGTAAGAAATGCATATCAGGGATTGGGCAGCGAGTATGAAACGCTGCTCGGAGCCTTTGATAAAGATATTGCCAATCTGAAACGTCGTGTAGGCAAGGACAGGGCAGAAGGGACCTACAAGATACAGATGAGGTCGAGGAACTACATTGCAGATTTCCTTCGAACAAATTACAAGCGGAACGACATTGCCATGCAAGAACTGACACCTGACTTTATCAAAGAGTTCAGTGTGTACCTTAGCAATGAACGCGGCTTGGCGCATTCCACCATCTGGCTGTCGTGCATGCACCTGAAGGGAGTGGTAGGCAGAGCACATGATAATGGCAAGATACAGCGCAATGTCTTCGCACAGTTCCATATCAGCCCCAAATGCAAGGAACGCACATTCCTGACAGAAGAAGAGTTAAAGACGGTGATGACACATGAGTTTGAAGATGCCAATCTCGCCTTTATCCGCGACCTGTTCGTATTCATGAACTTCACGGCACTATCTTTCGTGGACTTGAAGGAACTGACTACGGACAACATTGTAGAGATAGACGGTGACAAGTGGATAATTGGCAAGCGTCACAAGACCGACGTACCCTATCAAGTGAAGCTGTTAGACGTTCCACTGCAAATTATCGAGCGTTACAGCAACTTCCCCAAGGAGAATCCGAAGTCAGTATTCGGTGAGGTCAATTACTGGAGTGTCTGCAAGAAACTGAAGACGGTCATGAAGGAATGCGGTATAGACAAGCCTATCTCCGCTCACTGTGCAAGACACGGCTTTGCCACAATGGCCTTAACCAATGGCATGCCCATAGAGAGCGTGAGCCGTGTACTGGGTCATACGAACATTGTCACAACTCAGATTTATGCCCGCATCACGACCAAGAAGCTGGATAATGACCTGACAATGTTGGGTAACAAGCTTAACGCATCATTCAGTAACATCAAAACAGCATAGACACATGGAACAGAGAAACATCATTGAGTGGAGTGAGCATAGTGAGTACAGGGAACTGACTATACCGAGTGGAGAGATTTGGATGAGCGAGTCCGAACTGGTTGACCTTTTCGGAGTGTTCATCCCGAAACTAAGGAACACCATCCAAACACTCTACAAAGAGGAACTGGTGAAACCCTATGAGACAGAGCGGACTATCAAACAAAGCCGAAACCTGTACCTCACCGTATATAACATGGAGTTGGTTCTGTTACTTGCCTTCCGTCTTAACTCTTATCAGGCAAGGGCTGTCCGCAAGGAACTGATGGTACGAATTGAACGAGACCACAAGCCGTTTGAGGTGATATTTACGAATGTAGGCCGTAAACAATTCCAATAAAGGGACGATTTGGATTAAGATATTGTTGCCAGTTTACTTCTATATGGAGGAACTGGCAACAATTCTATTTCTCAATAATAGAGGCTAATAAATTCGTGGCTATCTCAGCATTCTTGAATCTAATGAGATTGTCTTCAATAGAGTGGTAACCAAGGATGTTGACGCTGCCATACCATATAATGCTCTTGTCGATAATAGCAGTATGTAGGGAAAGACGGTCAATTGTGATAATCTGCATCCCTTGATGTAGCAAACGAAGAGTATCATCGTTCTCTTCTTTTGTATAGAGTACAATTTCTATTCCATTTGCAGTTAAATCAATAAGTCGCTCTGCTATTTGTGTGTTCCTACCAATCTTTACTCTGGGACATGAAATAACTATAGAACGTTTGCACTGAGTCAAGTCTGAGATAAATGGTTGCACGAAGTTCTGACCATCATAGATTAAGTCTGCTGTTGGGAACAGACTTTCAAACATCTCATTATTTCTGATTCTATAGCCGATTGAGGCATATCCTTTCAGACGTTTACGATACATGGATTCGCAAACAGGAACTCGTATGTCGATATAGTCATAGACTTGCACATCCTTTTTCCCCTCAAACTCACGATGCAGTCGGCCAGTGTATTGTTGTAGTCTGCCTTTCCATGCTATGGGCGATACCAGAAACAGCGTATCGAGACGGGCATAGTCAAAGCCCTCGCCGACATACTTGCCTGTGGCAATAATAACAAGTGGCTCAGTGGAAGGAATAGAATGCAGTTGCTCCATCTTCTGGCGTTTCTCCTTGATGCTTTCAGAACCAACAAGAGTAATCACGTTAGGGCAGTGAGGTTTCAGAAGTTCTGCCAATATTGTAACATGCAAAGTCCTGTCAGTTAATATTATTGGCGAACGACCTTCTTTTTGGGCCTCAATAACATCCTTGACGATAAACAAATTACGATATTCGTCTTCTGACAGTTGCTGAGCGACCTGAGTAAACGAAAGGGCTTCACCACTTACAGGTCTGAATGGAGTAAACCGAGGCACAAGCAACCGCTGGAAGGTCTGGTTCTGCATCTGGGCTTTGGCATCAGTAGCATATCTGATCGGGCCACATTGCATGAAGAGAACGGGGTGATGCCCGTCTTTGCGAAATGGTGTCGCAGTCAGACCATATACATATCGGGCGTTTACAGCCTTCAAAACTTGTTCGTAATTTACAGCCGATATATGATGACATTCATCAGCTATGACCATACCGTAGTCTTTCACAAAGGATTTTACTTCGTTATCCGTCATGCACGATTGCAAAAGGGCTATGTCGATGATACCGTGAAGCCTGTTTCCTGCTGACGAAAGAGTACCAATAGGCGAAAGAACTTTTTTCCGTCTGTGTTTTCCAACCTCAACTTCAGGAACATCGTCTATTACAAGAAATTGCTCCAATCTCTGAACCCATTGGTCAAGTAAGGCTTTGGTATGAACCAATATCAGAGTGTTTACGCCATGCTTGGCAATAAGAGCAATACCTGTCGTCGTTTTTCCGAAAGCAGTCGTTGCAAAGAGCACACCTGTGCTATTTGCAGCCAAAGCATTAACCGCCTCTTGCTGATTATCCCGGAGTGTGCCGATGAAATGAACAGAAATAGGTCTGCCGTGATTAGTCTTGTCATCGTAGCGATAAGTAACTCCTTTCTCTTTAAGCAATGTAGTGACGACATCCTCACATCCACGAGGCAAAGCAAGATACTCATCCGTTAAGTCAGCACACGAAATGATACGTGGTGTTGAATAGGTGGAGAGTCGCATTGCCTGTTTGCTATAGAATTCAGGATTGCGGAATGAGGCGATACGTCTGAGGTGGTTAAGAACCTTTGATGACAATTGGCTCAATGGTATATAGAGCATATTCGAACGAGTGATAACAACCTCTGACGAGAAGTCTGATTTTTCAATCTTGGTTGCAACGGGGACTTCCCAAGGCTTGATCTCGCTAGTCTTTGATAATTCGCCAAGTGGAAGGATGTTAGAAGTCTGCCTCAATATCATTTCCAACGCATCCTCTGAGAGTTTCTTCACATTCAATAAATACTCCCATTGATCATCGTATGGCTCGAAATATTCATTCACAAACACACTGTTACCTTTTTTGCGAGCATTGCCTTGTAAGGGAAGGGCTACAAGATTACCAAAACCTCCCTCTGGCAATGTGTCCTGATTAGGAAAGAATCTGTCATATGACTTGAAATCAATCTTCCCGTTTCTATTCATTGCTTCTGTAAGGATGGCATTACCCAATCTTCTGGCTTTCACCGCCAGTACAGGAGTCCCAAAGAATATCCACACATGAGCACCATTGCCAGAACGGGAACGCTCGACTGAACAAGGAACGCCCCAACTCTTACACACATCGACGAATGCCAATACGTCTTCCTGATAGCCGTGTTCACAGTTCTTGTCATCAAAGTCGGTGCATAACAGGTTGCATGTATTATCCTCCTTGAGGACATATAGGCCAATAACATCTTCACCATTGACATTCTTTCCTTCCAAGTGATGGTAAAAGTCATCGTATGTCAATGGCAAGAACTGACGATTTGGGCATTCTGCACATTTATGAGCTTTCTTGTCGCAAAGCAGACGGTTCCACTCATTCTGACAAACAGGCTGATAACCAGACTTACCGCTTGCTTTGCTATACCAGCGTCTGGCGAAGACATCCTCACGTCCTTTGAACAGATTCCGAAACAGTTCAATCTTTTCCTGTAGCGACAATTTTTGCATGGCTGTCGGCTCCTGAACAGCAGGCACAAAATCTTCACCAAGTCGTTTCCTCAACTCGGCATTTTCGACTTCCAGCTTCCTGATTCGTTCAAGAAGTTGTTGCCGTTCAGCCATCCACTCCTGATAATTCTCTAATGGCATAGATATTATAACACCATTTGCCGGAATCGATTTTGTAACTCTTCAAGCCGCTTTAACAGTGCATCAAAGTCCAAAGGATTGCCATAGATAAAACTCGACTTCATGTTCTCGTAGTCACTACGGAATCTGTTTTGTATTTCGCCAACGGGACAAAACGAAATCTTGTCTGGCATATCCAGTGAATAGTCAACGCCACCGACATGATAGAACTTTTTGCGATGCTCCACAATCTCGGTATATAGAAGCACATTCTGCAATGCAGATCTCGCGTATTCTGTATCCATCAGTTTCTCCAAGTCGTAGAGGTGTCGGCTCATGCGAAGTGTTCTGGGATGTCTGCGCTGGTATTCTTCATTCAAGAGAAAGGCTTTCTCAAGAAAGGTGCGCGATGGGGATATGGTAGCAATATCGGTCATTGTCTCACCGTCATCATCCTTGAACTCATCAGAAATCAACGAAGAAATATGCTTCACCTCAAATGGTTCTTTCATTGACAGACAACTGATCTCAATTTTCACCACGGGCTTCACATATGAATGACCGGAATTAAAGATGCTGGGATAATGTACCAATAGCACTGTCGGGTCTGCGTCATGGTCAATAGGCTTTTCACCCTCTGCAGTCATGTGAGTTGTGACTGCTTCCACTTTCACGTTAAAACCTATACTTTCCAGTTTCTTTTCAAGTTCATTTTTCAGTTCACCATGTACGAAGTCACGTGATGCTTTTCGTAGCATCTTTATCTGGTTGTTGTTCTCGCATCTGGCACACGCAACACCTTTTTCTATTAGGAAGAAGTCACGATATAGAGCAATGTCGATGTCTTCACTGAATCGGTTGATGATGTTCCAGCCCTTGCTCAGACTTGTACCTCCCTTGAAATAAGTGTACTTTGATGTGCTCAGTTCGAACAATGCCTTTAATACGGTTGTCACCCACCAATCTTTTTCTACCGATTCTTGGTCGATGTTCTTCAAGTCCGATATACGGTTGACCATATAAAGACGGTCTGCCAAGTTGTTATCTATCCATCTACTCATGGTTAATCTCTTTTTTCAGAGTTGTTACTATCTTTCGAATCCAGGCAGGTGCAAGTTGCAAATCCTTCTGCCATGTCTTTTCTTCGGGATGCTCTGTCAACAATTTGCGTATGATGCCGATATGTTCGTCTGTCAGGTCTTCTTTGCCAATAGCCTTCAGTGCCTGTACAAGAACGGGCATCAACTCACCTTTATAGGCAAAGTTCTTGGGAACGCTACGCCTGAGCCGGATAGTACGATTCCCTAATTTGATCTCCCTTGCAGAGCCACTGGTTATGTACTCCGAATTCATAGGTACTTGTGTTGACAGACCTAACAGATTCATGGCCGTGTTGCCTGTTGGCAGGATCTTGGCTTTGTCGCGTTTAGCGATAGCCTTTATGATGTCGCCCACAGGAGGAAAGACAACGCCAAACTTGCTCCGCATAGGCTTGACATAGATTCCGTAGGAGATTCGCGAAATCAGTTCCTGTCCACATAACTCAGACAATATCTGTCTTACATAGACATCATCATAATTCGGGAAACTGTTGTTGAAAAACAGACTTCCGTCCTGACTTCTGTTAATCACATTTATAATATGCTCTTTTACTGTCATTTATGCTATGATATTTTTATTCGTCAACATACAAATATTTGCAAAATTTGTTAGTTCTCGACTGCAAAGATAATACATTTTTCTTAAATGAGAGCAATGTAGAACATATTTTTTTCTGGGGGAATGATAGAAAGAAGGATTTTCCATGCCATTCCAAGTGAAATGACACAGAAAATCCAAAGAAAAGACAAGAACAAACATTTTTCTAATCTTTACGGTATGCAGGATGGTAACATTCCTCTAACAGCTTTTCAAGGTCACTCTCACGATAGAGCACCTTTCCACCTAACTTGATGTAAGGTACAATGCCGCTGTCACGATACTCCTGCAATGTGCGACGGCTTATCTTCAGGCGGTGCGACACCTCCAAATCCGACAAGTACCGCTCTCCGTTCAACAAAGGACGATAATTGTATGTAACCTTGTCAAACAGCGTCTCAATCTCCTTCATCGACTTCATGGCATCCACCAAGCCGTCAGTTCTCAAAGTAATCAACTCTTTCAGATAATTCTCCATGTTTTACTTTTGTTTATTATTCCATTCCACACTAAACCATTACAGCCCCGTTGGTTCTGGGCTTTCGAGGCTTTCGCCATGCCGCATCCTTCTTCCTGTCTGCTACCACCCTCATGATGCTCTCTACATCCTCCGGCTTGTAATAAGTCTTGTGGCTAATCTGTGAATATGCCAGAGTGCCGTTGTCCCTCAACGTCTGCAACGTTCTCGGACTGATGCGCAACCTGTCGCATACCTCCTGATTATCCATCCACTCGCCCAGACGCTTGTCTGAGCCTCGCTTACCCATCTCCATCATCTTCTTGACGAAGTGATCAAACTTCCCTGCGAACTTCTCGTAGGCATCTTTTTCGATATTCACAATCTCCATCATTATTATATTTTTAAGTTATACTTCATGTTTATATGGCTCTTTTCGGAACCGTCGGCAAAGGTACTTCAAAAGTTCCTGTTGCCTGTTGTTTGGAAGTTTTCTTGTCTGAATTAACAATTCAGCCTTTCTTTATTCTAATGCCCTCAGAGCTTGCTCATCAGGAAAGATACCCGCAGCATTGTGTGGCACTCCGCCACCAGCTGCGTATTAGGCTACACCCTTCTATGGCATCCCTTTGCGGCATTGCAAGCAACAGGGGGTAGTAGGCTACCCCTATTGCGGGTTGGTGCAAGCACCTTTGTGCCATTTTCCTATTTGTCAATGCGAAGGTACTACATCCACTTCATTCTTATCGCCTTTCCAAAGCATGTGTCACCGAATGTCCCACTAAAACGGTGACATTGGTGACACTGATTCTTCAATTCCAGTGCAAAAGTAACGTTTTCCATGCCTAACTGCTACATCTCTCAGACAACTTGCGCAGTTTTGCCCTCAAAATCGGCGCAATCAGCGCAAGCAAGGCATCATCCATCTGTTCAATTGCGGTGCGAAATTACATATTCCTGATGTAACCACCAAATTTTTAGAGGCAGTTGGCACTCGTGGCATCGATAATGGGTGCCACGAACGCCACCATTTTCACTGAAATCACATCACTATAGCGAGTAACTTCACCAAAGGCACAATATCAACTATACCGTTAAAACATTAAAATGATAAAACGATAAATTGATAAATTGCTAAATCAGTCAGCTGATTGATTGCTCAAATGAGAAGTTGATTTTGAAATTGATTGGCAAACACACTCACCAATTCACCAATTGGCTGAAGGACTGACAGCACAACGGACTAATGGATGGACTGACGGATGGACTAATTTCACAAAGGACATGGTACACCTTTATTATATATAGAAGCCATTGAAGCCACTATAGCCACTTGCTTCACCTTATCTACTTGATACAACGTATCCACTATAGCCACTCGGAAAAACAGGGAACCAATCACCTGAAATACCACACATCCTCTATGATGTATGCAGAATGGGGCAACATAACCCAAACGCTTGGAGGGTAATTTCAATCATCTTACTTTTGCCCAGAAAAACGGTCATCAGCGACAGCTTTGGCCATAGTAGTAACAATTAAACCAAAATCAAATGACAGCAAAAAAGACCAAGAATGTGCCTCCGACAAAGGAAGAAGACGAGGCATTGAGAACCTTCATGTATGGTGACAGACTTCGCTCATCTATCAGCATGGAAGAACGCTACCCAGATCTTGAAGAGAGCGATAACTCCGCCATCTCCACTGACACTAATGCAGTGATTCCACCCCCTACAACAGAAGAAGCCCAAGGCCAAGAAACTTCACCAAAGAATGAACAAGAGGAAGAACCAGAGCCGAAGCCTGTTTCTTTTCCTGCTGGTAAGCAGTCACCTGCCCACCGTGTCAGCAGCAAGCAGCGTAGACTTTCACTCGATGAGTATGGCACCGTCTTTCTCCCTGTACCCAAGATTGACCACCCAAAGCCCGTGTTCATCAGCGAGTCACTACGCGACGAACTTGACAAGGTGGCACGTAGGCTCGGAGGCAAGCGGATGAGTGCATCAGGCATCGTAGAGAACATGGTCAAGCACCACTTAGGCATCTATGGGGAGGATATGGAACAATGGTTTAAACTGTGAGCGATAAGACTGGAGTCTGTGACCAGACAGGCGTGGTTTGACACCGAAGGTGGCACAATCGTCTGGAAACTACGTTTTGAGTGCGGCGAGGTTATGTTTTCGGCATCCCGAAAACGACCTCGCCCGCACTCCCGTTGCGAGGGAAATCCGCTCCCCACTGGTCGCAGATTCAGTCAGTCCAGTCACTAAAGTGAATACACTGAAGCAATGATAATTACAGGCACTCAAAACACGAAGAAGCACGGAGGCAGACCGACAGTTGCTGAAGCAAGACGGTTGACAAGGGCAGTCACGGTCAAGTTCTCCAAGAAGGATTACGAAATCCTGAAAGTCAGGAGCAAGAAGGCAAATAAACACATGGCCGAGTACATCCGAGACTCTACCCTAAACCCTGATGTAGCACAGAAGCCTTTAGAGGCGGTAACAAAGGACTACCGTATGCTTGTAGGCATGGCGAACAACCTCAACCAACTCACGAAGATGGCTCACCAAGAAGGAATCATATATCTGTATGTTCCGTTAAACAGTCTGCTGGGTGACATCAGCCATATCGTAAGAGAGTATAAACAGGACGCCGACAAAAAGAGAAAAAGATGATAGGAAAGATTATGAAGGCTGCATCGTTCAAGCGGTGCGTCCAATACGTGACAGGCAAGGAAGATGCGAAAATCCTTGCCTCCGACGGTGTGTTGCTGATGTCAACGCAGGACATCATTGACAGCTTTGAGTTCCAGCGGCAGTTGAATCCCAGGATCTCCAAACCCGTAGGCCATATCGCTCTGAGCTTTCTGCCAAAGGACAAGGACAAACTGACAGACGAGATGATGGCCCGGATAGCAATGGAATATATGGAACTGATGGGCATCAAGGACACTCAGTTTATCCTTGTCCGCCACTTTGATAATGGCAATCCCCACTGCCATCTGGTCTATAACCGTATCAACAACGAGGGCAAGACCATCTCAGACCAGAACGATTTTAGACGGAACGAACAGGTGACGAAACTGCTTAAACGGAAGTACGGACTCACTTTTTCCAATGGCAAGGGAACCACTAAAACCGAGCGATTAAGAGGAAATGAAAAGACGAGATACGAGGTTTATCACATTATTATGAACACACTGGCACAGGCCACTTCATGGCGAGAATTCACAGATGAACTAAAGCGAAACGGTGTTACGATGGACATTGTGATGAAGAAAGATGGAAGTACTAAGATTGCCGACATACAGGGTCTTCGCGTCACCAAAGACGGTAAGGCCTTCAAGGCTTCGCAGATTCGAAGAGGAATGACATACACAAAGATGGACAATATTCTGAAGAGGAATGCACATAAGGAACAGGATACCAAAGCCTCTTGTCAGCAGCAGACAGGCCAAAGCGAACAACCCAGGCAAGCACAAAGACCAGAACAAAAAGAACATCATGAAGAGTCTCAGCAGCACTCTTCCAGTTCATCCATTCCTATTCCATCATTGGGATTGTTCGATACAACTAATCCTGTCTATGACCCAGAAGATGAAGCCTTTCGTCGCCAGATGCAGCGTAAGAAAAAGAAGACGAGTCAATTAAAATTGTAGTAATGAGGATAGGGGGCGTTTGTCCCTCATTCTTTGTAATGTCTTATAGTAATGCCATTTTTATCATCAGCTATCAATTGCAACATGTCATTTCTATTTCTTTCCCTTTTATATTATATGTTATGCCATATTTGCCATGTCCGCAACTATTTACAATTTCCCTTTTAATATAGCACTCTCACTACCAACAGAATTGTACCTGTATGAACGAGTTACCTTTTTCCCATATTCAAATGTATATACTACTTTTATTGATGCATTTTGATTATATGTTTGATTATTGTTTGAATATGAAAAAGAATATACATCAGACACCGCAGAGCTAGTTACCTCTCGATGCATAAAGAATAGATTATTTATATTTGTTTTCAAAGAAAGCATTTTATAGTCCCATCCTATCGTTATTGAATATTGCCATGGAATCTTCTGGATGATTTGGTTGTTAACAATCTGTTTTTGAGGAGTATTCACTACGAAAGATGCGTACAAGTCTTTTCTTGACACGTCTACTTGAAAGTTGCTCCACAATGTATGCACACTTTCACTGACATCACCTGCCAATTTCGTATGTTTATAGCCTCCGTTTATTTTTATATTAATTTTAGTTGATGGTTTGTAAACAGCAGATAAATCAAGTGAAGTCCGTTGATATCTGTTTTCGCTGGAAAAAGTATTAATGAGGTTGTCTCCATCGTAATGATAAACATTGGCAATTGCGTGATTTATATAATAGTATTGGAAGTTTGAGGAAAAAGACATATTGTCGAGACTCCAGTTGTAACTAATTCTAGGCATCAGAAGGATGCTGTTGTCCATTTTCGGATTCCCACGACGAATCATAATACGATCTATCCGCTGTTCCGCATTATTTATTGTATTGGGACTAGGATATGTATTCCCTAATGCTAATGATAATTGCAATCTTTTTTTCTTGCTAATCATATATGCACCCATCAAATTAAGTCGAGGAGTTAAATGGCTTATAGATGGGCTTCCTGACAATTGATATGTCATATAAGAAAGTCCTGGATGAATATTTAATAGTATATTTCCATATATTCTTTTAGAATAATCAGCAAATAAAATTGTTTCAGAGGAATATAGATGCTGTTTCCTATTTTCACTTAATTCATAAGCAATTTGACTATTTCTAAAATATTCATGCAAGCTGAATGTTATACTGCTCTTATCTTTCAGTGAGATACTGTAATTCGCATTAATTTTGGTATATAAATAGTCCTCTGAAGCATTTGACTGGAATGTGTAGTCCAATTCATCATAGTACCTTTCGTATTTACGCTTTGAATAGTAACCGTCAAGAACCACATCTATATGTCTAGAATCAGAAATATCTTTTGAATAATATAAATATGTCGTCGGTTTAACGTATCTCTCATTTTCTTTTTTTAAAAATCTTGCGGATGGGTATGTAGAAGAGTAAGAAATAAAGCCTTCATTGGTATCTTTACCTGTTTTTTGGCGTTCGATGCCAGCCCTTATCATCCACATCTGCTTTTTATCAATTTTGCTGATACTTGCAATCCCATACAAGTTTTCCAGACGATTATTTAGAGAGTAACTGCTATTCTTGATTAAGTTTCCTGTTTTGAAATTTACATATCTTTCAGCCTCTTCATCATTGTCATTTAAACCACAAACATTGTATCCGCCCCATACATTAATATTATAATTGTTGAAAGAGTATTTTGAAACAAGATTGTAATCACCAATAAGATAGCCAATGCCTTGTTTACCTTCCAGCAAAGTATATCCTCCAGACGTAGGTTCTTTTAAAACAAAATTTATGGATGAGGCATCGATAGAATATTTTCCTGAAGGAGAATCAAAATACTCTATCTTTGCAACTTCTTTAGGTCGTAACGATTCTATCTCACGATAAGTAGCTTTACGTCCATTTATGTAGAGTGTTGCTTGCCCTGCTGGTGTAACAACTTCTCCTTTCTGATAATCAACAGACACATTCGGTATCATCATCCGATATAACAAGTCAAAACCACTATGTGTATGTTTACGTTGTAACTCTGTTGGAATGCATATGATATGGTCATCTTCTAACACCAAATTATTTCCTTTAACAACGATTTCTTGTAACTGAATAATATGATTAATAGAATCATTGCCTGTTGTTTGCTGCTGTGCAGTTGCTGAATTTGTAGATAATAATGTTACAAATAATACTATAATATGTCTCATTATTCCTTCTTAATTTGATCCTCTGTATGCTTTATTATAAGTTCTTTTATGTATGCTTCACGTTTCGAGCAATAATCCTCTAAAAAAGAGTCTGCCGAGAAAATTCTCTTAAACGGACATCCTCCATCGCATATTGGGAAACAAAAACACTTTTTACATTTATCAGATTCCAAAGGGTCATTTGCTAAAAGATATTTTAAGCAAAGACTATTTAAATTTGAAAAATCAGAAATGTTGCCTATCTCTTTATCTTGTAATCCTATGTCATTCCAACATTTATAGAGTTCTCCAGATGGACCAATTACAAAACTATTCAAGTGTCTTGCGCTACATTCTCCAAATGAAGGCTTAGGATATAATGATATTGGGATACCATACAAATCATGTTGTTTAATTACGAAATTGCCCCTATCAGAAAAATCCATACAATTGCAATTGGCTTTTGAGGAAAAATCATCCGTAACATAGCCAGGGTGTATGTTTATCTTATAGTCATGGTATCTTCCTGTCATGAAATTATACAGTTTATGGTATTCCTCAGAATTGGACTTGTCTATATTAACTCTTAACGCAACTCTGACATCAGGATACTTGAAGAACAAATTATCTATATTGTGAACGATTCTCTTATAGCTGTCTGCATTTTTGTAATGGGGACGGCGTTTATTGTGAACTTGCTCTAATCCGTCTATGGTGATTTGCAATCCCATTATCTTTAGATGTTTCAGTTTTGAAATTTTCTCATCGTCAAGGAGATACCCATTGGTTATCATAAAGGCTTGATAATTAGGATACTCTTGCATAAACATCTTTGACAACCTTTCAATAAATCCAAACTTCAGAAGAGGTTCCCCTCCATACCATGTAACTCTCAGATAATTTGTCTTCTTGAAAATTTTAGTAAACTTAATGATACTATTTGCCATCTTTTCTTCGTCCAATACATTTTTACTTTTAATACCGGACTCATAACAATAAGAGCATCTAAAGTTACATGCAGTAGTAGGTGCGATTGTTAAGGATAAATAGTTCTTGTCATATCTTGCTAATGTCCTTTCCAATTTGATACGATTGTAGATGTTTATATCATTGTCGATGACAACATATTGCTTTTTCAATTCTTCAAGAAAAGGCGACGCGACATCTGCAAATTCACCTTTTGCACAAGACTCTAATCTGTACTTGTCGTCAATATCAAAGCGCATCAGATTGTTTGTGTATGAATTATATAAGTAAATGTTACTACCTAATTCAAAAAGATAATTATATATTGACCAAATCATACTTATATTTATTTCTGTTAATGTAAAAAAGAGGAAGCGTTAGGCAAATGCGTCGCCCAACGCGACCTCCTAATGTTTAAGCCATATTGCCTTTGCAAGTACAGTCAGGATTACAATTCCAAGCATCGCAATCACTCCAAGGATCGCAGTATTGCCGAAGTTCTTCTACTCTGTCTCCTCCAACAATGCCACCTAAAGCAGCATTCGTTAGACGATTTTCAAATGTAACATGTGCGTTACTTTTCTCAACGAAATCAATCTTTTTCATCTTATTGAAGTTGAATTAATAAATTACATTATGGTGAAGCATTTTAAGTCATAACACCACGATGACCCATATTTTGTGCACTAATATGCTTTATATGTTAAACAGTATTCTGCATAAGAAATCCCTTGGCCTCATCTGGTTTAGGACGATGATGTCGGTATAGTCGGTGGTGTAGTGACGGCGGTAGTTGCGTGTGCCGAAGAGGTTAGAGCATAAAAGTCCTGCCTCGAAGGTCTTGGCGCGATAGGATATGGAGAGATCGCTGAAATAATTGGTAGAAACGGATTTATCGTTACTATGATAGAGTTCATTCGTCCATTCTATCTGCCATTTGCCTGGCAATATGAACACTTTTAACTCATGGTTCCACGATTGAAGTGCATTTGTCATCGACTGGTGGCTGTAGTGGTAAGCAGACTCTTCCTCTATGGAGAGCCAGCGAGTAGGCTTCAATGAGAACCGCAGCGAGGCTCTACCGTTGCGGGTATGCTGACGAGCAAGAGAGTGATTGATCAGCAGGTCGTAATTGGTCCATGAGTAACTTCCGTTCAGTGTTATACTGAGCTTTGCCCAAAAGATGGATTTTCCCAAACTGCCAGAAAGGCTATAGGTCTCACGGTTCTGACGGAAATCGGTAGCCTGACGAATATAGACATTATTCACAAGATGACTCTGATAGATAACGGCATCACGCAGATTGCTGTAACCAGATGTGAATCTACTGAACATACCTGTCATCACATTACGATAGCCTAATCCTATATTTGCCGTTTGTCCCGTGGTGTTTTCAAACTGTCCTGAGCCTTGCTGACAAGAGATGTAATCGGTGTAATAAGGCTGACAGGTGATAGTGGTGATGTCGCTGGGAGTCCATCGGTAACTGTAACTGCCGCTGATCTCAAGTTTGGAAGTCAGACTGTAGCGGATGAAAAGGCGCGGCTCGGCAAGGAAATTCTGGCTGTTCTTCTTCTGATACTGACGCATGAGCCAACTAAGCCGCCCGTTCAGGCTGATGGTCCATGCTCCTTCACGATAACTGATTGACGGCTCCACGTATGGCAGGTATTCACTGTAGCGGTCTTTGTTGTTCAGTGTCAGCCACTGCGTTTTTGTTTCAAAACCTGCCTGCCATGTCACTTTTAACTGCTTGATGCTGTGTTGATAATAGGCGTATGCATTCCAATATAGCATTTGTTGAGTGATTTGCTGAGTGCTGTCATTGGTTAGAAGTAACGTGCCTGGCAGATAACTGTAACTAAACAATGAGGTGACGGAATAACTTTGCCCATTCTTCAGTTTATTGATGAGTTCGAGGTTATCCACGATGTATCGTTTGCGAGGCTCAACCCATTGAGGCGTCGGGCGTTCGTTTAATATTGAAAGTCCCTCATTCTTGTTAAAGTCAATATAGCCTTTTAGTGTGTTCGACAGATATTGTTTATCGTGGTTTGCCTTATAGAGCAGTTCTGCCTGCCATTCGCTACGGGTACTTGTTGCTGTCTGTTCCTCAGTGATAATGGCAGAGTCGGCATCCAGATAGACGGTCTGCCTGTCCTGTTGCTGTCGGCTCCGGTCATAAAGCCCTGTCACTTGCAGTTTCAGATCATCGTCCTTTTTCGTCTTGAACAGCCAGTTGGTGGCGGCAATATAGGTATCATTGAACTTGCTCCTTCTCGCATCGAGACTTGGTGCCCCCAGATTAATATTGTTCAATATACCATCCTCTGTAGGAGCAGTCTTGTCGAACTGCGTCAAATCGGCAACTTCGTGCTCAATATCCTTGCCAGTATTGTTGGCCTTTACCATCGAAATGCTCTGCTTTTTGCGTCCAAATACCATCTCCAGCCATTGAGCATCGCGCAACCAGTCGTCGCCATAACCTGTAGCCACATCTATCACACCCTGCCATACATTCTTAGCTTCGTCTTTCAGTACCAGATTGAGTGCAGCCTGTTCAGAGAACTTTATATCTTTGAGAACTTTCACGGGTTGATGATTCTCATATACCTGTACGCTCTTCACTTTGTCAGCTGAAAGGTTTTCAC
>JAEEGK010014833.1_pt1 | contig 17362 bp, 9 predicted proteins | sample 8958771 | NCBI WGS metagenome assembly JAEEGK01 (sample SAMN16246547, study PRJNA631951) | gut metagenome | biome: gut microbiome; feature: rumen; material: SC-attached | host: Bos | place: Iran: Karaj | collected 2018-10
TAATGTTAAAATCTTATTTATTTTTGAATGATCTTCACAAGATTTATCATATTCATTTACATTAAATCTTGAATTTTTATTTGAACGAAGTAAATTTTTACTTCCTTTATTTGAGCCTGATAAAAGAGAATCTTTTTCCTCTAATTTTAATTCATTTTCATCCATTAATTAAATTGATATAAAAAATGATATTATAATTAAATTTTCATATTATTTTTGTTTTAAAAAAATAAAAAATTTTTTTTTATAAAAAAACATGAAAAATGATTCAACGTAAAAAATATTTTAAATTTAAACAATAGATTTCAATTATTTTCAGAGACATGGTCAAAAGATGCATTTGAATTAATAGATTATGAAAATCCTGATTTAATAATTACAACAACAGAAACAAATAGTCCAGGATACGTAATAAGAAGAGGTAATATAATTCACATATCACCTAATTTACCAACTGATGATATATCACAAAAGCTTTATGAAATAAAATGTGATGAAGAAAATTTTAAAATAATCCCAAATAAATTTACAATAGATACAAATGAACAAAATGAATCTTTATTTAAAAGTGATAATTCAAGTTGGTTTATATTTAAAGGTTCAAAAACAATAGAAAAACCAAAAAATTACAAAATCCATGAAGGTGATATATTAAAAATAGGAAGAATTACAGCAAGAATAAGAGAAATAAAATTAAAAAATGGAGACTATAAAATTGATAATTCATATACTACAAATCTTAATATGAGAGAAACAAATATTTTAACAAGTGGAAATATAGAAAATGAAAAGAAAATAAATGTAGAAAAAAAAAAAAGAAAAAAAACTTGTAGAATATGTTATATTGATGATGATACAGAAGAAAATCCATTAATTCAACCTTGTATTTGTTCTGGGACAATGCGTTATATTCATTTAGAATGTTTAAAACAATGGATCGCAACAAAATCATTAATTAAAATTGATAGTAATGAGAATTGTACTATTTATAAAGTTAAATATGTAGAATGTGAATTATGTAAAAGTAAATTACCTGATTATGTAAAACATAATTCAAAATTATATTGTGTTTTAGAATTTAATTCTGATTATGATAGTTATATTTGTATTGAAAGTTTAAATGTTGATAAAAGAAAAAATAGATATTTATATATTGGAAATTTAGAAAATAAAAAAGAATTAAAAGTTGGAAGAGGACACGATTGTGATTTATTATTAAGTGATGTTTCTGTTAGTAGATTTCATTTTAAAATAATGCAACATTTTGATAATTTATTTATTGAAGATCATGATTCAAAATTTGGTACTTTAATTTTAATTCAAACTCCAGAATTAATTTTAAATTATACTTTACCTTTATATATTCAAGTTGGGAGAACTTTTTTGTTAATTAAAATAAAAAAACATTTTTCTTTATTTAGTTGTTGTAATATTTCTGAAAAAATTAATGAATATTATTATCATTTACAAAATGAGAAACATATTCATTATCATAAAAATATTATTGTTAAAGAAGAAGATGAAAAAGATGATGATGATGATAATGAAATTGAAATAAATAATCAAAATGTACATCATTTAAAAGTTATTGAAGTTGATACTTTGAATAATGATAAAGGTGAGGAATATCAAAATCATATTAATAGATTAACTTCAATTGGTGATAATATTGAAACTATTGAAGTTTCAAGAAATCAAAATAAAAATCCAATTAGAACAATTGGAACTATTATTAAAGAAGAAATTGAATAATAAATAATAAATTTATTATTCAATTTTATCCATTTTTGATAAAATATATATTTTTTTAAAATAAATATTAACGACCAATTTTATTCTTTATTTTTTTTTAATTACTTCTTTTTAGCTAATATTATTTTAAATTAGTGAATTAATTTGATTAAAATAATAAATTTAATAATTTTCTAAATTACATGTTTTAAAAACAATAAATATAATTAAACTAAAAAAATTATTTATGCTAATTATAAATTTTTTAAAAAATTATTATTTTTCATCATATTAGAGATAACTTATAAATAAAATCATGGAAAAAGAAGTAAAATATAAAATTAAAAGGACTATATATTATTTTCCAACAAGAAAAATATTTAAAAGAAACACAATTTTAAATCATGATTCAATATCTACACCTTATTTATCATTAAGTCCTTCAATTAAAATGACAGAAACATTTAATTTACCATCAAAATATAATATTAAAAAAAAATATAAAGTATTAACAAAAAATTTCAATAATTTTAGAAGAACAAAATCAAATTTAATAAAAATTAATAAAACAGAATATGAAAATTATCATAAAAAATTATTGCAAAAAAAAATTAAAACAAATTCAAATATTGGAAAATCACATTTTTTTATAACATTATCACAAGAAAATAATACAATATCAGAAATAAATAATATAAAAACATATTCAAATCCACCAACATTAAATGAAAAATATAAAAAAAGACAATTTTTTAATTTAACAAAAAAAAGAAATAATAATCAACCATTAACTCCAAGAGAATTGAGTAATGATGTTATAGAATTATTTAAAAAAAGAGTTATATCAAATGTATTAAAAAAGAAAAAAAGGAATTCAATTGAAGAATATAATAATAAATCTGAAAGAATGGATATGAAAATATTTCAATTAAAAGTTGGGAATAATTTAATAGATTCTTTTATGCAAACAAATAAAGATTTATTAAAATTTTCAAGAAATGAAAAAGAGAAAGAAGAAAATAAATTAGATGATATTATTATTCAAAAAGAAAATTTAGTTGATGAAATAACTAAAATTTCAGAAAATATTGAAAAAAAACATAATATTCTCAATTTTTATAAATCAATAGAAGATATTAATAAAAAATTTTTTGGAAATTCAATGGAATTTATTACAAATCCTAATTTTATTGATGATAAAATAAAAGAAATGACAAATATAAATATTAATTTATTAGAAATATTAAATGATAAAAAAAGTAGTTTATTTAGAATTAAAAATAAATTAAAAAATTTAGAAATTGAGATAAATAAAGATTCTATATTTGAAGAAAAAATTAAAATAAAAAAGAATCATTTGAATGAATTAAAAAGTAAAAATATTTTTTTACTTAAAAAAAAGGAATATTATTTAAAAGAAAAAAAGAATTTGAATAAACAAGATAAAAAGATAATATATAATTTTAATACACTCAACATGAAAAGAATGTTAAAAATAAATAGAGAAATTCATTATAATGATATGATTTATAATTCAATTCCTAATTCAACCTTGGCAAAAGTTTTATCTGATATGATTAAAAATATTAGAAATTCTTCACCAAATTTTTTTATAATACCAAGGAGAATGAGAAATTCTGATGTAGATTATATTCTTAATTTAAAATATAATGAAAAAAATCAGGATGAAATTAATAAAAATATCATCACTATGATTATAATTTTAGAAAGAAGTTGGGAAAGTTTATTTATTCAATTAAAAAAAGATGTATTTATTCCTAAAAATGAAAATTTTGTACGTAATAAATTACATTCCATTGAAAAAAATAAACAGAATGAAAATATTAAAAATTATAATTTAATCTCAAATGAAATAAGAGAAAATATGATTCAAAGTATAGTTAAAAAAGATAATAAAATAATATTAAAACCAAAAAAGAAAATAAATAAATATTATTCCCAATTAAATGTATTTAAAAAAACTATAAATAAAACAAATCAACAATCAAATCCAATTATGGATTATATAAATATAATTGAAGGTAATTAAAATATTATTTTATTTTAAATAAATAAATTCTTATATATTTTAAAACAAAATAAGTATATAAAATATCTATAAAACAAAAAAAATAATTTTTAAACATTAAAAAACATTAAATATTTTTTTTATATAAATAGAGCTATTTTTCCATTTGAAAAAAAAATATATAAAACTATAATTTTTTGAATAAATAATTAAATTAAAAAAAAATAATTAATATATTTAATTAAATGAGCAAAGATACAGAAACAAAAACTGAGACTGAACTTCCACATGAAGAAGAAAATGATGACGATTTCTTTGACGATAATAATAATGACAATTACATAATGGACAAAGCCTTAGGAAACATAAAAGATGATCCAGCCTCTGCTCGAAGTAGACCAAGAAATAAACCAATAAGTCAATTAACATTAGAAGATGAAGTGTCAATTCCAAAAATGCCTGATAAAATAATTAAAAAACCAAATGAAGAAGAATTTAATAAAAAAATAAATGACTTAATACAAAAAAAGAAACAAAAAGGAGCAAGTATAAAAGAATATTTTGCTAAAATTAATGAGGAAAAAACAGGAGTTAAAAAAGATGATAAAAGCAATATTTTTAAAGAAAGAAATGAATTAAGGGAAAAAAGAGATGAATTAAAAAAATTTATTCAAAATGAAGATAAAGATGTTGAACCTTTAAGAAATACTTTAAAAGAATTAAATGAAGAAGTTAGAAAATATGAAAGATATCATTTTTCAAATAAACCTGAAGTTATTCTTGGACAAATAAGAGGTATTAAAGAAAAATTAAGTTTTGGTGAATTAACTTCAACTGAAGAAAAACAATTAATGGAGAAAAAACCACTTTTAGAAGAATATTATAAACAATTAAAAAAATTACATGATTTTAGAGATAAAAATAAAGATAATTTAAATAAAACTTCAAAACAAAGAAAAGAATTAAAAGAAATGAATGAAAAATTAGCAAAAATTAATGAAAATATTAAAAAAATGGCTCCAGTTGAGAAAAAAAAAGATGAAGATAATCCAGTTATAAATCAATATAATAAAGCAATTGATTCTTTAAAAGAAGATCAAAAAAAAATTCAAGAAGAAATTAATAAAGCTTATGAAGATTATGATAATCAATGTAAAGAATATAAAGAACAAACTAAATTAATTAATTATATTAAAAAATGTCAAGAGAAAATTGATTATTTAAAAAAAAGAAAAAGAATGAAAGAAAAAAGAGAAAAAAAAATGGAAAAAGAAAATAAAAAAAAAACAAAAGATGAATCAGATAATTTAAAAGATATAGAAATTGCAGAAAAACAAATAGTAAAACCAAAAAAATATGATAATCAAATAAAAGAATGTAATGAATTAAATGATTATTTTTCTGCACTTTTACCAAAAAAAGAAGAAGAAGAAGAAGAAAAAGAAGAAAATGTTAAAAGAGAAAAATCAAAATTAGATGAAGATTTAGAAAAAGGATTATTAAAACAAGTTACTCAAAAAAATTATGATGAATTTTTAGGAGTAAGTGATGGAGGAATAAAAAAAAAAAAAGGTAAAAAACCAAAAGAAAAAACAGAAGATAAAAGATTTGGAAAAAAAGGAAAAAAAATGGATATTAAAAAAAAAGAAGAAAAAGTTACTTTACCTTTAGATTTTGAAGTACTTAAAAAAATTAAAAATACTGGATTAGAACCTCCTGTTTATCAAGATCAAATTCCTTTATTTTTAAATAAATTAAATGCAATTAAAACAAAATATGAAAATGAAAATGTTGAAATTGATGTTGAAAAAGTAACAAAAACTGAAACTGAAAAAAAGAGTGAAAAAACTAAAACAGAAATTAAAGAAGAAAAAGAAGATAAAGAAAAAAAAGAAGATAAAGAAAAAAAAGAAGAAAAAGAAGTTAAAGAAGAAAAAGAAAAAGAAGATAAAGTAGTAAAAGAAGTAAAAGAAGAAGTAAAAGAAGAAGAAAAAAAAGTTGAAAAAAAAGTTGAAGTTGAAGCAAAAAAAGAAGAAACTCATAATGTTGGAATTTCTTTAAAAGTTGAAGAAGAAAATGTAAAAAAAAATGAAGAAGAAGAAGAAGAGGAAGAAGAAGAAGAAGAAGAAAAAAAAGAAGAAGAAAAAAAAGTAGAAACAAAAAAAGAAGAAATTAAACAAGAAGAACCAAAAAAAGAAGAAACTAAAAAAGAAGAAACTAAAAAAGAAGAACTAAAAAAAGAAGAAGAAGAAGAGGAAGAAGAAGAGGAAGAAGAAGAAGAAGAAAAAAAAGAAGAAAAAAAAGTAGAACCAAAAAAAGAAGATAAAAAAGAAGAAACTAAAAAAGAAGAAGAGAAAAAAGAAGATAAAAAAGAAGAAGAAGAAGAAGAAGAAGAGGAAGAAGAAGAAGAAGAAAAAAAAGAATAAATCAATAAATAAAATAAAGTTTTTATTATTTAAAGAATAATATAGAAATTAGAACATTATTTTTAATTTTTTTAAATTTTAATATTAATAGAAAAATTTATAATTTACAAATTTAAAATTAAACAAAATTTTTTATATAATTAATAATGTTAATTAAAATAGAAAAAATAAAATGAAATGTTCAAAAATTTTATCATGTTTTAAAAAAAAAAAACATTTTAACAAAGAAAATAAAGAAACAAACATATCACAACAAATTAGTAAAGTTTTAAGAGATGATAGTGAAATAATAAAATTAAATATGTCAACAATGGATAAAGAAAAAAAAATAAACAATTTTTTGACTCCATTTCGTTTTCGTAATAATTCAAAAATAAGTTTTAAAGCCAATAATAAAGAAAAAAAAATAACAAATATAAAAACAACAGAATCAAACATAATTCAAACTCCTAATGAAAAGGAAAAAAAAACAAAAATAATATATGATTTAAAAGACAAATTACGTTGTTTTTTTTGTAATGGAACAAAATGTAAACATGAAAATTATTTAAACAATAAATCAAATAATGCAATAAAAGGCCTTCACAGTAATTTTATAACAGAAAATATAATAGCTTCTCAAAGACCAAGTGAAATATTAATAACAAAATATAATTTAGTACAATCATTTAAAGATATGAACATAGGTTTAATTATTAATTTACAAAGAGAAGGTGAACATCCATATTGTGGTCCAAATGCATATCATTTAACTTCAAGTGGTTATTCATATAATCCTTTATTTTTTTCAGGAAATGATATTATGTGTAGATTATTTGGTTGGAAAGATATGTCTACTCCTACTACTATTAATTTTATGCTTGATATTGTTAAAGAAATGACTATTGCTGTTAAAGAATTTAATAAGAAAGTTTTAGTTCATTGTCATGCTGGTTATGGGAGAACTGGAGTTGTTATTGCTTGTTATTTAATTTTTAATTCTTTTGATAAAAATGCTAAAGATATTATTTTATATGTTAGGAATAAAAGAAAGAAATGTGTTGAAAATAGGAAACAAGAAAATTTTTGTTATAAATTTTTTAATTATATTTCACATATTAGAACTTTGTTTATTGTACATAATCCTAAAGAAAAAATTGAAACTTATTTAAAATTTCAGGAAGATTTATTATTTGGAGAAGAAGAATTAATTTATGGAATTGTTCCTATTCTTATTGTTAAATGTTTAGAAAAAATTATGAAAGTTAGTCATAAATATTCTTTGAATAATAATCAAATTTATTCAATTATACTTAAAGCATATTCTCCTTTGAAAAATGAATCTAAAAATATTATTGAATTACTTAAAGAAAGTATTAATGAAAATAATTGGACTTTATTTGATAAAACTGAAAATTTAAATATTATAGTTTTTTTACTTTTTGATTGGTTTAAAAATTATGTTTCATTTACAATAGATTTTCAAAGAACAAGTAAAATAATATCAAATAATTTATTTCCAGAAATTTACACAATTTTAAGAGAAAAAAAAGGTAAAATAATAGAATTATGTAAATTAATAAAAACAAGTTTTTATAATTATGAATATGAGACATTATACTGTATAGCATTATTTGTAGCAAATTATGTTCCAGCAAAAATTGAAGAAGATAAAAATAATTATCAAGGAATGATTGACGTTTTTTCAGTTGCTTTACTTGGTCTTGATTATAATGTAGTAACAAGATCAAGTGAAAATGAAAATTATGAAGATACAAAAAAAATAATAACTGGATTAAGTACAATAATTGAATTTTTAGTATTAACTATGACTTTTTATTATGATATTGAACATTTTGAAACTAATCATATTAATATGAGTAGATTAAGTAGTATTAGTCATTCTATTAATACTCCTACTTCTCTTCATTTGAGAACTATGAGAAGAATGAGTAAATATAATTTAATTTTTTCAAATGTTAAAATGATTACTGAAAATAATCATTTAGCTTTATATCAAATGGAAGATAAAGTAAATACAAAAAATCAATATAAATCAAATTCTCATTTAATAGATTTGTCAAAAAAATATTTTTTTAATAATAAAAAAGAAATTATTGATATTTCTTCAATTCATCCTTTTTCTAATAATGGAAAAATAAATACTATTAATTCTTTAAATACTTTAAATAAAATTACTAATATATCAGAAGGTAATATTATGTTAAAAAAATCTTTAAAATCAGTTGGAAGAAAAAGTTATAATATTTTTCCAGATAATCATTTAAAAAATAAAATTTCTAATATTTCAGAAGAAGATCTATAAATTAATTAATTTGTAATAAACAGTGTATATTTTTTTGTTTATTTTATATTGAAATATATCTAATTTTATTTTGATAATAGATAATTAATTTAAATTAATTATTATAATTATTATAATATATTTAATTAATTTAACTAATTTAACTAATTTAATTAAAACTTACACTTGTACAACTTTGAAGAAATTGAGATGTTGATAAATATTCTTTAAATCCATTTTTTTCAAGTGAATAACTTAAAATATCTTTGTTATCTCCTAATGTTACATATGTCATTGAAATTAAATTTATTAATTCATTTATTAATTCTTTTGAATTAAAGTGACGAGTATCATAAAACTTTTTTAATAAGGATGAAAAAATTTCTGATAATTTAAGTTCTTGAATTAATTTAATAAGAAATTGATTTTCTGATAATTGAAATAAATGCTCTAAAAAAAATAATCCTTCTAAAGATATTTCATAATTTAATTCTGAAATAAAATCACAAATCTCTGTTATAATAGGTTTAAATAATTCAAAATGTGTATTAAAATATTGTTTATTTATATATATGAAAATATTAGAAAATGCTATAATTGATTCTTTTATAAAAATTGAATTATCTTTATTTATTGATGAATAATCTAAAAATTGTGAAAAATAATTAATTAATTTTTCAATAGATTCAAATATTTCAATATTATTTTCAATACTTAATGATAATGTTAATGAAATAAATTTGAGTTCTTCAAAAACATTTGTATTATTATCATCTATAATATCAGATATATATTTATAAAAATTATTTGATTTTTCTTTTTCTGGTATATATGAAAATTTATCAATTATACTTGTTAAAAAAGTTAAATATTCGATTTCATTATTTCCCTTTCTTACAAAAGAATTTAATGTAACATTAATTATTTTAATAATTATATTTTCATTAAATTCAATATCAAAATATAAAATTATTGTTATTAATTTAATATCTTTACCACTAATATTTTTATAATTATCAATATTTTCAACAATAATATTAATTAATATAAGTAAATCATCATTTAAATTGTTATTTAATTGATAAAGATTTAATAAAAGATTAATAAAAAATTTTTTAAATGTATGTTCTAAAACCCGCTCTTTTTTATCAAAAATTTTTTTATAAATGTCAATATTTGATTTTTGAATTAATATTTCAGTTATATTTACATCATAATATAAAAAATTTATTAATATATGAAGTGATTCATAAATAATATCATTATGAATTAAATTGTTATTCAAACAAATTAAAATATTTTCATATAATTTGTCTGTTAAAAATGTTTTAATAAAATTTATATTTTGATTAATAGTAAATTTTCTAAGCATAAGTAAACCAAATTTTTGATTGTTAATATCAGATGAATTGATTAATTCTTTACAATTTTTTGAAACTTCATCTTGATAAATGAAGCTTAAAGAATTTAGATAAGAATTTAATTTAATTTGATTTAAGTCAATAGAATAAGATATATTAATTTTTTTATTATATCTTTGTGACATAATTTTTTGTAATAAACACTTTTTCCTTAAAGTAAGTTTAAATCTTTGTCTTTCTTCAATAATATTCTTCTTATTTATCTTTTTCCTAAACATTTATTTATCACTTATTTAAATTTTTTTAAAATAAATAAATAAAAAATTAATATATACCAAAAAAAAATTATAAAATAAAAACTGATTTAAAAAAAAGCAACAAATTTTTAAATAAAAATAATAAAACTTCTTAATTTTTTAATGATATTTTTTCTTCATAAAAGGAATAAAAGTTTCAACTTTAATAACTTTACCATCACCCATTTGATTCATAATAAAAGCTTTATCCGATTCAGAAAATTCTTCTCCAAGATCATTAAGAATATTATTTAAAGATTGCTTATCAACATCACTTTGTTTAGGATTATAAACAAATAAATCATATGTTTTTTGTAATCCTTCATCTTCATGATCATCATTTAATAATTCATTAATTTTTTGTTCGAATTGATTAAAAGTTACTTTTCCTTTTCCAACTCCTGCAACTAATTCACAAATTTCTGGATGAGATTCATCTAATCTTAATAATTCCATATTATCTAATGCTTCATCTATGTCTACTTGACCATCTTTGTCATAATCTAATAATTCAAATACTTGTTTAAGAAGAAGAGAATTTATTTTGTGATGTTTCATTTTTTTATATATATATATTATTTTTATTTTATTTTTTTTTTTATTTTTTGTGCTTTTTTAATTTTTTGGATATTTTTTTCTATTTATTAATTAATTTTTATGTTAATATTATAAATGTTTTCAATGGTGTTTATTTATTTTAAATTAAATATAGATAATTGTAATATAATTAAAATAAAAAAGCATTTTTAATTTAAAAAAAATATAGTATTTATATAACAAAAATTTTCATTCATAATTCATTATTTTCGATTTAATTTATTTTTTTTCCTGGTGAAAAATATGATAAAGTTTTCTTTGATTTAATACTAAATGAATTCATAAGATTATTACCTTTTCTATTATTTATATTTTTTACTGTGGTTGTTTTTGTTAATTTAGCTTTTAATACTTTACATTTATCTAAATAAATTCTTTCATATTTTGAATGTTTAAGAATATACATTGGCCAATCTTCCATTTTATGAGAACAAATTTCATCTAATCCTTTATCACTTATTTCTCTAGGATTTTTTTCATTTTCATTTGAAATAATACAAATTCCTTCTGGGAAATTTTTATTATTCAAATATTCAACAGTTTCAATATGTGGATATGTAATATTAATTATAAATTTAGAATTATCAATTATTTTATTTTTAGGAGTTATTGGATCTGGACTTAATGAATGTCTTGATAATAAAGATGAACTTTTTCTCCCACTTTCAATAGTTATTCTTTTTTTCTCTGGAACATTACTTTTTTCAATATAAAATTTATTATCAAAATGAATAAAGAAATTAAATTGAAGAAAAATATTTGAATTTTGTGTATATAATAATTTATTAATAAAATCTGAAAGTTCTTGAATTTTTGATATTTTATTTAAAATTATCATTTGGGAAAAATTAAATGAAAAGCAAAATTCATTTTTTGTATTAATTGCATCATTACTTACTAATGCTGAATAACTATGTAATATTTTTAAATAATTTTTTAATTCTTCATTTGTATAAAAAAACATATAATGATGATTATTTTTTGTTATTGATAATGATTTTTCATTTGTTAAAAAAATATTTAAATTTAATCCTGTTCTTTCAAATCTAATATATCCATGTTTTTCAGGATTATATTTTAATTGAAGATTCTTACTTTTATTTTTAGATAAATAAGTTTTAACAATCCATCTGAATGATTTAAAAGAAAATAAATAATGAACAATAAAAAAATCCCAATTTAAAAAATCTCTTTTTAATAAAAAATAAAATAATTCAATATCAATATATTTGGAAAAATATAATTTATTAATTCTTACATTTATTTCAGGAGTTTTAACTACAACTTTATATGTGTATTTTGGGGTTACCCAAATGAAATTGTAAAAAGTATATTTATTTTCATATTTTGCTAATTTTAATAAATTAGTAGTTTTAATTAAATTATTATCACTTATTTTAATTTTAGTTTTCTTTACTCTAAATATTAATTTTTTAATATTGGCATTACTTACAGTATTAAAATTAATTATTTCTTCTTCATCTTCTTCATGTTTTTGAGTTTTTTTTCTATGAAAAAAGTCATATTGATCTGAATTTTTAATTAAATTATACATTTCTTCATTTTCAAAACTAATATTGTCAAAATCTTTTGAAAATTTAAAAACTGCTAATAAAACATATTTTAAATTCTTCATATTATTATAATAAAAAACAGGTAAATAAGTAAAAGGAATTTCATAAGAAATAATTTCTTTAGAAGGATCAGTTTGATTAATAAATTCAATTTTCATTGATTTAAACATTATTGAAGATACACTTGTATTTTCATCTTCTATTAAATCAAAATTATTTATATCATAATAATTTCTTTTTACAAAAGTTGTTAAATTTTCAGTTTTATTTTCTTTTAAATTTTCAATATAATTTTCAATAAATTTATTATAAAAAGATACCTTGTGAAAAATTTCACTTTCATCATATTCTAAATTAGAATATAATTCATCATAAAAAATATTATTTCTTAAAATAAATAATTTATCTTGTTCTACTTTTTTTCTTCCTATACTTGATGATAAATTTCTCATTGTAGAATAACCTGAATTAATTGTTCTATGTGTTGTTGGAATAATACTTTTTTTTGAATCATTTAATAATAAATTCCTTTTAATTATCTTTTTCTTTTTAATTTTTTTTTCTCCTTCATTTGAAAGAGAAAATATTCTTTTATTTATTGGAATAAATTTAGTATTTTTTATTATTGGATATTCATTTATTTCTGGTTTCATAAAAGTTGTTGATTGAGTGAAATTATAATAATTTTTGGAATAACCTTTAAATTTTTTTGTGTCTATTATCATATCTTTTGTTGATTTTAAAATGTTTGATAAATTATATTTTAGAGTTTTATTAAATTGATTATATATGTTATTTGACATTTTTTTATTAAATTCATATATTATTTAATTATAATTCATTCAAAAGAAGAAGAAAAAACAAAAAAACAAAATTTGATAATAATATTTATATTTTTTATTGAATTATTATTATATTATTTTATAAAAAGTATTATAAATTTTTGAATTCATTATTATTATAAAATAAAAAATATTTAAAAAGAAGTTTTACTCTTATATAAAAATAGTCTAAAATGTTTTATTTTAATACATTTTTTCTTAATTTATTTATTAAAATTGATATTTTTAAATTTTTAAAATTATTAGAAATATATTTAAAACAAGAAATATTTAAATAATTATATATATATATTTATTAATAAAATTAAAGATTACTATTTATTTATATGGAAAAAAAAAAAGATTTTAGAAGTTCTAGATTTATTGATTTAGAATCAATTACCGAAAATGAAAATCAAAATGAAAATATTAGATATTCAACTTTTGAAGAGGAATATATAGATGAAAAAAATTGTAAACCTATAAACTTAGAAAATGTTGAGGTTCAAATACAAGATTGTATAAACTTATTAAATTTTATTAAAGGTTCATTTGATGAACTTATATTTACAGATGAAATAATATTTAATAAATTTGTAGAATATGAACAAAATTATAGTATACATTTTTTTAATATGTTATTCTTATCAAGAGAATTATCAATGATATATATTTTATTACAATATAAATTTAGTGATAACAAAAATCAATCATATGAAGATTTTAAAAAAATGTTTAATTTAAGATTTGCAGAAGTCAACAATATTGATGAATATTATGAAAATTTCGTAAATAAAAATAAAAATTTATTCTCAAAATTAAGAGAAGATGATTTAATTAAATTAAAAGAACATATTAAAATTTCATTTGGTTATGAAAAAGAATTATTATCAATTGAAAATGAAAATTATAAACCTGGATTATCACCTTATTCAATTATAGCAAATTATATAATAATGATAATAAATTATGTAATTGAAGATTTAAATATTTTAAAAGAAAAATCTTCAGAAGAAAATATTATAATTTTTTTTAGTGATTTACAAAAATTAAATTTAATATGTTCATTTTTATATTTAATATATAAATTTGATGAAAATAATATTTTTTGTAAAGATGAAGACTCACCTGAATGGATTGAAATGAAAAAAAATTTTTCAAGAAAGTGTTTTTATACAAGAAAACAATTAAAAGATTCTTTAAAAAAAGTTTTTGATATGGTAACAATGAGTTATGCATCATTTAGTAAATCAATGGATAAAAATGAAGGTAAAGGAATGAATATCGTTACAATTAGTACTTATTATACATATTTTTTTTTTAATAAAAAAAAAGCCGAAGTTCAATCGAAAAAATTTTTAATGAGTCCAGATACAAAAATTACTTTAACAATATGGAATTTATTAGATTCTCCATCTATAAAAAATATGGTTAAAATAGCATTACCATCAATTAAATTTGTAGATAAATTTTTTATAAAAAGATTAGAACCAGAAATAACAATTGATACAATAAAACAATTAACAAATTTAATAAAAACATTCAATCCAAATGATAAAAATTTAACAAATACAATAGATAAAATATTCAATTCAGATGAAAATTCAAATATTGAAAATAAAGAAAAAAAAGAGGAAAAAAAATCATTAGAAGAAAATTTTTCAGAATTTATTTCATTAGAAGACATATTAAAAACTCAAGAAAAAGACTATTCAAAAATAATAATTCCAAAAAAAAATCCAAGTTCAAACAATAAAACAGATTCAAACTATATAAAAATAAAAGTACTTTCTTCTGGTAATTTCACATATCAAAATGAAGGAAAAGGATTAATAAAATCATTAATAAAAAAAAATCCAATAACACAAACAAGAAATTGTATAATGATACATATTCATGGAGGAGGATTTGTGGCAATGTCACCATCATCACATGAAAATTATTTAAGAAAATGGTCAAATGAATTAAGAATACCAATTTTTTCAATTGATTATAGATTATCACCTGAATTTTCTTTTCCAAAAGCTTTAGATGATTGTTTTCAAGTTTATATTTGGTTAATTAAATATGGAGAAGATTATTTTAAAATGAAATATAATGAAATTATATTAAGTGGTGATTCTGCTGGTGGAAATTTATGTATTGCTTTGACTTATTTATTAATTATGAAAAGAGTAAAATTACCAAAAGTTATTTTTATTTTTTATCCTGCATTAAAAATGAATCCTCTTGATTTAAGTTTAAGTTATTTAAATGCTATTACTGATCCTATTTTAGGTTATAATTTATTATTATTTTGTATTAAAGCTTATTTAGGAAAATTTGATGATGTTAATAATCCTTTTTTTTCTCCTGTTTTTATGGATGATAATATTTTGAAATTATTACCTTCTATTAGAATTTTTGGAGGTACTAAAGATCCTTTGAGAGATGATGGGATTTATTTTTATGAAAAGTTAGTTAAGTTAGGGAAAGATGTTCAGTATACTGAATTTAAATATTTCCCTCATGGTTATCTTAATTATGATTTTCCTATTATGATGCAGGAAGTTTCTAAAGCTAATGATATGATTATTGAAGAAATGGATAAATTTATCACTGAACCAAAGCAAAATAAGTGAATTGTTTTTTTTAATATTTAAATTTTGTAATTAGAAATTATAATATTTTCACAAATTGTATTTATTTAAAATAAAGTATTGATATCATTTAAAATAATTTTTATATTTTAATTTTTATATTCTTGAAAATAAAATATGAATTTCAAAATGAAAAAAAAACTAAAACCAAAAGAATTTAATTTAAATATTTGTTTTATTTAATTTATTAGAATACCAAAAAAATATGGTATATTTAAGGAAAATGATGAAATTCATAATATTATTCCCATTCAAGCATACAAATGTAATATTATTCCATTTATTACTCAATTTCATATTCGCATGTATAATTTATTCAAAATTAAAACCTTATTACGACCCAGAATTAAATAAAATCCATATGAAATATCCTGAATTTCGACGATTAGATAAATTATCTTTTATTCGTCTTTGGATAGGATTATCAACAGTTTTTTGGCCAAGAGCACTTTTTTTCTTATTTCTTTTAGCTTTTATGGCATTTACACTTCACATAGGAAAAATTTCAAAATATAAATGTATAAAAGATTTAATTTATTCATATGGATGTCGCTTTGTTTTAGTTTCAATGGGTTGTATTATCCCACATAAAATTCGAGATGATAACAAATCAAAAGAAATATACAAAAAATATTTAGGACCAGATTATGAAATAAATTACAATAAAAAATTTAGTACAATTGTTACTAATCATGTTTCTTGGGTTGAATCATTTTATTATTCTTATTTATATGCTTGTGGTTATATTAGTAAATTATCTGCAAAATTTTTACCTTTTGTTGGTAAAATGGCTATTTATAGTAAAACAATATTCTGTGATAGACATAATCCTCAAAGTCGTGCTTTAGCAGCAAGTGAAATTGAACAAAGACAAAAAGATATTTTTAATGGAACTAATAAGACACAATTAGCTATTTATCCTGAAGGAACTGTTACTAATGGTACACATTTAATTAAATTTAAAAGAGGTGCTTTTATGACTTGTTTACCTATTAAACCTATTGTTGAAATTATTGATCAAAGTGAAGATTGTACTTTAGCTACTGGAATTTTACCTTTGAAATATCATTTAATTTTAGCTTCTTGTTATTTATATCATAATGTTAAATTTTTAGAACTTCCTGTTTTGGAACCTACTGAATTTATGTATGAGACTTATAAAAATTTTGGGAAGGAAAAATGGATGATTTTTATGAATGTTACTAAAAGAATTATGTCTGAGATTTCTGGGTTGAAAATGAGTGAAAAATCTTTTGCTGAAAAATTACAATATATTGCTGAGATTACTGGAGGTAAAATAAAAGGAAATTAATTATATAGATATTGATATAATATATATTTATTTAAAATACTTTTTCTATAATATATTATTTCAAAAAAAAATTGTTTATTTAATATATTTTAATATTTTTATAATTAAAAATATTATGATAATATAAATATATTATTTATTTAAATAAAAAAAAAAAAAAAAAAAAAAAGAAAAAAAGAAAAAAAAGAAAAAAAAATGGAAAAAGAAAATAAAAAAAAAAACAAAAGATGAATCAGATAATTTAAAAGATATAGAAATTGCAGAAAAACAAATAGTAAAACCAAAAAAATAT
>JAEEGK010014835.1_pt1 | contig 17358 bp, 12 predicted proteins | sample 8958771 | NCBI WGS metagenome assembly JAEEGK01 (sample SAMN16246547, study PRJNA631951) | gut metagenome | biome: gut microbiome; feature: rumen; material: SC-attached | host: Bos | place: Iran: Karaj | collected 2018-10
ACAATACATCAATAATAAGTAAAAATATTAATAAAATATTTATGAACATGGATGGAAAAAAATAATATTTCAAAAATTAAAAACATTTTTATCAAATGAAAAAATTTAAACTTTATAATTTAAATATAATCACATTTTTATATTATAATCATACAATTAAAATATTTTGTTAAATAAAAAAAAAATAAAAATATAAAAACCTAATAAATATAATTATTATTATCAATGGAAAAAAAAGAATTTATAGATAAACCATTTAAAGAATGTGAAGGAGGATATTATGACAATAATAACTTTTACATAACACCAAATGGAAGTTTTTGGGATCCAGATGGAGTTTATTTTAATAATGAAGGTTATGATAAACATGGAGGATTTTATAATGAAAATTTAGAATATCAACCTGGTAAAGGTTGGATTCATGAATTAATGTGTTATGAAGATGAAAATCCTAATTTTAATAATGATTTAGATGATGTAAATGATGAAGAAATTTTTGAAGAAATGTATGATAATAAAAATTTAGATGAGTTGTTTAATAATGAAGATAAAAAAGAGAAAAAAAAAGTTTTTAAAGAAAATGATAAAAGTAATAATAATGATGTTTATAAAAAAGAAGAAATTATTTCTCCTGATTTGTTATTTAATAAAATCCCTGATGTTAAAATTCCTAAAAAAGATTTTAATAATAATAATAATGATAATAATAAAACTAATAAAGTTATTGTAGAAAAAAAAATTGAAGTTGATTCTTTATTTGAATAATAATAATTTTAAAAAAAAACAATATAAAAAAATAACATTATTTATTTAATTATAAATATATTAAAAATAAAAATAATATATTTTAATAGCAAAAAAAAAAATTAAAAAAAAAATAAAACAACAAAAAATCATATATATAAAAAAATGAGTAATGAAATAAACACAAGTTCCTCAAATTTAAATCCTGAAGTAAAAAAAGAAGAAAAAGAAAAGAAAAAAGAAGAAGAAAAAAAAAAAGAAGATGAAGAAATAGAAGAAATAATAAAAGAAACACCAATAATACCATATAATCTCTTTAATTTCCCAATAAAAAAAAATTTCAAAAATCCAGATTACATCATAAAATTTTCAAATCAATCAAACATAAAATTTATGAAAGATGAATTAACAATACAATATTGTGGAAAGGGTTACAATTTAATAGATTATGCAACAGTTCAATCAGATAAGCCAATAACATCAGAAGAGCCAATTTTTTATTATGAAATAGAAATAATAAATGAGGGAAATAAATGTGATATTACATTAGGTTTTGCAGATAAAGAAGTAGTAAGAAATAAACAATGTGGTTTAATGAGTAATTCTTTTGGTTATAATGGAAATGGGAAAAAATATCATGAAGATATTAAAGAAACTTTTGGTCCAAAATGGAATAAAGGTGATATTATTGGTTGTGGTTTTTTTTTCTCTAAAAAATCTATTTTTTATACTCATAATGGAAAATTTATTGATTATGCTTTTACTAAAATTGATACTAATATTATTTATTATCCTACTATTAGTTTACATAGTTTAAATGAAATTGTTAGTGTTAATTTTGGAAAAAAATTTTTTTTATTTGATATTGAAGGATTGTATTTTGATTATCAGAAAAAAAAAATTAATCAAGTTTTTAATGAAGAAAGTCAAATTACTGATTTAGATTTTATTGTTAAAGATTATTTAGTTAATTCTGGTTTTTTAGAAACTGTTAATATTTTAGAAAAGGAAAATAATGATAAAAAAGATGAAAAAATGGATATTGATGATAATAATAATATTTCTGATAATGTTCTTAATATTGTTTTAAAAAATAATTCTGAGATTAATAAAGAAAAGTTAAATTTGTTTTTGATTAATAGAGAAAAAATTAAAAATGCTTTTTTAAAAAATGATTATGAAAATGTTTTTAATATTTTTACTACTAATTTTTCTGATTTTTCTAATACTTCTAGTTATAAAAAAATTTATATTATTATCATTGTGATTAAATATTTAACTGCTTTAAATATTGAAAATGATTATTTAAAAGCTTTTGATATTTTAAATAATTTAGATAAACAATTTTTTGATGAATCAATTCAAATTTATTTATTTAATGATAAAGGAAAAGAATTTTTAACTGATTTAAAAAATTTATCTACTTTAATTTGTTATCCTAATTTACAAAATAGTCAATTTAAATTTTATCTTGAAAAAAAACAAATTGATTTATTAGAATCTCAAATTAATAAATTATTACTTGAAATGTTTGGTTTAAAGGGAGAAAGTATTCTTGAAGAGTTATTAAAACAACAAGAATGTCTTAATTTATTAGATAAAAATTTAAAAGGAGCTTCTGAATTAATTGAAGTTATATTTAGTTAAATTAAATTAAATTAAATTACAATATATTAAATATTATAATTTATTATTTTATTAATTTATTCACAAAATATGACAGATTTATTTGGTGAAAATTTTGATTCTTCAGTTATTAATGCACCTAAACAACAGTAAATTAATTTCTTATTTTTTATTATTTTTTAGATTTTTAATTCCAAATAAAGCAATTATCCCTTTTAAATTATTTAAAAAAAAAAATAAGAATAAATTATCATTTAATTTAACAAAACAATTTTTAGATGATAATATTATTAAAACAAAAGATAATTTATCTGAAAATATAAATAAAGATGATAATTATAATACTGAAGATGAATCACCAGAACATTCTAATCAAATAAAGGGAAAATATGATTTTATAATTAATAGTAATCAAAAAAAATTAACAATATTAAGTATGTTATATGAAAATTAAATGTTAATTGTATTATTAACTATTTACAATTAATTTATCATTATATAAAATTAGTTTTGTAATGTTTTTTTTATAAATATGGTAATGATTTGATATGTAAATAATAGAGATATTAATTAAATTTATTTAATTAAATTTATTTTGTGTTGTGTCATTTCCAAAAAGAAATTAATGGTATTTTTATATAATATTTTTATATAAATAAACAATTAAAATAAAAAAGGAAAGTTTCTTTTATTTACATTATTATATGTAATATAAAAAATTAAAAAAAAAATAAAAATCTTTTTTTTTGATTTTTTATAATTTTATTGTTCTAAAATTCATAAAAATTATTAAATATTTTTTATGATTATTTAAATTAAATTTAATTAAGAAAAATGAATATTCAAAATTTTTGTAATTATCTTGAACAAATTGGAATGATTGATCAAAATTCAATTAATAACTTTTTATCAATATTTTCCTTAATTTCTCAAAAAAAAAAATTAAATAATAATAACAAAATTTCAACATCATCTATTTATGTAAATGCTTTATCAACATATTTAAAACATATTTTATCAATTGATGATAATTTCAAAATTTTTGCTCATAAAATAATAAAAAAATATTCTCAAAATTTATTAATAAAACAATATTCATCAATTAATACAATGTTCATAATATTTACAAATAGATTAAATATTGAAAAATTTAGTTGTTTTTTACATTTGAAGAAATTTTCAGATATGAAAATAATAAGGAATAAGAGAATTTTTGATATTAAAAAAAGTCTTAGTTTACAAAATTTATATCCTAACAAAGAAGAAGAATATTATTTACAAACAAAAAGTAGTGTGATAAATACAAGTAATTACTTAAATTATAGTACTTTTATGAATAATAAAAAAAATAACAAAATCACAGCTAAAACAATGTTTTTAAAAAAGCAAAATCAATTAATGAATAAAATAAAAAAAGAACATAATATTAAATTTAAAAAACCAAGAATTAATAATTTGTCTTGTGAACCTCGAAAAAAATATATTTTTTTTGATGAAAATGGATATTCAAATAAAAATAATTTAAATAATTTACATGGAAGTAGAAATTCTTCAAATAATATAAATATAAATTGTAATGCAAGTGATTATTTTAATGGTAGTTCTTTTAGAAAAATAAATAATAAACAATATTTTGATTTTAGTAATTATTTCTCTAATAATAATTAATAAAATTATTTTTAATATATTTTTTTTACAAATAAAAAAATTAATATTTTCTAAAAAATCAAAAAATTTATATTATTATTCTTTCTAACTCTTCAATTAATTTAATATTTATATACTCTAATTAATTAATTGTTTATAAAATTTTATTTGAATATTTTCAATTAAACATTAAAAAATTCAAAGTAACAAATAATTAAAATGAAAAATTACTCACTTTTTTTTTTTTTTAAAGTTTTTTTAATTTTATCTCTTTCTTCCTTAGGAATAATTTTTAACATAGTTTTCCCTTGTTTAATTTGTGAATTAGTTTTAATAATTTTTGGAATAAAAAAAACAATATAATTAACACTTAAAATAATAATACTCCAAATACATAAAATAAGTGAATATTCCTCAACTAAATCACATAAATTTTTCATTTCAAAAGTAATATCTTTTCTTAATCCATCAATAGAAGGTTTAACAACATTTTCAATTAAAACAGTTAAATTTAAAGTAGAATTAGAATTAATCATATCAAAAGGATTATATTTTAAATAATCTTCATATAAATTTTCATTTTGAGGATATAATGGATTAACAATACCAGAATCATATAAAATTTCATCATAATAATATCCTTTTGATTCTCCTATTTCTATTAATTGATCTACTTTCTTTACTAAATATATTAAAAGTTGAATTTCATGATTAAATGCAAACCAAAGACCAAAATTTGCTATATTATCTGCAACTTCTTTACATTCTTTATTCCATGTTTTTCCATAATCTGCAAAAAATTCACAAAGTTGATCATTGTAATAATTTTTAACTAAATTTTGCCCATTTTCATTTAAAGAATTTGCATATGTCATTATTTGTATATAATATTGTTCATTTATTTCAAATCCATTTGTTAATTCTTCATGTAAAGAAATATAAATTTGATTTACTTTCTCATCTTTGAATCTATAATATGAATAAATTAAATATGATCTGTAATAATTAAAAAATTTTATAAAATAAGTTTGTTCAAATAATATTACTAGATATAAATCTATATAAACTGATAATGTATCATAATGTTCTTTTGTATATTGATTTATTAAAATTAATCCTGCCAAAACACTTAGAAAAAGAAATAACATTTTTTTTATAAATGAATAATCTAATTTTTTATTATTTATTAATTTTATTTTATTTGGATTTTTTTCCCAATTTTTTTGTATTTGATTTACATCAAAAGTTATTAAAGAAGAAGTTTCATTATCTATATTTGTTTCTTCTTCACTTGATTGTTTTAATACATTAATTACAGGATTACTTACTAAATTATTAGGATCTGATTGCATCACATGATTTAATTCAATAAATTTTTCACATTTTGTAATAGCGTTAATAATATATTGTGGGTTTATTTTAAAAAAAATTTCAAATATTCTATCTTCTTCTTTATTAATATTTATATTAACTTTTATAAAACCTAAAATTATTAATATTTGAAAAACTATTAAAACAATTATAATTATTATTATTAAATGTTCTAAATTTTTTACTCTATAATGATATTCATCAATAAAAATTTGTTCAAAGTCTATTAATTTATCAAGCAATAAATATTCATAATTAATAAAAATAAAATTATAATGTTGATTAGTAAAATTTAATTCAGAATTATTAGTACAATACAAAGAAAAAATAGAAAAAGCAAATTCTTCAAGTAAATTAAATAAATAACCTTCAGTACAATTTCTATAATAATTAGTTGTAGTAATTGAACAATAAGTTACCATATAATTATCTACTTTATATTTATTTGATGGCTTCATTGAAGAATAAAAACCTAAAATTATTTTTAATAAATTTACAACATTATTATAAATATCTTTTAAACTATTTTTATAAGTATTTTCCAAATCACTTTTAAGTGGATTATAATTATAATAAAGTGATTTTTGAAGTACAACTGATTGGAAAGAAATATAAAAAGCATTATTTGCATTTTCCATTAAATCTGAAAATGAATTTTGAATATTAATTAAATTATTTATTCCAGAATGAGATTCTAAAATTCTATAAAACATTATTATAACTATCACAACAAAACCTAAAAAATTTAATAAAATTATTCCTCCTAATTCTAAAATATTTTTTGATAATGTTTGATTTTTATGACTTTTTTTTACTTTTTTCTTTTGATCTTTTTGATTTTCATCTTTTTTTTCATTATTTTCATCATTATTTTTATCTTTTTTAAAGTCTTTTTTACCAAAAGTATGAGTCTGATTTACTGCACTTGTTAATATTCTTTCATTTCTAAATATTTCTTCAACTTTACTTTCATTTATATATCCTTTACATTCATTCACAACAAATGTTTTAAAATTATAAATAAAAAATGTAATATGTTGTAAATTAACATTATAATAAATTGGATTTGAATTTGAATTTTTAATTGATGAATTATTTAAATTTGATCTTCTTGTACTTTTTTTTAAAATTTCTTCTTTATCATCATCAAAAAAAGAATTTGGTTTAGTTAAATTTTTATTTTCTTCGTCTTCTTCTTCTTCAAATTCTTCATCTTCATTTTCTTCAAATTCTTCTTCTTCTTCATTTGTAATTTTTTTTAATATTTCTAAATAATTTTTTGGAAAATATTCTTCAATTTCTTCATAATTTTCTTCTATTTTTTTTTTATTTTTTTCATTTAAAAATATAAATTCTTTTTTATTTATATCATATTGAAATTTTTCTTTATTATTAGGAACATATGAAGTTTGTACTAAATCAATAAATTCATTATTTATTTTTTCAACATTTTCATCATTTTTATTTGATATAATACTCATAATTGAATTTCTACCTTGATGTAAAACACTTGATCTTTGATTTTTACTATTTGTTTTAATAAATATAAATTTATATCCAATTAAATTTTTATTAAAGGAAATTTCATTAACATGTAATTTAAAATATTGATTATTAATAGACCAAGTAATAATTCTTTGTTCATCAAAATCAATAAAATTATTTCTAATAATATTAAGTTTAATAGAATTAATATCAATAAGAGTATTATCAAAATTATTTGCTGCAATATGAGTATGAATATCTTCATTAAATTCTTTTATATAAGGAGTTATCTCTGTAAAATCATCTAAAACATTTGTTTCTAATTGAAGTAATTGAATTGAATTTGAAGTAAAATTTTTAAATATAAAATATTTATCTGTTAAAACATAACAAGTATTAGAATTATTTTTATGAACATTTAATTGTTCTTCTTCATCAACTTGAGCAAAAATAAAAGGAAAACTATCTTCATCAGAATGAATAGTTATATTTAAATATATTGTTTCTAAAAATAATTCTTTACTTTTTAAAGTAAATGGTCTTTTTTTAAAAAAATTATAACTTGAATTTGAATTCAATTCAAAATATTGTTTTATATATTTTTTATGTTCTTTAATTAAAAAATTTGGCATAATAATATCTAATTTTTTTCCAATTAATTCACTAGATTCATATCTCAAAATTTTTGAAATTTCAGGAGAAATTTTTTCAATTATTCCAAATTTTTGTGGTTTAGCAGAAACTAAAATAAAATGAAAATTAGAAGCAGTGTGAATATCATTTAAATTAATTCCATTAAATACTCCTGTTAAATTATCAGAAATTCCTTTTAAAACTTCATCAATATCATCATTTAATGGTTCATTTAAAATATCTTTTAAATAATAACCATATAAACCATAAATTTTTTTATCTTTTAATTTCATTGTTGTTATTCTATTAAATTGATATTTTATATCAGTTACTAATTTTCCTATTTCATATCCCATTTCATTTAATTTTTTTATATCTTTACTTTGAGAAGCATTTAATAATAAAGTCCAAAATGAATAATATGATTCTGCAGTTTTTGCAATTTTATCTATAAATTTATTAATTTGATATCTTGTTGATATTTCAGTTTTATCAATTGCACTTTCAAATCCTTTTTCTTCTAATACTTTTTTTGTTCTAAAAACATAAAATTTTTCTCCTATTGATGCATTAATAATTCCTTCACAAATATCTTCATATAAATGATATATTAAAATATAAGCTCCTTTATATTTTTGTAAATAATAATATAATAATTTATACATTCCTATTCTTAATATTAAACTATTTGGTCTATTATTTAATATTTTTTTGAACATTGATTCTACTTTTAATAAAAGTGAATATTCTTTCTTTTGTTCATTCCAAAAACTATCATCTTCATTAATAGAAAATTCATTAAATTTAATAAATTTCATCATTTCTTCTCTTTTAATATTTCTATCTTTAATAGAATGTAAAATTAAATGTAATTGTAAATATAAAGTATTATCAGAACATTTCATAGTTTGTTCTTTTAAACTTATTTTTTTAAATGATTTAGTAATAGATAAAACTGCAAAAACTCCTACAATTGAAGTAACAATAAATCCACCAAATAAACCATAAACATTTTTTTTTTTAAAAATTGAGCCAATTAATAAAAAAAAACAAGAAACAAAAAAAACTAAACTTGCATTTAAATAAAAAGTTCTTTCAATTTCATCTGAATTAATATAATGTTCTTCAATTAAAAAAAATAAAAAAATAAAGAAACTACCAATAACAAGTATATAACAGTATAATTTTCTTAAATCTTTAACTTCTAATATAGCATTAAAAGTAGAAAAAGTAGTTCTTGAAAAAAATAAAGCTTGTAATGGATTAATTATAACATGCCTTATTGTTGCAACAGATCTATTTTCATTTTTTGCAAAAGAAAGACAAACAGAAGAAAAAGTTATTATAATTAATAAAATTACATTAACAATACTTAATGCCATATAAATAATATGTTTTCCTTTATAACATTTAAATCCATTATCTAATAATGAATTATCTTCATCACAAATTATTATTCCTAAATTAATTTCTATTTAAAAAATAAAATTTAATTTATATTTTATATTATACCTAATATTGGAGTATAAAATAATCTTGGTAAAAGAAAAAAAAACATTCTGAAAAAAACAGTAACTTGAGAATCTATTTTTTTTTCATGATATGTCATTATAACAATATAAATATAAAATCCTGCAATTATAAAAAAAACTGCATAAATTAATATTAAAACAATATTCAATAAATTAAATTGTGATTCAACATAATAAATAATTCTAAAATATTTTGTAAATGAAGAAACTCTATCATAAATTTTTGTATTTCCCCATTCATTTTTAAACTATTATATTAAATTTTATGATTACTTTTCTTGAAAATGAAAAAGAAAATAATTGTGCAATATCTAAAACTGCTAAAACTAAAGAAAATAAAGGCGATGTATCAAAATTAGAAAATATTTCATAATAAACAATAAAATAAGCTTGTTCTAATTTATTCAAACAATTATTATTAGTCATTTTATTTAATTTAGATTTTTATATTTTTAATATAAATTTTAAATTGATTAAAAAAAAAAAAAAAACAAATTAAAAAAAAATGCAACAACCAGAAAATATATTACAAGAAGACTACATAGATTCAAATATAAAAGACAAAATTTTAGAAGAAAACAAAATAAAAAGAACATACTTTAAACCAAATAAAAAATTAGGAGATCCATTTTTTAAAAACTCAAAAGTGGGATCATGTTCTCATGTATTAGTTTCAAATGGTCAAACATTAGCAATTTCATTTGCAGTAAAAAATCGTCGTGGTCGTGGTTTAAATCACTTTAAAAAAGTACCAGAAAAATTATCAGTAAGTAAATCAACATATATGAATGATTATCATTTATATCCAAATATACATGCTGGAATGGGAAAAAAACCATTAATGCCTTATAGTCCTGATTCTTCTAGAAGTAGATTACCTCTTAATGGTATTGTTAGTGGTGCTGCTGCTAATAGAAGTTATTTAGAACTTGGAGATAAAGGAATTATTAATAGAAATCAATGGGGTAGTACTAATAGACTTTCTTATCTTTGGCCTAGAATTGTTCCTATTAGTAATAGTGGGATTTGTGCTGATATGGCTAAGGCTGCTCATATGAGGATGAATTCTATTAGTTAAAAAATAGTTTTTTTTTTTTTTTTTGGATTTCTTTTATTTTTTATTATTATTTTTTTTTTTTTTGGTAATTTTTGTGTTTATGAATAAATATAAAATTTGAAATTCTATTTTTTTAGTTTTTTTTTTTTGGTTAATTTAGGAATTTATTTAATGTGAAAATGAGAATAAAATATTAATTATTATATAATATTTTATAATGTTTAATATTTTAATTTAATTTATTTTTTATTAATATTTCATAATTATATATTTTTAAATAAAATAAATCCAATAATTCAAGTACTGATATAAAAATATTTTATTAAAACCAAATATTTAATCAAATTACTTCTTTTATTATTTACATTTTCTTACTTTTATTATTATTAATTTTTTTCTTTGAACATAATCTTGAACAATTTTTCAAAGTAAAAAACAAAAAAACAATACCAATTCCAAAAATAACATAATTATTAACAATTTTAAAAACATTTAAAATACCTTTTAAAACAAGAAATTTAATCCCTCCAACAGAATTAGAATTTTCTTTATTATTAGTTTTTTTATTTTTATCTTTTAAATATTTTTCTTGATTAGTTTTAATACCATTTAAAACTTTTTGAAATTTAATCATTTTTTCTTTTCTATCATTTGAATCTGGAAAATTTTTAATGAAATTTTTTCCATTAGCCAATCCTTCAAAAATAGTATTTTTAAAATCATGATTATCATTTTTAATTAAATCAACTAAAGTTATTAATTGTTCTTCATTAATTGAATAATAACAATTAATTAAACCATCAAAAATTTCTTGTTTATTTTTAATATTATTTTTATTTATTTCATATTTACTTAATGCTAAACATGCTGATGCTTTTGCAATTTCAAACATTTCAATTTCTTCTTCTTTTGTTATTTTTGATAATAAAAAAAATAGAATAAAATAAAATTTAGACATTGAAAAAAAAATTTATTTTCATAATTTTTATTCAAAAAATAAATTAAAAAAAAACAAAAAAAATTTAAAAAAAAAGTAAAATAAAAATGTATTAAATAATAATAAAACCTAATATTAATATTTTAATTATTTTTACAACATCCATTTTTTTTAACTTTATGATGTTCTTGAAAAAGTTTAACATTTTGTTTTTTTTCTTCTTTTTTTTCTCCTTTAGCTTTTATTTTTTTTTCTTTATAAATTAAACCAACTAATTCTTCAATAGCTTCATTTATATTAATACCTTGTTTAGCACTTCCTTCAAATAATTTTAAACCATATTGATCAGCAATTTTTTTTCCTTCTTCAAAAGTAATTTTTCTCTCTTTTTTTTCTTCTTCTACATTTTCTAAATCAGTTTTATTACCAAATAAAATAATCGATTTAACAGAACTTTTTTCTTGAATTTGTTCTAACCAATATTTAAAAGTTAAAGAATTTTCATTTGTTATATCATAAACAAATAAAATTCCATCTGCATTTTTATAATAATTTGCTGCTATTGTTCTATATCTTTCTTGTCCTGATGTATCATAAATTACTAATTTTATTTTTTGTTCTTTATAATCTATTATTTTTGTTCGAAAATCTATTCCTGTTGTTGATAAAAGTTGATCATTAAATTGATTATTTGTAAAACGAAGAATTATACTTGATTTTCCTACTGAAGATTCTCCTAATGTTAATAATTTGAAAACATAATCTACTTCTGTCATTTTTTTATTTATGATTTAAATATTTTTTAATTTTTTTTTTTAATTTTTATCTTTTTTGATTTATTTTAAAAGATAATATAATATTTTTTTTTTTATTTTTATACTTTATAATAACAGAAAATATTATTATATTAATACTTAAATATATAAATTTTAATTATCCAATTTTTTTTGAATTTCATTTAAACTATTTCTTACATCTTCTATATCATTATTTAAATATTGGAATAATATTTTTTTTAGTTTAAATAATATTTTATCTTTTTCATCTCCCATAAAAGGTTTAATATAAATTTCATTATTTTTACATTTTAAAATATTATTAGGATTAATAATAATACATTTACAAGGATTTCTATTTAATAATGAAATATCAGAAATAAATGTATTATCAAAATACTCAGAATATAATCTATATGAAATAACATTATTATGAAAATTTAAATTATCTAAAATAGTATCCATATATTCTTTTGAACTTTCAGTAAAAATTATAATTTCAAAATACTTTGATAAATCTAATAAAAATTTTTCTCCACCACTTCTAATTTTAACATAAGGAGAATTATTATTTTCACAATAAAATGATAATACTTCATCTAAATTAATAAATAATGTTATTACATATTTTTTATCATTTATTTGTGGTAAAATATACAATGGATTATTGTTTATTTTTTCCATTGCTTCTTTTTCTATTAATTCTAAATTATTTAATAAGTTTTTATTTTTTTTTAATATTGATATTATTTTTAATATTTCATTTCCATTTTTTTTTTCCCTTTCATAATATTTATTAATTAAAGAATATTCAGGAAAATTTGATGGAATTGTTGTTATAATTGAACGAATTATTTTATTTTTTCTTTTAAAAGATTCTTGTTCTTTTATATCAACAAATCCAGATAATTTTGATTTAATATTATTCATTAATATTTCATAATTTTGTTTTGAATAGGTAAAAATATTTAAAAAAGCTCTATATATAAATTCATCTTTTGAATTTGAATTAAATATAGATGATAAAAAAATATATATTTGATATAAAAAAAATTTATTTATTTCAAAATTATTCAAATTTGAATTTAAAATAATTTCAATATCTTCACTAAATAAAAATTGAATATAATCATATGCTAAAACTTTTTTTTTAAGAAGACTTTCATTAAATTTATCATTATTTATTTTTATATTTTTCCATTCAATAATCATTTCTTTATATAAATTTTCAATTTGATTTAAATTTTCATCATTTATACTTTCTATAGATTTTTTTTTTATATTTTCATTTTTTTCATCTTCTTCAATATCAGAATCAGATAAAAATTTTTCTTCTAATTTTCCAGTTTCATAAATTTTTTGTTTATTTGCTTCATATATTTTATTATTAATATTAATTGATGTATTTTCAGTTATTAAACTTGCATTTGGTGTATTATTTGCACTATTTAATTTATTTAAATTTTTATTTACTTGTTGAGTTGAATTTGATTTTAAATGCTTTTTATATTTTATTATTCTATTTTCTAAATCTTTTGATGATGAATAATGAAAATTATTATACAATATATCATTATATTTCATTGATAAACTATTTTTTGGAGTTTCTTCTATTTGATTTTCTATTTCTTTTTTTTTAATATTTACTTCATGTTTTTTTAAAGATTGATTATTCATAAATATTTTTGCTATTTGTTCCATTTTTGATGAATTTGATTTTTTACATTGTTGAGACATTTTTTATTTATTTAATTGATTTAATTTTTGTATTTTTATTCTTATATGTAAATAAATAATTTTGAATAATTAAACATATTAAATTATATATTTATTACATATAGAATAATTGATTTATTAATTTTTAAACTAGATATAAAAAAGAATAAGAATCAATTGTAATTATAGATATGATTTTAATATATATGAATTAAAATTATTAATTAAAATAAAATATTTTTAAAAATTCGAAATAATGTTAATTTATTTTGTTTTTTTATCTTATAATATAAAAAATTATTTATACCTAAACAGCTAATATAACCTATATTATATTCAAAAATATGAATATAATAAAATCTACTTTAATATAAATTACATTAAAAACAAAAGATATTTTTATTGATTGATTATATTTCAAAAAAGAAACAATTCATAAAGTATTATTTATAAATATCCTAAAAATCTAAAATTAAAAATTCCAAAATTTTAATTAAATCAAAATTATATTCTATAATAATTTTTACATACTTCTATATTAATAATTCCCTTTTTTAGCTTTTTTATATATTTGAAAAAAAAAGAGAAATCAATAATTAATAAAACAATATCAAAATATTAATTTTCGATATTTTTTCTTTTAAATATATTTTCATCAACAATAAAAACTTCTTGATTAAAAATTTGGAATTTTGCATTTGGATAAATTGATTTAAATTCATTAAAATAAATTAAAGGAATAATAATATCTTTATTTTCTTTTAAACTATCATCATGACCTTTTTTTTCTTCTTCATTTTTATTTGGAATTTTTTGATACATAACTTTAATAGGATAATGTTTTATCATTTTTGTTATTTTCTGAATTTTTGAAAAGACAATTTCACAAACTTTAATTGAATTTGTATTTGGCCATTTTTTTCCATTAAATCTAAAATAAAAATAAATAATATCTAAAGTTTCAATAAAATTAATAAAAGCATAACCAAAATTTTTTTGTTCACTTAAATCTGTTGGTACAAGAAATAAATTAAATTTTCCTTCAAATTCTTGATTAAAAATTGATAAAAATTTTTCTTTTGAAAATTTATTTGGAATATTTTTAATCATTAAAATTGTTCTTTTTTCTTTTAATGATAAAATTTTATAAACATTAACTTCACTTGAGTTATTTTGAGTTAATTCATTACTTTGAAGAATTAATGAATTTATATCATTTAATGAAGGTTTTAAAAAAATTCGATTTTCTATTTTTTTAAATATATGTGAAAAGCGAGATTCATTTTTATTATATTTAAAAGCGTAATAAATAGGAAGGAATTCTCTATTTAACCATTGAATCTTGCAAAAATCTATTTTACTTTTCATATTTAAATTATTAGTTGTTTTTTATTATTATAATTTATTTTTTGAAAATCAATCACTAGTTTTATATCGGATATAAATTAAATAAAAAATACAATATGAAATTATTTTGTGAGTTTATTATATTTGTATATTTGGATATAAAAATTATTTAAATATTAATATATTATTATTAAATATAATATGATTAGCTTTTTAAACAATAATAATAAAAAGTAAATTAGATGAAAAAATAAAATGAATTAACAGTTTTTTATTATTTATATAAAAAACCCTTTATGAATATAGATTTAGGTTATAATTAATTTATTTATTAATTATTAAATTTATTTATAAAAAACCAAATATGAAATAAATTTAAGATGAAAACTAAAAATTAAATTCAATATAATATCATTAATAATAATTTAAAAATAACTTTATTCAATTATAAAAAGAAGAATGTTAAAAATGAAAAAATAAAGAATATAAAAATATTAGAATTAAATAAAAGTAACAATATTTAAATTTAATATTTTATAACAACAAAATACTTATTTTTGAGTAAGTTTTTATATTATTATTTAAATAAATCAATCATTATTATTATTTACTATTCATTAATTTTCATTTTTTTTGATATTAAAATATAAATAAATAAATAATATTTTTTTCTATTATTTTTTTTAAAATGAAAGTAAATGATGAAATAATAGAATGGATAAATTATTTTGCAAATTCATTCAATGTTCAATCAATTAATAATAAATTAAATAATAAAATTTCAAATAATTTATTAAATAAGGAAAATAATGTTAATTTAAATGAGGAAATTAAAAATGGAAATAAAAACACTAAAAATGTTGGAAGAAAACTTCTATATATGAAAAATATACAAGGTAATAATAAAGAAAAAGTATTTAATAAAAAATTACCTCAATCACAAAAAAAAATTAATGAAGTTTTTAATAATATATCAAAAAATACAAAAGAAAGTCAATTAAAATGTAAAATAAATAATGGTACATTAATAAAAAATAATATAAATAAAGCTGAAAATATTAAAAATAATAAAGAAATAAATTCAAATAAAGAAAATTTAGATATTAAAAATAAAAATGAAAATAAATCACAAAATAAAAATAAGGAATTAGAAGAAAAAAAAAATTTAGAAAATAATATTATAATAAGTAATAATTTAAATAATAATATAAAAAATAATAATCAAAATAAGAATAATAAAATTAAAGAATTAGTAAAACAAAAAGATAAATCAGATGATAATATTTCCAAAAATATTAATCAAAATCAAAAAATAAATAAATCAAATGAAAAAAGAAATAAAAAATTATCTCCTCAAATTGAAATTATAGAATCAAATAATATAATTGATGACAATAAAGATGATAAAAACATAATATTAAGAAACAAACAGAGTATAACACCTAAAAAAAATAACCAACAAGACAATATAAGAAAATCATTAGAAAAACCAATTATAAATTCATATGAATATGTAGATAAAAATAATAATAAAAATATTAATAAAAAAAATAAGGAAAAAAAAACAGAAAAAGATAAAAAAATAGAAAATTATTCAAATGAAAAAGAATATAAATTAAAATCAAATAGAAAAAACTCAAAAAATTTATTTATTAAATCAAATGATAGTAAATCAGAAATAAAAAAATTAAATAATAATCCTCAAATAAATAAATTGAAAGAAACAAAACCAGAAAATTTAAACTTTAAATCAATAAACAAAACTGAATCAGAAACAATTCCAAATTTAGAAAATGATATAAAATTCAGTCACGAAAACGAATTAATATATGAAAATAAAAATCAAAATTCACCAAATCAAAAAAATACACTTTTTAAAACAAATATGATAAATAATTATAATAAGAATAATAAACCAAAATTAAATCCAAAATTATATAATAAAAACAAAGAACAAATTATTGAATATCCAAACAAAAGAACATTACATAAAAAACATAAATCACATAAAAAAATAAGAATTAATGGTTTAGAATATCCAATTGGACCATTTAATCAAAAAGGAAATGAAGCAAGTTTTATTCATGAAAAACAAAATATTTTTATTGATATGACACCATTAATTGATCAAAGTGAAAATTCAATTGAAAAATGGCAAGAATATTTTTATAATAAAAATCCTGATAAATATAATTTTCAATATCCAATTTATGATTATAGAGAATTATTATTTTCTGATGAACCTTCTTTTTCAAATTATCAAAATTTAAGACCAAAAACTCCAAAAGGAACTTCTAGAATTATTTATATTAGTAAAAGTATTTCTGAAACAAATAAGAAATATAATAAAAATATGACTGAAAGAAATAATAAAAATAAAAATAGTTTTATTCATAGAAATTTAGATTTTAAAAATTTACAAATTAATAATAAAGATAAAGATGAAGGTTTTCATAAAAGAAATTTAACAGAATATAATAAAGTATA
>JAEEGK010014837.1_pt1 | contig 17357 bp, 10 predicted proteins | sample 8958771 | NCBI WGS metagenome assembly JAEEGK01 (sample SAMN16246547, study PRJNA631951) | gut metagenome | biome: gut microbiome; feature: rumen; material: SC-attached | host: Bos | place: Iran: Karaj | collected 2018-10
TAGCGGACGAGGTCCTCGGTGGTGGTCTCGCTGCCGGAGAGGACGTAGCCCACCGCAGCCTTGCGGGCGATGTTCTCGATGTTCCCTCCGGAGAAGGAGTACCTGGCGCCGAGCATCTCGGCATCCTGCTCGCTCAGCGAGGGGATCATCGCCCGCCAAATCTTCGCCCTGACCTCCGGCTCCGGGGTGGTAAAGTTCACCTTGATGATGAACCGGCGGGCGAACGCCTCGTCACAGAAGTTCTCCGCGAGGTTCGTGGTGGCGATGAGGATGCCGTCCAGGTTCTCGATGGCGTCCAGGCAGATGTTCTGTATGGCGTTCAGCATCTGGTCCGCGCTATGTGACGGGTCCTCAATGCGTTTCGTGAATATGGCGTCGGCCTCGTTGAAAAGAAGGATGGGAGCAGTTTCCCGTGTCCTGCACATTTGGCGGTAGTCGTTGAACACGCCCTTGACAATCTTCTCAGAGTCTCCAACCCACTTGCTCTTCAGTTCTGACATGTCAACCGCGAATATGTCTCGACCTGTGCGTCGCGCCAGCTCGTAGGCGCCCGCGGTTTTGCCGCAGCCGGCCCCGCCTGTGAAAAGGACCGCGAAGCCCTTTCTCATTCCCATCTCAGAGAGTCTCTGCTGTACTCCTTTGAAGTTCTCTGGCATCAGAAGAGTCTCAAGACGCTCCATCTGCTCCGCGACCTTGCCGTCATAGAAGAGTTTCTTAGGCTTTATGGAACTTGAGTCGAGGACATCACGACGGTTCACCTTGCGTTCCACTACAGGTGTGACCTCTGTGAAGAATGTGCGGCGGACCTCGTCAGAGAGTGCCAAACTGTCAGTGTCCTTATAACCTTCGTCTCCCCCAAAGGTGATGAGACCCGATTTCTGAATGTCAGTCCTCTCGCAGGCGATGGCGCGGAGAACGCGCTTATCATCCTCCATGAATCCCGTGAAGTTTAGCAGGGCATCAATACTCATTGCCCTGTCACCATGATTGACATACTGATGGCAGAGGGTAAGGAAAAATCTCTTCTCAGTGTCGCGGAAGTCCGGGTTTGACAAGATTTTGGCGGTCCTCCTGCAGAAGTCGAGATGCTGATTGTCTTCGATAAGGCGGGTTAGGTTTTCCAGAAGTCGTTCTGAATCAATGTTATCCCTTTTGTAGTCAGCATACACTATACGGAAATGAGTGAACACCTCGTCCGCTGTGAGGTTTGTACGCTTTATCGGTTCGAACACGGTGTCCTTCTCAATGGCCTTGATGGCTTCCCGGCTCATCAGATAGCGGCGACCACGCATTCCGGAACGCTGGATGATGATGTTCATATCCTCCAGCATTTGAATGTCTTTCCTGAAGCTTATGAACTCGATATTCGAACTGCCGAGGTATTGGGAAAGGTCGCTATCCTCGCAACCGTTGTCGCTGTCCTTCTCCAGGATAGCCGGCAACAGAACCGCGGCTATTGGAGATATACCGAACCTTTCGGAGACGACCTTGATGTCGCCCTCGAGTTCCCTCGAAGTGTCCTCGCCAAGTCCCTCAAGGTTGACTTTCTTATAGATGTTATCCATGCTTGCGGCCAAGGTCGAGAGCTTGGCGTTCGCGGAGAAGAAACTCTTCTCGAAGTTGTTTTCTCTTTTTCTCATGTCTGTCTTGTTTGGTTATGATCCTAAGCCGCCGGGCACTAAGCGGCCCGACGGAGCCTCTCCCTCATATGGAAGAGGATTAAGTAAACATTCTCGAGGCTAACACCCTCTCTCTTAGCCATTTCCTTGGCTTCGAGACCCTCGATTTGCCATGCGAGGAACCTTTGGTCCCTTTCACTACGGAGTTTTCCGAACAACCCCTCTTGGAACTCCTCAGAGAGTAACTCCCTGTCAGCGGCGAACTCGTCGCTCCTGTACCAACTGTACTCACAGTTGTCGAGTATTTCTCCGTCCTCGAAATCGTTGGATATGTCCTCACGGTCTTTCTTGGATTTGGCGAAACTAAAGACCGAGTTTCTCGCTATGGTACCCACCCATGTAGAGAAGGCACCTTTGTCAGTGCTGAAAGAGTCTCTCGCCCTCCACATTCTCATGACCACCTCTGAGATTATGTCCTCCCTGTCGTCGGGGCAGAAGAGCTTTGAAAAACGCTTAATGTAGCCATTCACTGCCTTTTCGGCATATGCCCTGAACTGCTCGGGCTTGATAGGGAAGTTGTTCGCCATATATGTTGTAAATTCTTGGTTTTCAGTAGGTTATCGTATGTCCCCGTTTAGCGCGGGGGCGACAAAGACCCTATCCGGTGTTGTCCGGAAGGTGGTGAGAGAGTATGTAGTTATCGGGTTATTTGGAATTCATTGCGGGTGGATTACTTATCAAGTATCATGCCATGAATGTAAATTTTACGCAAAAAATTTTCCTATCTTTGAGAGCCTGATGTTGGTCAAGTAGCCCTTTCATGAATACATACTCCAGAACTCTGGATATGTTTCACCTTCCCGTGAAAAAAACTGAAAAAAGTTTACTCGTCACCCTTTCCCCGATACGTTAGACGCTTGTAATTGAATGTGGTTAAGTCTACGGTGACGAGAAAAAAGGACCTCAAGCCAAGAGCATATCCACAATGGAGTCGATGTTGATGGTAGGGAGTATGGGGTTGGTTACGCGCCTGCCACCGCCAGCGAAACAAGGGCGAGCTCGTCTGCTCTGCAGACGCTTGCCGGTCGGTTCTTCAAGCTTGGAGAACGAGGGGGACTCATTATTGTTGGCGAACACAATGTTGTAGGAATCGAGGCAGATGGCCTGATACTCTTCCCTTGTCATTCCCATCAGCTTGGGCAGGAGTTTCATGATCCGGTGGCACCTCAGGCTCACATAGTTACGCCTGACATGGAGCGCCTCGGTGGATCTGTCGATGTAGGTCGACTTGTCCTCCAGATAGTAGTTCAGGATCACCTGGTCGCTGGGGGAGAGGCGTTCCACCGCGGCTGTCAGGAGTGGGATCAGCCTGGCCTTCGCCTCATCGGACAGGGCGGTTGACTCGCCGTCATCCTCGAGCGACCGGATGTATTTCTTCACATCCTCAATGTCACTTTGTGTCTTTGCCGCGTTCTGTTCCTTCTTCAGAGTATCGACCAACTCGTTGTGGACAAGGGTTGAAAGATAGGTAGTGATCTTGGCTCCGCGAGACGAGTCGAAATGGGTGTATGTTTTCTCGAGGGCTGTCAGAACGGCGCAGTCGATGACATATTCCTCATCGACCCGACGATCAACGTCGCCTTGTTTGTCCTTCCAGTGCTTCAGGTGGATTCCGGCGTAGTGTTTGGCGGTGTCAAAATAGAGTTCGCAGAACTCGTTCCATGTAAGGTCATTCATCATATTTGTCAAGTATCCATTTGCGTTTGATAGTCCATCCGAGCCCCTCAAGGACTTGAGGACGAATTATTTCCCTGTCACGGGCAGCCTCGGCTGAAGCGTAGAGGGGACCGTCCAGGAGTATTCCGTAGAGATAGTTGCCGGGACGGGAGGGATCCACCACGGCGACATCCACTCTGAAGTCAGACGAGCCGACATTGGTCTGTACCGTCAGGCCTTCCTCGCGCAACTCATCGGCTATAGACTCGGCGAAAAGATCCTCCCGACCGATCGCTGACTCTGGAATATCCAACGACTCCCGGCCGTCTCTTGCATATTTCAGGAAGGCTTTCAGGTCCAGTACCCCGCGAGGAACGAACCAGTCGCCGCTGATTTGCTCCGGCTGCAGGGATGAGAAGACAAGCATCTCCTGCCGAGCCCTTGAGACTGCGACATTGAGTCTTCTCCATCCTCCATCTTTGTTAAGGGGGCCGAAGTTCATGGACACCCTGCCTTTGCGGTCGGTTCCGTAGCCGATTGAGAAAAGAATCACGTCTCTCTCGTCTCCCTGGACATTCTCCAGGCTCTTCACGAATAGTGGCTCCGCTTGTGAGGAAGCGACTTTCCCGAGTGCTTTATTCTTTGAAAACAGCTCCTCTAACTTCTTGTCAATAAGGTCTTTCTGGCTGACATTGAAAGTGACGATTCCGATACTCTTCGCTTGCTCTGAAGGATCAGAAAGACGTCGCTTGACCTCCTGCACCACAGCGTCGGCTTCGGCCTCATTGGTCCTTGAGCGCCCTCTGTCGTAGGTGCCGTCAATCTGGTGGAAAGTCACCCTTGTGGCGATGTCATCGTTGGACGGGAATGTGAGCAGCGAGTTGTCGTAGTAGTTGACATTGCTGAAGGCTATAAGGCTCTCATGGCGGCTGCGGTAGTGCCATTTAAGGTGGACGGAGGGCAGGGACAGCGCGATGCACTCGTCCAGGATGCTTTCCATGTCTTCTTTCTCGACATTCTCCTCATCGAAGACCGTGGTCTCAAAGAAAGAGGTTGGAGGCAGCTGTTTAGGGTCTCCGACTACTATGAGTGACTTGCCTCTGGCTATAGAGGCAACCGCCTCGCTGGTGGGGAGCTGGGAAGCCTCGTCGAAGACGACCAGGTCGAATTGGCCTCCTACCGGCTGGAGATATTGCGAGACCGAGAGGGGACTCATCAACATGCAAGGGCACAAGCGCGGAAGGATGTTGGGAATCTTGTCAAAGAGCCTTCTCAGCGACATCCCCCTAGAATTATTGCGAATGGCTTTCTTCAGTATGGCCATCTCCGGGCTTGCGTAAACCGGGTCTTCAGGCCCGGGAAGTCTCGAAGCCACTTTGGCGTATAGTTGCTTTCGGGTTGTCTCCCGGAACGTGGCGTCATCTTCCCTGAACTTGGCGATGAAAGACTCGAAAAGCTCACCACAGAATATTCCAAGGCCTTTTTCATGGCCCAAGATGTGGATTGTGTAGGAACGATAGAAACTCTTTATGAAGAAGTCTTCGATCTTGTCAGGCGCGACCTTTCCGCTCTCGAACTCCTCCGCGACCATGGCGAGCCCCAGTCCGCAGAGACGTGCCTTCTGCTTAGAATAGATCACATACATCTTCATCCCGTCCAGATTGTCACGCCAGCGGCTGATCTTTTCCCTGACAAAGCGAAGAGCATCCGGGGACAATTTCACCCCGATCGGAGTACCGAGCTCATGTTCCAGTTTACGGGCAGCCCACCAGAAGGACAGGCCGGACTTCCCGAGTACAGTGTCAAACTGTCCGATGAGTTTCTCCTTGAGTCCCAGGCTGTATTCGGTGACAGGAAGGTCAAAGAGTTCGCAATCCGGACCTATACCGGTATGACGTATGGCGGTCGCATAGTCCCGTACCACCGCACACATCTCTTTGAACCCTGCGGCAGTCAGTGAGGATAGAACTTTGGCAGGAAGCCTTCTGGTCTGAAGTTCCTCTGGCAGAAGAATATACCTGGATATGCAGTCATAGAGCGACACTCCGGCGGGGTAAACCCGGTTGACTCCTTCAGCATGAGAGTCAAGAAGGCGGCGCTTCTCATCCATCTTGGCAGCGTCGGCAGGGAAGGTCACAGGGGCCTCTTTTTTCGATAGTGACAGGATCATGTCCAACTTCGCCAGGACGGTGCTCTTTCTGGCCTTGTTGGAGTGAAGCTCAAGGCAGAAAGGATCCAGCCCGATTTCTTCCAGACGCTTCTGCACAACCTCTAAGGCGGCCTTTTTCTCGGATACGAAAAGCACTCGCTTACCGTTGTAAAGGGCGTTTGCGATTATGTTGGTGATGGTCTGGCTCTTGCCTGTTCCAGGAGGGCCGTGCATCACGAAGCTTCTCCCTGCGGCCGCGTCCATGATGGCCCGAAGTTGGGACGAGTCTGCACTTATCGGCTGAAGCACGGTAGCCGCCGGACAGAGGCTGTCCACGGAACCGTCCGGAGGAGTTATGTCCTTGATTTTCAGTCTTCCATCGATTAGACTGGAGACTGCCGGATGTTTGTCGAGTATCTGCCGATGGGTGTGGATGTCGTTCCAGATGATGAACTTGTTGAAGGTGAAGTTGCCGAGGAACAGCAGTTCCTCAACATCCCATCCCTTCTTGTCCATGACAGCCTTACGGAGGGTGTTCATCACCAGGCGGACATTTATATTGCCGTCTCTATCGAACAAGGTGTCGATACCTGGGATGCTGATACCATGCTCTTGACGGAGCATCTCCAAGAGGGTCAGGTTCACCATGATGTCCTCTCCTGTCCACTTGATTGACCAGGTGGCCTTGGTCATTTCCACCGGGATCAGGATCAACGGAGCGAAATGAGGAGCACCGCCTTCATCGTCAATCCATTTCAAGGCTCCGACAGTGAGGTACAGGGTGTTGGCGCCGTTCTCCTCGAGAGAGTGCCTTGCTTCCTTGCGTATCTCATTCAGTTTCTGGAAGGTATCGATCTCCTCCATGAATGAGTGGAGGCGTCTGTCCATGGCTTCCTTGTAGGCGAAGGAATACATCGGATCGTTTTGGGCGGTCTCCCGGAATATTCCTCTTTCTCCGATTGCCCCGGCCCATCCGACCGGAATACCGAATATGTTGAATCCCGCACCTTCTTCCAGCATTTTCACAACTTCCTCCGTGGCCGCTCCAATCAGTTGGATAGAACCTTTCTTGGTGTGAATGTTCACAAGGTCGTTCCGGAGGCTCAGGTCGAGCAATTTCCTTTCCCATATAGTGTGCTTGTCCACCTTGGCCGGCTTGTTGATGTCGATCAGGTCCGTTTCTTCAAGTCTGCCTGGAACATCGCCTGTGTAGATGGTCTTCTCATCGATCACATATCCTTCAGGGGTTAGGACTCTCTGTGGAATAGGTAGGAAACCAAGGTTTCTGGCTGAGTTGACATCTATGAACAAAAGGAAGGTATCCACTTCCAAAATGGCCGCTGAGGCTGTCGCGACGGCGGTGTCGAATGGGAACTCATTGCCCTTCAGAAAGCCAGTGGTCTCGACAAGGAGGATCTCGTTAATGCCCGATGCGGAGCATTTCCTAAGTATAGCGGGGTCGTCGTTGACAGGGTAGGGGGAAGATTTCTCCACCAGCCAAGCTCCGGCGTAGGCGTGGCCTTCGTGAAGGATGACCAAAGGGCGCAGGCCGGAGGCCTCAAGGCAACCGGCGTAAAGCAAGGCGGCATCGAGGCAGGTCGCCAGGCCGCCAGCGAGTATGTCCTCGGGGAGTCGGACACGTTGCCCTTGCTCGGCGAAAGAGGCCGGGGGATTGGCGTAGGCTATCCCTCTCTCACAGAGGGCATCGTAGATCGCGGCCATCTGCATCTTCGCCATATTCGGATCACCGGGCAAGTAGGCGTTGAGCGCTGGATTCCCTGTCCATTTCTGAAGTTTCTCAGAGGCCCTCTGGAGGATCGGCTTCACCGCCGGATGGTTGGGAAGCACGAAACTGGCTAGCAGCCCGGCACCGTCTTTCACCCCTTCCCAGAAGTCGTAGGGGAGCAGGGTTATGGGATATTCTTGAGTTTCTTCCTGGTTTTCCGCTTCGAGAATCACCTTCATCGTGCCTTGGACCGTTTCGGTGAGATTGGCTAGGAATGAGGCGGAGGGGAGGATGTTGATATCGTCCAGAATAACCTTTCCTTTGGAAGGGATCTCGCTTATTACTGTCGTGTAACCCTCTGATAATGAGGGATCGAACTTGATAGTGAGCCGGACATCCTTCAGCGCTTCATGCTCTGGGTTTTTGATGATGATGCTACGGACAGCCCGGACGCCGTTTTGCATCCTGGCATAGCTGAATGTCTTGGAATAATCGGTTTTGATGGTCATCTAATGCGAAAATAAGGTTTTCTGACTGAATATACCTCATGAATGAAAATAATTTAACCTATCTTTGAAAATATGAGTCACTTTTTTCTGTTAACCATTTTGAGTTTCGGAATCATCGCCGGTTCCAAGGCCACGACTGACGGATATGTTTATCTTGGTCATAATGAGGACATTCCCGGTGAGAAGATGTTGAACATCTATAATGTTCCCGCGCGTGATGGCCGTCTTGCGGGCCTTTGGTTCGAATTCCCCGGACAAGCCGGTGACAGTTATGTCAATGAATATGGTGTTTGCATAGCTTCTAACGCCAACTTATCGAAAGTGAAGAAGTCGAAAGGCAAGCGCCTGTATGCATTCCAGACGAGGGCATTTCGGGAGGCTAGGAGCGCTCGGGATGCTGTGCGGATTATAGGTTCCGCGGTCAGGAAGCTAGGCTTCAGGGAGGCGGGACGGTCTTTCCTGATCGCTGACTGCAATGAAGGTTGGGTTGTGTCGGTCGTCGGCCGAGCATGGGTGGCTCAAAGAGTTCCAGACGACCGGATCATGGTGATTGGGAATAGCTTCAATATCGGTGAGGTTGACCTTTCTGACACGGATAACTACATGGCTAGCAAGAACTTGGTTAGATATGCCAGAAAAAAGGGTTGGTACGAGCCCGGCCGTGACGGCTCGTTCAATTTCAAAAAGTCATATTCCGATCCGGCCTCACTTGAGGATTCGTTGAGTGTTAGTCCCCTGGCTCTAGCGCGGGAGTTCTTTTTTGGAGACAGCCTTGATGTCTCGCACGCGCCTTTTTCCAGCGTTCCTACCCGGAAATTCCATCGCAGGGATCTCTCGCATCTGCTCACGGACACTCCATTGCATAGCGACAACACGGCCCTCACAACCATATTCACGTTGAATCCTTCCTACCCTCCGGCAAGGGGCACCGTGATTTGGGTCGGCTACCCAGGGCAGGATGCCGCGAACCATTCCCAATGGACGATATTCACTAAGACTCCTGAGACCTGCCATCGTTATTCTGATTCCGACATGGCGTTGCGGAAACACTTCAAGGAGGTGACTGGTTTCAGGGATCGCTGGCCGGATCATTTCTACTGGCATTACCTCTATCCCGAGACCGACATTGACGTGATTCCGCATGATTACACGGTTTTCGTCCCGGAACTATCTAGGAAAGAAGCGGTTAATAATCCTGGAAGGGTGGGGGATGGTTTCAATGACCATTTCCATGTGTTGGAAGATCCTGTCAGAGGACTGCTCCATGCTTTTTGGACTCAAGGGTCGTGGGAAGCGGCTGAAGATGAGCATGTCGCATATTCCCAGAGCGGGGACGGAGGCAAGACTTGGACCGATCCTGTGATCATAGCTGGTTCGGCTACACGCTTGAATCCTTCGCCTGTGGCCGCTTGGCAACAACCGATGATCACCAGGAGCGGGCGTCTTTATTGTCTCTGGAATCAGGAGACCACCGTCAAGAAACATCTTTGCGGACTCATGTACGGGCGTTATTCCGACGATGGCGGAAAGACGTGGAGCGCTGTCGGGATCGTGCCTTTCCCCAGACGATTCAATGCTGATCCAGCGGATCCTTCGATTCCTCCGACTTGGTGCATGTGGCAGAGGCCGCTGCGGCTTGGGAAAGATGGCAGTTACATCGCGGGTTGCTCCCGCTATGGGACTGATGGGATCAGCCGGGTGGAGTTCTGGCGTTATGACAACATTGATAACGATCCTGAGATCAAGGACATCCGCATATCCTTCTTCAACACGGATGCGGACTCATTCGACGCCTCAAAGGTTGAGAACGACATTGAATACTCATCTCGTGATGGTCAGAGAGTCGAGGAGGCATGCATTGTCGGGCTTCCTGACGGGCGTTTGTTCGCTGTCATGCGCACCACCATCGGACATCCGATCTGGTCTGTCAGTTCCGACGATGGAGAGACATGGTCCAGGCCTGAGATCCTTCGGACTGAAGATGGGGGAGAGGCGATTCTGCAGCCATGCTCGCCTTGCCCGATTTACGATTATTCGGGGCCGGAGGCCAGGAGCGGGAAGTATTTCCTGCTGGTCCATAACACTTTTGATTTCAATGGTTTGACAGCCTATCAGAACCGTGGGCCGCTCTACAAGTTCGACGGGCGTTTCGTTGAGGATGCCCATCAGCCGATCTGGTTTAAGGAAAGTGGTGTGTTTTCGCCTCGGGACACCGGCAACTCTTTTTACACCAGCTACACCGCTCTCGACGGCAACGGAGTCCTCTGGTTTGGAGACCAGAAGTACTATCTTTTCGGCAAGAAGATGCGTTAAGGGTGGTCTCTGAGCTTGTCGAAGGGGTCGAAGGGCTACTTCAGAAACGCGAAAAACACGGCGAGAATAAGGCAGACGAAGGCCACCAGATGATTCCAATGGATGCTCTCACCTTTGAAAACGAGCATCACTATCAATGTGAAAACAGTCAGGGAGATAGCCTCTTGGATGACTTTCAGTTGAAGAAGGTTGAAGGGGCCTCCGTTGCCCGAGAAGCCGATCCGGTTCGCCGGAACGGTGAGGCAATACTCAAAGAACGCTATTCCCCAAGAGAACAGGATAACCAGGATCAGAGGCCAGCCAGTCGAGATCTTCATCTGGTTGAGTTTAAGATGGCCGTACCATGCGAATGTCATGAACACATTCGAGCAAACCAGCATCAATATAGTCCAAAGCCCACGCATTGTCAATCGCTTTCTGTATTTCCATTTTTCGGGCCGCGAAGATAATGCTTTTCTGGGGAAAAAGGTTAAAACCCGATTCTTTTCCTAGCTTGTCCCCCAGAAACCAAGGAAGACTTGTTGGCTTTGATGGAATTCACAAGGTGGGTTTGAGAGATTGGGACATCGGCTAAAGCGGCCATCATGGCAGCCTCGTTGACAATAAAAGCGATGTCTGATGAGGCGTAATTGACAGTCAATTTGGCGAGTACAGAACAATCAATATCATTTGTGACTGGACGGCCTTTTAGGTGCAAGGCAAAGATTTGCTTTCGAGTGTCCTCATCAGGTGCTGGGATTTCATATTTAAGATCAATCCTACCCCTTCTAAGAATAGCCGGGTCAATCAGATCCAAACGGTTGGTCGTTCCTATAACGAAGATGCCCCTCTGGGCACAGTTATTCAGCTGCCCTAGGAACTCGTTTATTTCCTCGGGACGGTGCTCAGCGGCCATGGAACTGCGTGAAGGAACAAAGGAATCAAATTCGTCAAAGCATAATATAGTCGGAGCTTTTCTCTCCGCCTCTTTGAAAAGGTTGGCTATCTTACCCTGCGTACCGTGAATATACACGCTACCGAGGTCGGATCCATTCACGAGGACGAAATTGAACTGTGACTCTTCCGCGAATTTCTCGGCGAAGAAGGTTTTCCCACAGCCGGGAGGACCGTAAAGAATCATTCCATTAGGTGGGGTAAGCCGGTATTTCGCGGCTTTCTCCCGGTCTTGCAAGATCCATATAACTCTGTTTGTCAGTTCGGCTTTCAACTTATCCAATCCGGCGACATCATCGAAACCACCGCCATTCTTTTTCTGGATCTTGACTTTGACAGCGGTGATTTTAGTGTGCTGGTCCTGATCTTTCTCTCCATCAATACTATCAAGTGTTTCTTTATTCTCCTGTTCCGGCGATGGGGTAACGGTATCGACCAACAGGGCTTTGAAGAAACTCTCAAGATGGATTCTCCTGGCCGGGTCAAGCTTGAGTGCCATCGAGATCAGTTCTATGATATTGTCGGGAACACCGTTGTTTGATAGGGGAGACAGGTTGAGTGGATCTTTCCTGGCGTTCCGGACCTTCCGTCTTTTATTAGCAAAGGAGTCATCTTTTGAAGACTCGAACGGCCACGGTTCTTTACCTGTCAGCATACTATAAAACACGGCTGCCGCAGAAAAAATGTCACCACCGTTCTCGAAAATGCCGGTAAGGGATTCGGGTGAGCAATAAGAAGGATTCAAGTCTATGACAGGAAACGGTGGAGTGCCGCTAATAGCTGGATACAAGTGACCTAGATCGATGATCTTTGGGATATATTGGTCGCGACCGGCTTTTTCTAAAAGAATATTCCTTGGTGTGATGTCATTATGATTCAGATGAAGCGAGTGGAGATAACGCAGCCCATTAAGCACTCCGCACATCATTCCCCTGGCTTCTTGGTACGAGAACACTTTACCTTCGTTCAAGAGTTCGGAAAGGAGGGTCCCATGAAAGAATTCCGTGATAAGGTAGTGATAGTTCTTGCCATCAATAGATAAGGCCCCGTCACTCACAAAGGATATGACGTTCTCATGACTAACTCGCCTACTCAGAGCGATTTCCAAGATATCTCCCTGATGCTTGAGTTTCTCAGGAACTCTATCGTCCTCAAAAAATTTCATGAAATAGGACTTGCCGTGGTCATCAACCACCCGGTAGGTGCTATTGAACAGTCCTTCCTTAATAAAGTCGCTGACACGGTAGTCTCTGATACGGGAACCCTCTTCAAGTATCATTAATTAAGTTTGTTTGGTTTATATTCTTCCCAAATATACGTTTTTTTCCCTATTTTTGCCTTATGCAGCGGAACAAACTGGACATGGAGGTGCAGTACTTGCCGGGGGTGGGGCCAAAGAGGGCCTCACTGCTGCGTACTGAGTTGGAGATCACGACTATCGGTGACCTCCTCCACACCTATCCTTTCCGCTACATCGACCGAAGCTCTATCCAGTACATAGCCGATGTCCAGTCCGGCAACGCTCTGGTTCAGATTCTCGCCCAAGTGGTCTCGGCGGAGCTCACCGGCCAAGGGGCCAAGCAGCGCCTAAGCGTCCTGGTCAGGGACTCCAGCGGGGAGATGGAACTCGTTTTCTTTAAGGGTATTAAGTACACCTACGACCGTTTGAAGCCAGGTTCTACCTTCCTCTTCTTCGGCCGTCCATCAGTCTTCAACGGCAAGATGAACATGGTCCACCCGGAGATCGACAATCCTCCCGCCAATGGTGCCCAGAGTTTCTCAGGAGTCTTGACTGGTGTCTATAACTCCACCGACAAGCTTCGTAACGGCGGTGTGACAGGCAAGGTGATGAACAAGCTGATGGCTGAGGCCATCGACCTCGCTATCGGTGATGTGCGGGAGACCCTCCCGGATTATATCCTCCGTGAGAAAGGTCTTGTCCCATTGAAATACGCGATCAGGAATATTCATTTCCCGGCCGACCAGGCGGCCCTCTCGAAGGCCCAGTACAGACTCAAATGGGAAGAATTGTTCCTTCTCCAACTCTCTCTCCTGAAGCAGAAATATATCCGCTCGAGGGCAGATAACGGAATACCCATGCCAATAGTTGGACCGGCCTTCCACGCCTGTTTTAAAGCTCTCCCTTACGAGCTCACCGGCGCCCAGAAGAGAGTGATTAAGGAGATCCAGGCGGACCTTATGAGCGGTCACCAGATGAACCGCCTGCTTCAGGGAGATGTCGGTTCCGGGAAGACGATGGTGGCTGTTTTTTCAGCCCTGATAGCCATCGGCAACGGCTACCAAGCCTGCATTATGGCACCGACCGAAGTCTTGGCCCAGCAGCATTACACCAACATACAGAAATATCTGGCGCCCACAGGGGTGCGTTGCGAGCTCCTTATCGGCTCAACCACCAAGGCGGAGCGTCGTCCGATCCACGAAGGACTTAAAGATGGCTCAGTCGGGATAATCATCGGCACTCATGCCCTCATTGAGGATGATGTGGTTTTCCATAATCTAGGTCTTGCCGTCATCGACGAGCAGCACCGTTTCGGAGTTGAGCAACGCTCCAAGCTTTGGTCGAAAGGCTCTACCGACGCTCCGCCTCATGTGCTTGTGATGACCGCTACTCCTATCCCGAGGACTCTGGCGATGACCCTTTATGGCGACTTGGACGTCTCCGTGATTGACGAGATGCCTCCGGGGAGGAAGCCGATCCAGACGATGCTGATAGGGGAGGGCAAGCGTCCGCAGATGTACAATTTCATCCGCAAGGAGATTGCCGCAGGCCGACAAGTGTTTATTGTCTATCCTCTGATATTCGAGAGTGAAAAGCTTGATTATCAGAACCTTGAGGCTGGTTATGAGGAGATTGTCAGGCGCTTCCCGATGCCTGATTACAAAGTGGCTATCGTCCATGGTCAGCAGACCAGCGAGGTCAAGAAGTTCAACATGGACGCCTTTGTGGCTGGGCGTGCTAACATCCTTGTCTCCACGACCGTCATCGAGGTTGGCGTGGATGTCCCGAACGCTTCTATCATGGTGATAGAGAACGCCGAGAGGTTCGGCCTTGCCCAGCTCCACCAGCTCCGTGGCCGTGTCGGCCGTGGCTCGGAGAAGTCCTATTGCGTGCTGATGCACGGCAACAAAGTCAGCAAGGAGTCCCGCAAGAGGCTGGAACTGATGTGCGCCACTGAGAATGGCTTCGATCTTGCGGAAGAGGACATGAAGATGAGAGGCCCCGGTGATCTCGAGGGGACCCAGCAAAGCGGCCTTCCCATCTCTTTGAATATAGCGTCCCTAGCCCATGACGGGCAGATAATGACGGATGCAAGGAGTTATGCCGAGCATGTCCTTGCCGGTGACCCGACCCTCTCGGACCCCGTCAATGCCTCTCTGGCGGCGGAGCTTCGGAAGGATAAGTATTCAATAAAGGATTACAGCAAGATCTCTTGATCAAGCTCCGAGAGTCTCGGATGATGGCTGTCCTTCTCAGACAGAATCACTTCGCTTTCAGGAATCATCCAGTCTATTCCAAGGGCGGGATCGTCCCAAGCGATGGCACCTTCGGCCTCCTTGCAATAGAAATTATCGCATTTGTACTGGAACACGGCTTCTTCCGACAGGACACTGAATCCGTGAGCCATCCCTCTCGGCATGAAGAACTGGCGGTGATTGTCTCCGCTGAGTTCCACGGCCACATGCTTGCCGAAAGTAGGGGATCCGGGCCTGATGTCGACCGCCACATCTAGAACCGTACCTTTCACGACCCTCACAAGTTTGGCCTGGGCGTGCTCGCCCTTCTGGAAATGGAGCCCCCGCACAACCCCGTAGCTCGACTTGCTCTCGTTGTCCTGCACGAAATCCACATGGCCTACATTCTCCTCGAAATCCCTCCTGTTAAAAGACTCGAAGAAATATCCCCTCGAATCCTCAAATATCCTTGGCTCAATGATTAGAACCCCTTCTATGTCTGTTTTGATGATATTCATTCTCCAGCCAATCTCAAAAGATACTGTCCGTATTGGTTCTTCGCCATCGGAGTGGCGACTTGGCGCAATTTGTCGGCGCTTATCCAGCCATTCCTAAACGCTATCTCCTCAAGGCAAGCGACCTTGAGGCCCTGCCTTTTCTCAATTACCTCGATATAGTTTGAAGCCTCGGTGAGAGACTCATGTGTGCCGGTGTCCAGCCATGCGAACCCCTGTCCGAGCTTCTGGACTTTGAGGATTCCTCTTGAGAGAAACTCCTGATTGACAGAGGTTATCTCCAGCTCGCCTCGGGCGGACGGCTTGATTGTCTTCGCTATCTCAACAACCTCGTTTGGATAGAAATACAAGCCGGTCACGGCATAATTGCTTTTCGGGGCGACGGGTTTCTCCTCGATGCTGAGGCAGTTGCCCTCGCCGTCGAACTCGGCCACGCCATATCTCTGCGGATCGCTCACCCAGTAGCCGAACACCGTCGCCTTGCCTTCACTCTCGGCTTTTGAGACAGCCGTTTTAAGCTGCTCCTCAAAGCCTGCTCCATGGAAGATGTTATCCCCGAGCACAAGGCAGGCGCAGTCATTACCTATGAAGTCCTCACCGATTATGAAGGCTTGAGCCAGACCGTCCGGAGATGGCTGCTCGGCGTAGGAGAACCTCACCCCGAAATCGCTCCCGTCTCCAAGAAGCCTCCTGAAGGCAGGAAGATCCGTCGGAGTGGAAATAATGAGAATATCCCTGATTCCGGCGTTCATCAGCACCGAGATAGGGTAGTAAACCATCGGTTTGTCGTAGATGGGAAGCATCTGCTTGCTGACCCCCTTTGTGATGGGGTAGAGCCTGGTGCCGCTTCCTCCGGCCAACACTATACCTTTCATCTTCCTTTGATTCTTTTGACGCAATCCTCGAGCGAATCCCTCCAATAGGGGATTCTGATCCCGAAAGTCGCTTTAACCTTTGTCTTGTCCAGCACCGAGAAATGGGGTCTCTCGGCCTTAGATGGATAATCTTCCGTATGGCAAGGGCTTATGTCACAGGTGTTTCCACCAATCTGGCAGATAGCCTTAGAGAAGTCGTACCAGGAGATCGCCCCTTCATCGCTGAAGTGATAAATCCCAGTCTTGTCCAGCATGCGCTCGCCAATAACTTTCAGAATGAGCATGGCGAGATCCTTGGCATATGTCGGGGTGCCGACCTGGTCGAAAACAACCTTCAGTGAGTCCCGCTCCGAGGTCAGCCGCAACATCGTCTTGACAAAATTATTGCCGTATGGGGAGTAGAGCCATGCGGTACGGAAGATTATGCTCTTGCAGCCTGATTCCTCTATCTTCTTCTCTCCCAATAGTTTCGTGGACCCATAGACGCCAAGCGGATGGGTCGGCCAGTCTTCTTTATAGGGGATTGTGCGGTCGCCATGGAAGACATAGTCGGTTGAGATGTGGATTAGAGTGGCATTCCTGCTTGCGGCCACCTTGGCCAATATGCCCGCGGCGGTGCTGTTCAGGAGCAACGCTGTGGCGGAGTCGTCTTCCGCCTTGTCAACATTAGTGTAGGCGGCGCAGTTGACGATCACATCCACATCCTCCGAATCGCAGATTATCTTGACGGCATCGGCATTCGTGATGTCAAGATAGACGGTCTCCACACCGGGGACCGATGTGACATCCGTGAATATGAATCTGTCGCGGCTGCCTGCCGCGGCGGCTCTCAGTTCGTTGCCGAGTTGGCCGTTCGCTCCGGTTACAAGAACATTCATATTCCCAAAAATAGTCACAAAAATGAAGTCACGCAAAAATTTTAGCGTATATTTGTAATCATGTGTATAGTAAAACCAACTATTTACCTTTTCACCGATGGTGCTTCGAGCGGCAATCCCGGGCCTGGTGGTTACGGAGTGATCCTTCGTTGTGGGAAGCATGAGAAGGAGATGAGCGCCGGGTTCGCCCGTACCACAAACAACCGTATGGAGCTTCTGGCCGTGATAGTGGGACTTGAGGCCATCAAGTGGAAAAACGCTGTTGTTGAGGTCTATACCGACTCGAAATATGTCGTGGACGCGATAAACGAGGGCTGGCTTGTGAACTGGGAGAAGAAAGGTTGGAAGAAGGTTAAGAATACGGATCTGTGGCAGAAGTTCCTGCTGGTGTATCGGCGCCATAAAGTCCATTTCAATTGGATCAAAGGCCACGCCGGGCATCCTGAGAACGAGCGTTGCGACGAATTGGCTGTCGCAGCCGGTGCGGGTGCTGTCGCCGCGGGTTTGACGCTTCCTCCCGACGAGGGGTATGAGGCGATTTTAGCAGAAAAAGAAAACACTTTATTATAGAAATGACAGACAGAAACTACCGTAAGCCGGTTGTCGGAATCACCCAGGGTGATGGCAATGGAATAGGCGATGAGGTGATT
>JAEEGK010014841.1_pt1 | contig 17354 bp, 8 predicted proteins | sample 8958771 | NCBI WGS metagenome assembly JAEEGK01 (sample SAMN16246547, study PRJNA631951) | gut metagenome | biome: gut microbiome; feature: rumen; material: SC-attached | host: Bos | place: Iran: Karaj | collected 2018-10
ATTGGGGATTGGGCCCAATCCCCAATCCCCAATCCCCCAATCCCCATCCCCAAACCCCCATCCCCCAACCCCCATACCCCAATCCCAAATTTAAAATAAAAATAAATTTAAAAAATTTAAAATAAATAAAATATTAAAATTAAATCAATAAATATTATAAATTTATTTATAAAAATTATAAAATTACAAATTATATTGATGCGATATTTAAAACATATTAAGGAAAAGAATATATTTAATTACAATATTAATATATTAAAATTAATTGAAATAAAAAAAAATATTTAAAATTATATAATAAATCTCTAATTTATTATTTTTTTATATTGATTGTCTAATTTTAAAGAATTTAAAGGGTTTTTTAAATTAAGGTTTATATTTAAAAAAAGGAATAAATAATTAAATAAATTAAAATGTTGAAAAGGAAAGCATTAGGAATAGATTTAGGAACTACAACATCAGTAGTTGGTTTATATAATGAAAATAAAGGAGAAGTTGAAATAATTCCAGACTCAAATGGTTCAACAATAATTCCTTCAATGGTAGCATTTATTAAAGACAAACCATTAATAGGTGAAGCAGCAAAAAATCTTTCTTACAAAAATATAGAATCTACATTAAAAAATATAAAAAGATTAATTGGACTTTCATATTCAGAATATGAAAAAATAAAGCAAACAACATATTATCCATATAAAATTGTAAAAGATAAAAAGAGAGATGCTCCTTTAATTATAGTAAATTTCAAAGATAAACAATATCAATTAACACCAGAACAAGTATCATCTATTATTTTAATATTTTTAAAAAAACAAGCTAAAAATTTTAATAATTCAGAAATAATAGATGCTGTAATTACAGTTCCAAATGAATTTAATCAAAAACAAATAAATGCTACTAAAGATGCTGCAAAAATTGCTGGATTAAATGTATTAAGAATTATTAAAGAACCAATTGCTGCTGCTATAGCTTATGGATTTGGAAAAGAATTTATAATTGGAAAAAAAATATTAGTTTTTGACTTTGGTGGTGGAACTTTAGATATTTCTATTTTATCACTTGAAAATAAAGTATATGATGTTTTATATTCTAAAGGTGATAATTGTTTAGGTGGTGAAGATTTTGATAAAAAATTAGTTGAATATTGTATTAATGTTTTTAAAGAAGAAAAAAAAATAGATATAAATAGTGATGAAGAAAATAGTAATAATATAAGAGCTAAAGCAAGATTAATGATGGCTTGTGAGAAAGCAAAAAAAGATTTATCTTTTAGGAACGAAACTAAAATTGATATTGATAATTTATTAAATGGGCAAGATTTTGAAACTACAATTGATAGAGGTACATTTGAAGGATTGTGTGAAGATTTATTTGATAAGACTAAAAATCTTCTTACTTCAATTTTCACAGAATCAAAAATTGATAAAAATACAATTGATAAAGTAATATTAGCAGGAGGAACTGCAAATATTCCAAAAATAAAAGAAATAGTACAAAAATTTTTTGAAGAAAAATTTGGGTTTACAAATGAGAATATACTTCCTGATCAATTAGTTGCTGCGGGAGCTGCAATTGTTGCTTCCAGTATAATAGGAGTTAATAAAAGTTTTATTTTATTAGATAAATATCCTAAAACTATTGGAATGGGAACTGCAGGAGGAAAAATGAGTGTTATTATTCCTAAAAATTCATATATTCCTATTGAAGTTAAAAAAATATTTACTACTCATAGGGATAATCAAACTAATATTAATTTATCTATTTATGAAGGTGATAATGAATATATTAAAGATAATGTTTTCTTATCTAAAATTAATATTAATATTCCTCCAAAAAAAGCTAAAGAAGTTCAAATTCAAGTTAATTTTATTTTGGATGTTAATTCAATTTTACATATTGATGTTGTTGAAAAAAAATTAGGGATTAAAATGAAAAAAGAAATTGAGTGTAATAAATTAAGTAAAGATTATATTGATGAAATATCAAAAGCTAATGAAGCTATTTTTACTTCTACAATTAAAACAAAAATTAAAATTAAAAAAAGTCAAACTACTGAAATGTTTAAAGAGACTGATAGAGGAGATTATTCTAATACTTTTAATAAAAATAATAATAATATAAAAATTGGAGAAAAATTAATTATTAATAATAATAGTAATAAAAATATTTATGAAAAAAATAAAAATGATAATCAATCTTCTATTAAAAGAACACTTAGTGAAATTGAAGAAGATTTAAAAGAACTTGATTTAAATAATTTTTCAATTCTACAAGGAAATTATATAGATACTTTAACAGAATATTTAGAAATATATGCTGAAAAATTAAAAAAGATAGATCCTAAAAATGAAAATGAAATTAAATCACATATTTTGAGAATTTCATTATATGTTAATAAAGTTGATTTAGCAAATATAAAACAATTTATTCCTCATTTATCAATTTTAAAAGATTTTCCAGAAGTTTTTAATAATATTATTGTTAATATATTAAATAAATTACATTTACATTCTGTAAATCAAATGAATGATGGTAAAATAAATGATGCAGAAGAAACTCTTATTCAAATATTAAAAATTTCTAAAGAACATCAAATTGGTTCAAAGTTAGATTTTTTATCACCTTTAAAAAATACTTATGATAAAATTATTAATGAGACTAAATTTTATTTAGAAAGAATTAAAATAGATAAATTATTAAAATTAGGTGATGATTTGTTAATAAATAAAAATTATACTCAAGCAAATGAAAAATATTTAGAAGGATATAATATTCTAAAAAAATATGGAAATCAAGATAATGAATATGAAGCAAAGTGTTTATCTAAAATTCTTTCTTGTAAATATAAAATAATGGAATCAAGCAAAAATGATAGATTAATTGGTGAATTAAAAGGTTTAACATTAAAAATAGAGAATTTAATAAAATACTTAAATATAAAGTCATTAGAAAAAGATGATTGGTTTATTAATTATAAAACAATTAAAAATAATATTTCAACACCAATGGGCGGAACTCCTAAAGGAGATGATATTAATAATGATCCTGTTGAACAAATTGAAAATAAATTTAAAAATCTTGCTACATCAGAATTTATTGAATATATTATTGAAAATTATCCTATTGAAGGTGTTGAAAAATATAAATTATCAAAATCTGAACTTTTAAAAAATCCAAAGAATATTATTAAAGATTTAAGTTCTAAATATCATACTGATAGAATTAAAGATAATCATTCAATTGAAGGACAAAGAACTTTTATTGTTCATGATAAAATTTCAAAATTATTAAATAGCATTTTAATCAATGATAATATAAAATAAGATTTTAAATAGATTATATATTACATAATCAAAAACGATAATTAATTAATTTTTGATAATAAATAATTTATTTCTTAATTATAAATATATTAAAAGAAATTAAATTAATTTTTTAAGAAATAACAAATTTTGAACAATAAATATATTTTTTTCTAATACTTAAAATATCACAATATATCAATAAAACATCAAACAATATAAAATTATTTATAAATATATATAATTATAATTAAATTATTTAACAAGAACATTTATTTTTTTTATTAATAGGAATTGTTGACTTTTTTTTTATATTAACAATATTTAATTTAGGTTCTTGTTGAATATTATTTTCTTCTTTTATTTCTTTAATTTCCCCATTTTTAGTAATTACAATTTTACTCTTATCTCCTTCATTTTCATTAATTAGTTCTTCAACTAAATCATTATTTTCTTTTCTTATATCATTAAAAAAACTTAACTGAGAAATAGAAGAATAAAACATATTAGAAATATTATGATTAGTTTTAGCAGAAGTTTCAAAAAAAATTAAATTATTCTTTTTAGCAAAATCACAACCATTTTCATAAGTAATTTTTCTTTCTAAATCACTTTTATTACCAATTAAAATCATTTTTGGATTATTACAATTATTTTTAACAAAATTAATCCAATTTTCAACATCATTTAAACTACTTTCTTTATTAATATCATAAACAATAAAAATTAAAGAAGCACCTCTTAAATAAGCAGGAATTAAAGATTTATATCTTTCTTGTCCTGCAGTATCCCAAATTTGACATTTAAATATTGTTTCTTTATATCCTATATTTTTAGTATAATAATCAATTCCTATTGTTGATTCGTAATTATCTTTAAATGAATCATCTAATATTCTTTTTATTATACTTGTTTTTCCTACTGAGTAATTTCCTATAAAAACTAATTTTTGACGAATTGCCATCATTGTTGTTGTTAATTCTTCTGTAAGCATTTTTAAATTTTTTTTTTTGTTTTTAAAATTAATATTTTTTTTTATTTTTTATAATTTGTTATTTAGTATTATTTATTAATTTGATTTTTTTCTGAATTTGAAATTAAATAAAACTCTGGAAATTCATATATATCATTTCCTTTTAATAAATCTTTTAATAATATATTTGTGTTACATTTTTCATAATAATATTTATTATAATGTAATAATTTTTGTTTTTCTTCTAATGAAAGTTGGTTTATATTCTTTTTTATATAAATTTCATATTTATTTAACAAATTATTATTTGTTTCATTTAGTATTTTTAATATTTCACCATTTGAAATTTCTGTTTTATGTTCATATAAATATTTTAATATTGTATCTAGTGAATTTTCTTCATCATCAAATTCAATTTTTGAAAATATATGATTAATATTTAAATCTAAAAATATTAATTTTATTGTCCAAAAAATTTTTTTTGATTGTGGATCATAATATGATTTATTTAATTTATTACATGACATAATTAAAGGACATTTATAATAATTTATTTCTCTAAATTTTTTTAAAATTCTTTTAAAATTTTTATTCATTTTATTCTGTTTTTTTGAATATAAATCTTCAGTTAAATTAAAAATTTTTCTATTTGTTGAATTTACATCATTAATTGTATTTGATAAAAATTTCATATCTCTAAAAAATACTTTTTCATTATAATCATTTTGATTATAAACTTTTTTAAATTTATCCCTTTGTCCATCACAACCAAATCTTTTTTTATGAGATTTTACACATTGAACTGAACAAGTTTTATAAAAACATTTTGGACAAGTATATTTATATTCATTTAATTTACAAATTTGACATTTTTCTTTTTGTGGTTTTTCATTTATTTCTCCTTCTTCAAAATTAGAAATTTCAGTTTTCTTTCCTAAAAGTGACATTTCTTTAGAAAAAAGATAATATTTTCATTTTCATTAATTATAAAAAATAACAAATTTTAAGAAAAATTTAATATAATTATTCAATTTACTTTTTTGAATTTTATTATAATATATAATATATTTAAAAAATGAATACACAAAAAAGGAAATTATTTATTTACATTATTGTAAAGTAATAAAATGAAAATCTTGATTATCATCATATTCACTTATTTCTTCAATTTGTTCACTTAATAAAAATGCTTGAGTAGTTTTTGAAAATTTTGGTTCTTTATTAATATTATTAAATTTATATTGAATTAATTCTTTAATTTCTTTTGGAACATAATGATACATTAATTTAAATTTAATGAATATTTTATTAATTAATAATAACAATTTTTTAAATGAATAAAATTGATTAAATGCAGCATCTTGAAATAAATATTTTGTAATTCCTCTTTGAAAAATTCTTATATTAATATAATTTAAATTTTTAAAAAAATTTTCAGTATAATTGACTCTATAAGGAAGAAGTAATAATGTTCTATCAATATCAATATATCCTTCAATATCTACAATTTTACTTATTAAAGTTTTCATTGTTTCTTTTGCATTTAATTGTTCATTATATGTGAGTGAATAAATAGTTAAACTATTATTATTTTTTTGTGGACTTAATGAACCAGAACTTATTGGACTTGATTCATGCATTATATTATTTCTCTTTTTTTCTATTAATCTTAATTTTAAATATAATTCTTGTATTGGAATTATTCTTTTCTTTTTTTTAAATTTAAAATTAATTAATATTTTTCTTAATGCTAAAATATATTCTTTTGCAATTTTTTGTTTTTTTAATTTTTCATCATTAACTACCGGTTCTTTATAAACTAAAGTCCAATAAATATATAAATCTTCAAAAAAATAATAAATTAAAGAAAAAGGTCTTTTGATAAATATAAATATTTTAAAAAAGAAATTATCATTATTTGATTCATAAAAACATGTATAACAAATTGATTTGATTAAAACAAAAGGATAAACAATAATTCCAACTAAAAACAATAAAAGAAAATTAAGAAAAGCAAGTGAAAAATAGCATATTTTTGAAAAGAGATAATTTAATTCAATAACTTTTTCATCTTCATAATATCTTCCATAAATAACTAAAATAAAAATAAATAATAAAGATATTAAATTTAAAGGAGCAGGTAATAAAATAATTAATCCATATTTTTCATCCCATCTCATTCTTTCATGTGATACAATTAATACACTCATATTTTCAGCAATAGATTTTTGTTGACATGATTCAAATAAATTATTAATTATACACACAATTAAATTAAATAACATTATATTTGAAATTACAGTATATCCCATTAATACTATATAACCAAAAATTTTAATTTCTGTAAAACTATCAAATTCAATTTGTCCAAAAGCAGAATTAAATAAAGCAATAAAACTTTTATAAATATATTCATAATCTGGATTTGTATTTTGAAAAAAAAGAGTGAAACATTGAGCAAATAAAAAAGTAATACAAAATACAATTAATAAAAAAGCAAAAACATGCCAAATAATTTGAAATATAATTCTAAAAAAACTACCAAAAATATTAGTTAATAAAACTGTATTTACAAATCTAATCCAAGATGTTGTTATTATTATTGAATATAATATTCCAGTTATTAAATTATAATTTTCCCTTTCTTCATCTTCATAATTATTATAAATTAACTTACCTAAATTAATAATGTTTAAAAAAATAGAAGTAGCAAAAATAAAATTAGTAATAACATCAATTTTATTTAATCTCAATCTTCTTCTTGTTATATAATGATAGTAAACATATAAACCAGAATTAATTAAACTTGAATAAGCCATTGTATGAGAAAAAAATAATAATTTAATATATGATTTTTCACTCTCATCTAAATCATTAACATAAAAATAAATAATAGTTTGATATAATAAAGTACTAATTACAATTGAAAAAGAATTAATAGTAAATCTATTTGAACAATTATTAATAAAAGCATAAAATTGAAAAGAAAAAAATGAATTTTTAGATAAATAATTAGTATCAATTATATTTCTATAATGTTCAAATGACATATTTGCTTTTAAAATTCTAGTTAATCTAAAAAATCTAAAAATCCTTTCTTCTTGTCCATTTCCATACCACATTTTTCCAACAATATCCCCAAGTCCAATATCACTTAATAATAAATTAAAATTATTTTCTGCATATATTTCTAAAGCATTTCTTCCAATATAATCTTTTTGTTCTCTTAAAAAATAATTTAATAAATCTTCATCTTTCATTGATGATTGCATACATTCACCTAATTTTAATAATTCTTCAGCAACAGTACAAGTTTTATTATATATTTTTTGACTAATATTTCCTATTTTTTTTAAATATTCTGCAGAAAGAGCAATACTTAATAAAGGATAAGGACATTTTAAAATTGCATCATCTGTTGTTGTAAAAACTAATAAATTTTTGCATGTTTTTTCAACATAATCTAAAATAATATTTGATATTTTAATTGATGATAATAATGATATTGAATCAAAGAGATATTCTCCATAACGTAAATGTTCAATTAGTATTAATTGAACATTTATTTTTGGTAAATTAAATTTTGATAAATTTGTAAATTTAATTTCATCTAATTCTAAATTTGAATCTCTTTGAGAATGAAATAGATTTATATATTTTGATAATTTTTTTTTTCTATGTTTAATATTTAAAGATAATCCCTTTTTAATATGGGGACTTTTATGATTATAATTTTTTTGAATTTTTGTTGGTGAACTTATTTTATTTATATATTTTGTTATATTACTTTTATATATTTTTGATGTTAAAGTAACTGCTTTTGATATAGGATTTATTATATCTGATTTATTAATAGTTAAAAGTATAGATTTATCACTTATATTTTCAGTATTATGAATATTATTTATATTTTTAATAATATTTCTTTCTTTATCATTTGTTGCTTTAGGAGAATTTGATATTTTTAATTTTTGATTTTGTTCAACTGTTGTTTTAAAATTTGATTTATCATTTACTATTCCTTCACATTCAAAATTATTTAAAATATTTGACAAAGTATTATTATTTATTAATAAATGATTTGAATCATCCATATTAGTAATGCCATTATCATTTGGATATTCTAACTTTTTTAAAAATTGAGGATTTGGTTCAGGAGCAATTATATTTAAAATATATGAAGTTTTAATAGAAGGAGTAATTGATGGATTTCCTACATTTTGTTGTTTAATTTCTTCTTTTAAAAAATATATTAAATCATCACCATCATTTTTACTTCCTTTAGTATATAAATATTTCATTATTTGTTCATTTTTTATTTTATTTTGTTGTTTATACATTATATACATATAATTTTCTGATTCAGGGGGAGGTGTATTTAAAAAATTTCTACATTTTTTATATTTTAATAAATATCTTGCAAATCTAAAATATTTTCTCATTAAAGCTGCTAACATATATGATTCTGTAGCATTTGAATTATTTAAAGCTTTATCAATTATTTCTATTGATATATCTTGATCATAGTCTAAACATAAATTATATATTTCTAAAGGAATTTTTTTATTTTTTGTTTTTAAATAATATTCTTTTATACAATATAATGTTAATTCTTTTAAATCATATAATAAAAAAATTGTAACTAAATCTTTAAAACTTAATACCAAAGGCAATTTACATCTTTTTTTAATTTCTCTTTTAATGAAAGCTAAATGATTTATTTTATAAATATCTTTTTCTTTTGATTGATTTAATATAAATAAATCATTATTAACATCACTTAATTTTTTTCCATATTCAATCATAATAGTTTGAGGTATTTTCATATATTTTTCTTCATTTTTATCTTTATTTTTTTCATAATTAATCCATAATTGATATACATATTTTTTATTATTAAAACATGAAATACTTCTCCATATTCTCCCTTCACATAAATATATATTTAAAGTCGGTGAATGAGTAAAAAATTTAAGTCCATGAAATAATTTTCTTTTTGCTGTATTTGATAGAATTTTTCTTACAAATATTAATTCAGAGAAATTTAATTCTGATATATCTTTATTTATTGAAAATTCATTTATAAATTTATCTAAATCAAATTTAAAAGGTAAATTTAATTCTTCAATAAAATTCATAAAATAATAATTATATTTTTGTTTAATTACTCTAGCTTTGTCTTTATAATCTAATAAGGCAAGAAAAAATAATTCAATTTCATAATTAATTTCACATTTATCAATATCATCTTTTTTATTACTATTTTTAAATTTCTTTTTATTTATACTTGATATTGAATGGAAAGAACTAACAGAATCAATTTTATTTTCATCAATAACCATCATTTTAATAGTATCTGCTATAGTATTTAGAAAACTTAAATTTTGAAACACTCCTTCATTTTTTTGAATACTAAAATTACTAATTGGATATATTAAAGAAATACTATTTTCTTCAAATTTTGCTGTTTTATTTAAAATATCTTTATTAACTCCTTTTAAATCATTAAAAGTATTTTTTTTTAATTTATTATTTTCTAATATTTGATTTTCTTTTGCTACTAATAATATTGAAAGTAATATATTATTTCTAGCATGAATTAAATTTTTTTTTTCTATATTTGACATTTTATTAAATGACATAATACCAATATAATCAAAAATATTGAATTCAGGAAATTCTTTTATCATTAAAACTATATCAATATAACTTCCATTTAAATAAAATTTATATTTATTTTTAAAATTGAATATTCTTGTATAATCATGAAAATTTCTAAAAAATTTAGTTTGGATAATTGATATATCTTCTGATAATCTTTCCATATCTTTTGCAGAAGTTATTTTTTTATTATGGATAAATTGTTTTTTTTTAATTGAATTGTAAGTATAATTTGATGAACGTTTTGAATTATATAAATTTGTAGGTGAATGAATATTACTTTCAATAATTTCATTTTGATAATTATTCATTTTATTTTTTTTAAGCTAATAATATTTAGATAAAGTTAAATTATAAAATATTTTATTTTTACTATAAAATATGATATACTATTTTATTTTTAATTGTCTGTTATTTTTAAATTGATTAATTAATATAATTATCATTTTCTTTTGTTTTACTCATATCAATAAGTGAAACTGATAAATCTTCATTTACAATATCATTATTAGATTTATTCAAAAATTTACAAACAACCATTAAAATAAAATCAATAATAGATGATATAAATAATTCAATTGCTATTTTCATTTTTACTTTTTTTTGTATCTCATCAGGTTTAATTTCAGAATCTTCTAATCTTATATTTTTTGAAAATTTTTCTCCTAATTTATCTATTAATTCATGATTGTTAAACAATGAAAGAATTCCTAATATTAAATATAACAACCCTCCTATTAAAAATATAAGTTCTAACATTCCATATAAAATTTTTTTTATTTCCATTTAAATATATACTTAATAAAATATTTTAATAAATTTAATATTTTATCTAAATAATTACCTTATTTTTTTAATTATAATATCTTATATATATAATATAAATTTTTTATATTTATAATAATTTTTAAAAAAAGAGAAAAAAATTTAAAACAAATTTATTAATTTTAATTAAAGGATATTATAATATAATATAAATATAATGATAAATATATTTTTTTGAAAACTCAAGTTTAATTAAGAAAAAATAATATTTCAATTATAATAATCCTAATCCTTTAGCATCTACATTAATTTTTAATATATCTTTCGTTTTATTACTGGAAAAATCATTAGGAATACTTTTATTATTTGTTCCATTTATATAATTGTTTTCTGATGGTTTATTCTTTTCTTCAGAAGAATGAGAATCATCATATAACATATTTTTTAATAATACAGTTGCTTCAATAAATGCAGGTACTATATATATACATACATATTCAATTTCTCTGTCAATCATTAAATAAAGATTTCTCATATTAAATAATTTTCTATTTATTTCATCAGTTATAGGATATAATCTTTTTAAATAAGATTTTTTTCTTTTATTAATACAAGTATTAATAATAAATAAATATAAGATAACTAATAATACTGATAATGTTAAAAAAATCATTCCAAACATTGAATTTTTTATAACAAAAAAAAAAATTAATGATGAAATAAATACTAAAATTGAGAATATTATCACTATTATACTTATTTTATAAAAAAATCTTAAGAGTGTAAATTTTCCTGATTCTTTCTCAATTAAATCCATTATTATATTTACATCTTCTTGTTCTAATTTATTAAAAAGTATATCAGGATTAAATTTCCTTTTTATTTTTCCACTACATTTTGAAATATGAAATAACACTCTTGACCATTGTATAGGTCTTTTTTGTGGAATAATATTAATTGAATTCATATAAAACAATTAAATTTAAATTTATACATATTCAAAATATTTTTTTTAAATTTATTGTAAAAACATTAAACAAAAATAAATTTATTTATATTAAAATCTAATTTAGAAAAATAACTTTAAAAAAGAAACATTTATTATTTAACAATATTGTTATATTTTCTAAAAATTAATTAAAAATAATTATATTTTAATTTTTATTTTTTTAAATTCTATTTCATAAAAATAATTTTAAATTATTATACAGAATTTTTGAAAAATAACTTCTCTCTAATTGATAAAAATTTATAAAGGAAAAAAAAGCATAAGATTTATATTATGAATAACTACTCTAAAAAAATAAATAATATAAATGAAATGATGATAATGATGATATAATATATTTATATTTTTTAATTAATTTTAAATTTTGAAAACTAATAAATGAAATTGAAAAATGAAAAAAATAATTTATTTTTTTAAAAAAATATATTAAAATTATAATTTAAATATTTTAAAAATTCATAAAAATTGTTTTATTTTTAAATTCATTTTATTAATCAGCGAATGAAAAATTTGAAGAAATGAATTATGTCTTCATTTGAAAAATTATAAAAACATCTTTTTTTAATTTTTAATTAGTAACTTTCTTTAAAATATATACTTTTTCTTCCAAACAAAAGGAACATGTACAAAATTTTAAAGATAAAATAAATTAATTTGAATAATATTATCTCTAACTTTTATGTCCATTTTTTCCACACATAAAATAAATTTCATCTTCATTTAATTTTATTATAGCAGCATCATAAAATTTCAATTAATCCATTTTTAATATTTTGAAAATCCTCCCATTTTGTAAAAAGATTTTTTAAATCTAATCTTTGAAAAATATCAGTTGGTTCATTTAATTTTTAAAAAAGAATAAAAATAATGTTTATAAATATATAAAACAGGATATTGTTAAAATGAATTAATACAGATAAATAATACTAAACTTAAATGAGATACATATAATTTTCTTAATTTTGGACTTCTAATTATATTTTTTTAAAAAAATGTACATAAAACAATAAATTTTTACATTATTTCTTCCAAAATATATAATTTTTTATTAAAAACGTTCACATTAAATAAAAATTATATAAAATCTAAAAATGGAAACCCCAGAACGTTGGATAGATCCTTTACCATCTTTAAAAGACAAACTAACATTTAGAACAGGTCTTTATGTAAACAATTCTCTCTGTAACAAAAAAGTAGAATTTGTAACAAAAAATGGAGATAGAAAAATAAATTGGTACATGTGTGGTCCAACAGTATATGATGCAGCACATTTAGGTCATGCAAGAACATATTTAACATTTGATATTCTCAGAAGAATATTTCAATCATATTTTAATTACGATGTAAATTTATGTATGAATATAACTGATATTGATGATAAAATAATTCAAAGATCAAATGAGCAAAAAATAGAATTTACTAAATTTGCTCGTTTTTGGGAAGATGAATTTTTTAAAGATATGAAAAATTTAAATATTCAATATCCAAATTACATTACTAGAGTAAGTGAATATATTCCAGAAATAATAGAATTTATTAAAAAAATAAAAGAAAGAGGTTACGCTTATGAAAAAAATGGAAGTGTATATTTTGATATTGATTCATATAAAAAAAATAATCATTTTTATGCTAAATTAGTCCCACAAGATAAAAATCAAAATTTAGAAGATTTACAAGAAGCAGAAGGTATTTTATCAAAAGATAATACAGAAGAAAAAAAAAATAAAGGTGATTTTGCCTTATGGAAAGCAAGTAAAGAAAATGAACCTTTCTGGGAAAGTCCATGGGGAAAAGGAAGACCAGGATGGCATATTGAATGTTCTTGTATGAGTTATAATACTTTTGGTGAAGATTTAGATATTCATTCAGGAGGAATTGATTTAAGATTTCCTCATCATGATAATGAAATTGCTCAAACTGAAGCACATAATGAAAGTAAACAATGGATTAATTATTTTTTACATACTGGACATTTAAAAATTGATGGTTTGAAAATGAGTAAAAGTTTAAAAAATTTTAAAAAAATTTCTGATTTTATTAATTTATATAATCCTAATACTTTTAGATTATATTTTTGTAGTGTTAAATGGGATATGGAAATGGATTTTACTGAAAAAGGTTTAGCACAAGCTAATTCTAATGATAAATATATTAATGAATTTTTTCAAAATTGTAAAGTTTGGTTTAGAAATAGTAATTTGGAAAAAGTTGTTAAATTTGAAGATGAATCTGATATTAAATTAAATAATAGTTTCCTTGATGCTAAAAAACAAGTTAATGATGCTTTATGTGATAATTTTAATATTCCTTTAGCATTAAATGTATGTTTAGATTTAATTAAAAAAACTTATGAATATGTTGAATTAATTAAAGAAAAATTGAAAATACATTTAATTTATAGTATTTCTAGTTTTTTGGCTCATATTTTTAGATGTTTAGGATTAGTTTATAAAACTGAATTTATTGATTATTTCAAAATGGATGATCAAGGAAATTTAAATTCAGAAACTATATTAACACCATTTATTGATGCCATTGCTAAATTTAGAGATGAAATAAAACAAAGTTGTATTAATGAAAAAGATACTAAAAAAGTTTTGAATATTTGTGATAATTTAAGAGATAATATTTTACCTTATTTAGGAGTTAAAATTGAAGATAAAGGAAAAAATGAACCTTCAATTTGGAAATTTTATGATAAAGATGAATTTTTAAAAGAAAAGGAGAATCAAAAAAAATTAATAGAATCACAAAAAGCAATTAAAGAAGAAGAAGCTAAAGAAAGAGAAGAAAGATTATCTACAACTGCAAAAGAATATTATGGTAAAATGACTGATAAATATTCTAAATGGGATGAAAATGGTGTTCCTACACATCATGCAAATGGAAGTGAATTATCAAAGGAACAGTATAATAAATTAAAGAAAGAATTTGCTAAACATGATAAACAACATTTGAAATGGATTGAACAACAAGAAAAAAAAAAGGATAAAAAGAAAAAAAAAGAAGAAAAAAAAGAAGAAGAAAAAAAAGAAGAAGAAAAGAAAGAAGAAGAGAAAAAAGAAGAAGAAAAGAAAGAAGAAGAGAAAAAAGAAGAAGAGAAAAAAGAATAAATAATAAATTTTATTTTTTAAAAAGAATATTGAATAATTATTATTTTTTTTAAAAATTATCTTTATTAAATTTTTAATTATTTTTATTTTAAAAGAATGTTAGGTTATTTTTCATCATTTTATTCTTCAAAAAGTTATAATAAAGAAACAGTATCACCTCTTTTAATATCAATTTCAGCACAAAGTGAATTTTCAAAAGTAAAAGACTTATTTGAAAAATGTATTGAAAATTTACCTTTAGATGGTTCATGTGATGATATTTTAAATCCAATTTTTTTAGATTTTGATAATAATCAAAAAAAAAATTTTTCAAATAATCTTATTTCATATATGAAATATCAAATGAATGATAAAATACAATTTTTAAATCAAAGTGCTCAATTAATGTTACATTTTGTTTCTTCTTCTTATCAAAGATTTCAATCAATTTCTGAATATTATCTTTCTTCAATAAATGAAATTATTGAAGCTAATCAAAATGAAAAAGAAATGATAAGTTTAGTATTTCCTTTTAATATTTATATTTATTGTATTGAGACTTTGAATGATGATGATTTTTTATATCAAAAAGATGTTTTTCAAAAAGAAATGGATAAATTTGATTTTACTTATAAATTAACTTCTATTGTTTTTTTTATTGTACATAATAGAGATTATCCTATTGATATAAATATTATTTCAGCTACTGATAATATTGATATTTTTAAATTGATAGTTTTTAATGGAAAAGATGATTTATTTATTTCAAAGAAGAAACAAAAAAATTATTTTGAAAAGTTATATAAAAATTTTATGTATAATTTTGAAATTTTATTAACAAATAGAATTGATCCTAAAATAAGTAAAGAGACTTTTGAAATATTTTTATTTATGAATGAATATATTTTCTTATATTTATGTACTGATTCAAATAAAATAATTTTAAATGATATTATTCGGACAAAGAAAGAACCAATTGAATATAATGAAAAAAGTTTAATTTTGTTAAAAAAAATATTTAAAATTGAAAAAAATGAAGATTTATTAAATATTATAAAAGATTATTTAGAGGAAAATAATTCTATTTTAAAAAATAATCTTCTTCAAAATGCAAATAATTTTAGGAAATTAATAAATGATTTTTGTGAAAATTTAGAAAAATTGACAACTTATTTTCAAATAATGATTAAAAGTATAATGTTATATTTTTTTACAATTTATCCTGATATTTGTGAAATGATATGTTTAAGTACTGATATTATTAATTTAATAATGGATAAAATGTCATATGATAATGCATATGATTTAATGGTGTTATTTTTATTTTCAAAATCTAAAAATTTTTATATTACAATAAAACATTTAGATGTTAATGTTGAAGCATTATGTTTGAATTGTTTAACAAATATTTTAAAACAAAGATTAAATTATAAAAAAAAATTCACATATTCTATCTTTTTTTCTTTATTAACTGGCAGAAGTCTGGCTGAAAATATTGATGAAATAAGTGATGAAAATTTTATAGTTTTTAAAAATTTTGTTAATTATTTTAATACATGTGAAATTAAAATGGATAATATATATGATAATTTTGTATGTTTGAAAATATTTTATGAAATTATATTTAATATAGTAAGAAATATTGATTCTCCTTCAAGATTTATTTACTTTTTATTAATTAATTTTGGTACTTTTAAATCATGTCATCAAAAATATTGTGAATTTTTGTCAAATAATAATAAAAATGAAAATAAAGGATTAATATTTGAAGAATATAAAAAAATATATGAAAAATATGAAAATTTTGTCAATGATGTAAAATTAAAAATTTCTAATGAAGGATTAGATATTAAATATTCTAATAATTATGATATTATTTCAATTATTAATAAATGTTCTTTTAAAAATGATGAAAATATTACAATAAATAACAATTTTACAATTTTTGACGGAGATTCAGAAAAATTTATTATATCTACTCTTCATTCTTTTGATAGTTTTAATATATTTTTGTAATAATTATTATTTAAAATATTCTCAAATTTACTTTAATAATATAATTAATTATAACAATTTTATAAAATCTTAAAAAAAATTTTAAAAATAATTTAATTAATATATAATGAATTACTATTTTTTTATCAAATTTTAAATAATGCATATAATAAGTTTGATAAACTTTGTGGAAAAAATAATAAAAAATTATATAGTTGATTGCAAATAAATATTTAATATATTAAATTATATAAACAATAATAATTTAAAAAATAGAAATGAAATATCAATATAAAGTTTTATTAATTTTTTTTATTATGTTATAATTTTTTTTTCTGTTTATTTGTTCGTTATTTTTTTAATCATTATTTTGTTGTTGTAATATTAATAATTAATAAATGTTTTTTAATATATTATTTTTATTTGGATAATTAGAAAATAAAAATATATTTTTATATTATTATATAAATTATTTAATTCATTTCATTTTTCAATAAATATAAAATTTTAGGAAAACAATTTATTTTTTTATAAGATATTTAAAAAATTTTTAAGAG
>JAEEGK010014844.1_pt1 | contig 17350 bp, 10 predicted proteins | sample 8958771 | NCBI WGS metagenome assembly JAEEGK01 (sample SAMN16246547, study PRJNA631951) | gut metagenome | biome: gut microbiome; feature: rumen; material: SC-attached | host: Bos | place: Iran: Karaj | collected 2018-10
ATAATAAAAGTTAATATTTATATAAGGAAAAAATAAAGAAAAAACAATAAAAATTAATCTAAAAAAAATTTATTAAAAATAAATTAAAAATTCTTTATGAAAAAAATTTTAAATAAAATTGATTTTAATTATAATTCAAAATAATTTAATAAAAAACAATAAAAATAATTTTATCTTATTTAAAAAAATAATGGAAAATTTTATCATCCCTGAAGGTTACAAATCCGAAACAAATCTACATGAAACTCAAGTAGCAATAAAGGAACTAAAAGAAATATTTCAAACATTTCTTTCATATGAACTCGATTTATTAAGAGTATCTGCTCCAATTTTTGTAAATCCAGACTCAGGATTAAACGACAACTTAAATGGAGTAGAAAGACCAGTTGATTTTGATATAAAAGAAAACAAAGAACATTCAGGAGAAGTAGTTCAATCACTAGCAAAATGGAAAAGATATGCTTTAGGTAGATATAATTTCGAAGTTAATACAGGATTATATACCGATATGAATGCCATTCGAAGAGATGAAGTAACTGATAATACTCATTCTATATATGTTGATCAATGGGATTGGGAAAAAATTATAAGAAAAGAAGATAGAACAGAAGCGACATTAAAATCAACTGTAGAAAAAATATATAGAGCTCTAAAAAAAACAGAAAAATATATGGCAAGAAGATTCAGTTATATTAAAGAAATTATGCCTGATAAAATTTTTTTCATAACTACTCAAGAATTACTTGATATGTACCCTAATGATACCCCTAAAGAAAGAGAACATAAGATATGTAAAGAAAAAGGGGCTGTTTTTCTTATGAAAATAGGAAAAACTCTATCGAACGGAGAATTCCATGATGGAAGAGCACCTGATTATGATGATTGGGAATTGAATGGAGATATACTTGTTTATTATCCTTTGCTTGATATTGGTTTAGAGTTATCTTCGATGGGAATTAGAGTAGATGAAGATAGTATGGTTAAACAATGTAAAATTAGAAATTGTGAAGATAGATTAAAATATAGTTTCCATCAAGATATTATAAATAAAAAATTACCTTATACAATTGGAGGTGGAATTGGACAATCTAGAATATGTATGTTTTTCTTAAGAAAAGCACATATTGGAGAAATTCATTGTTCAATTTGGCCAACAGAAACCGAAAAAATAGCAAAGGAACATGGAATTATTTTGTTATAAATATTAGTTTGATAAATTATTAAATTTATTAAAATAAAAAACAATATTTTATATTTTTTTTTTTCATTTTTAATAAAAAAATATAATAAAATTGATTCAAATTAATATTTATTTTTAAATAAAATAATTAATTAATTAATATCTTAAATAAAATAATATTTATTTAATTATGGCAGAAGCAGACCCAAAATTAACAATGAAAATATCGAAAATAAAAAACAATAGATTACTCGATAGAGTCCAAATGATAGTCAACGTTTATTACGATCCAAAAGTAAAAGTAACAAGACAACATATCGTAAAAAAACTCGTAGAAAAATTTAAAAAACCTCATGTTTCAGTTTTTGGTATGAAAAAAGTTTTAGGAGGTGGTCGAACAAAATGCTTTGCTTTAGTATATGACAGTGATGATTCATTAAAAAAATTTGAACCAAAGGCAAGATTAGCAAGAATGGAATTAGAAAAAAAAGAACCAAAAGCAAGAAAATTTGTTAAAACTAAAGAAGCAAGAAAAATTGTCAAAGTTAGAAAACATCAATTACAAAGAAAAAGAGCTACTAAAAGAAGACAAGATATTAATTTGGATAGAAAACAAAAAAAGAAGAAATAAATATTTATTATGTGTTTTACATATTTTTATATAAAAAATATAAAATAAATTTCATTATTTAAATTTTTTAATAATATTTAATTAAAATATTAATATTATTATAATATTAATTTCTATATAAAAATTTATAAAAAAAAAAAATTAATTATTTTTCATTCCTAAATTGAATAATAAACTATTCAAAGTTTCATATGAAAAATAATTTTTTAAATAATTTTGAAATCTTTCTTCATCAACAATAAAATTTCTGACAATTTCATAAAATTCTAAACAAGCGTCTCTTATATTTTTATTTTTTCTATTAATATCATATTGTTCAGTAACATAAATAATCATTTTGCTCCAATTTGTAAGATGAAATATTTTTTGTTTATGATACTTTAAAAAAAATCCATAGCACATTATTATAATACAAATAACTTCTCCATTTTTAACATTTTTGTAATTATTAATAAAACAATCACTTAATTTTTCAACATTACTAAACATTATTAAACTAATCAAAGATTTTATTGCTTCTTCTTTAATTGTAACATTTTTATCCAAAGATTTTTTTATTAAAACTTTTAAAATATTTTCATAATTATCTTTAATATTCGAATTATTAATTTCAAACATTTCGCTCAAACATTTTAAACCATTTCGCGCTAATAAACTTCTATTTGAACATGAAATATCTAATAAACATTTAATAATTTTATTGAAATATTGAATATTTTCTTTTGTAATATTTTTATGATGAATGAAGATTTTTCTTAAATTATCTAAAGCTTTAAATTGTTTTTCCCAATTTAATTTATTTTCTATTTGTGACAATAAATTATAATAAATATTATATAAATTAATACTTTTTTTATCATAATGTAAAGGTGAAATTTCATTTCTTTCTTTAATATTATAATTATAATTTTTATCAATGGCTTCATTTAAATTAATTTCATTAGGATCATTGTATCTTTTTAATTTCGTTTTGAATGATTTTTTTTCGATTTTGTTTCTTTTATTTTTCGGTTTCGAATCGTCTTTTTCAATTTCATAATTTGGGTAATTATCAATTGCTGGTCTATTAAATTTAATAATATTTCCGTTATTATCTAATAAATTTTTAATTAGATTTTCTTCGATTTTAATTTTATCATTTGTTTCTTTGAAATTTTCATATTTTCTAATTTTTGAATAAATTAATAAATTATTTTTTTCATCCGCCATTTTAATATTAAATTTCGGGTTCAAAGCGCTTAAAACTCTTTGAGTTGCAGTGTCGAATTTATTTTTATTGAAATTAAAATTTGAAATTCGAACACTATTAAATAAAATAATAATTTCATTATGTAAAGAATCGTTTGTATAATAACTTAAAGTTTTAATAAATTTTTCTTTTTCGTCTTTACAAACTTTTTCGCCGAAAGTTTTAATAACTTTTTTTGCACAAAAAATTATTTTATTTACTGGATGATCCCACAATTTTAAAATTTCTAAGAAAATATTAATGTCATAATTTGCGTTTTGACCATAAAATTCAATGTCGTTGTAAATTTCGTTTAAATGTGAAAAAATATAATCTAAAAAATTTAAACATTCTTGTAAAATTAACCAATTTTTGTGATTTTTTGAAATTGAATTTATAATAAAAGGAATCATTTGTGAAGTTGGAATGATCATAATTATTTTTTCAAGAATTTTTCGAATTAATGAACGAATTTCAATGTTGTTCGTATTAAAACTTTCGAAAATTAAAGGCAAAGTTGAATAAAAACTTGTGATTAAATTTATTCCTGAAATTCCGGAAATTATTTCATTCATCATGTTTAAAATTAATAATGTTATTGTATTTGAATTTGATTTTAAATATTTTGAAAGAAAATTAAAAAATGTTGAAGAAAATCTTAAAAATTCAGAATTTTTTCCTTTATTTTTAAATATTTCATAAATTTCTTGAAAAATTTTTATTTTTTCTTCAAATTCAATCTGAGAATTATTTAAATTTAATATTAAATCCTTAGGAAAAATTCCATAAATAAATCCAGCTGAATCAATAAAATAAAAAGGATTTAAATCATTATTATTATTATTATTATTATCATCATCATTGAAATTTTGAATAGAATTTAAAGGATTCGATAATAAATTAATTGATTTTTGAATAATTTTATCTAATTTCGTTTCTAATTCAGAATTTGATTGACATTGAATATGATAAATTCTATTCATAATTTCCGCTGGTAATAATTTAATAATTTCGCCATAATTAGGCAAATTTTTTAAAAATTTAGTTAAAATATTTGCGGATTCTTTTTGAATTATTTCTGATGTATTTTTATAACATAAAATTAATGTTTCTATTATTTTTTCACAAAAATTTGGTTTTTTTATAAAAAAATCCTTTTTATTTTCACATAATAATTTTATTACTATTATTCCTGAATATTTTTCTTGCCAATCTTTTCCATCAATTGAAATTTTTATTGCGAATTTTGTGATAAATTCTAAATTTTCATTAAAATCTATTAAATTTTTTATTAAATTTATTGAATATTTTGATAAAATTTTATTTGAATTACTCGCATATGAAATTATTATTGGAAATAAATCATTAAAATATGATTTTATTTCTGAATCGGAAATTAAAAAATCCATTTTTATTATTTTTGTTAAAAATATAAAAATATTTACACGTAATTCAAAATCAGTTTGAGATGATGATAAAATAAAATTTATTTTTTTTAATATTTCTTTCCAATTGAAACTTATTAAAACTTTTTCTTCTGCATTTGATATTTTTTCAAACCATTTTTTATAATTATCTTCTATTATTAGTGATTCCATAAATTAATATTATTATTTAATTAATATTATAATTTTATTATAAAAATATTAATAAAATTAATAAAATTAATTAAATAAAATAAAAATAAAGCGAACTAAGCAAAAAAAATTTCATAATAATTATAATAATATAAATATAAAATTATAATAATTATTTAATAAAATTATAATAAATATATGAATAAAAAAATAACTTATAAAAAAATAATAAAAATAAATTTTTATATTAAATTAAAATATAATAACTATTTATAAATTATTTATAAAAAAAATATTAATAAAGAAAATTAATTAATTAAAGTGATATCATTTTTATATAATATTTTTATAAAAATATAACTGATAAATAATATTAAATTAAATATTAAATAAATCAGAATGGGAAAGAAATGTAAAATATAATATTTATAATAATAATATCATATCAATAGTATTAAATAAAAAACATCCTATTTTAATTAAAGGTTCTAATGTTGGTTACGATGTTTATGAAATAAAAAACTCAACAACAGAAGAATTAAAAAACATTTTAAATTCAATTGTTGTTTATTACACATGCAAAACAAGACAAAAAATTCAAAATTCAAACTTTACATTATTATACAAAAGAATTAAAAACGAATTAAGAAGAAGAGAAAATCAAGAAAAAATAAATTCATTAAATCTTTTATTTAATAATTATCAACCTATTCCAATTAATGAATTAAAAATTCCTGATTTTTTTAATGATAAAACTGTCAAATCAGAAAAATCAACCACATGTTCAACCACAACAAACTCATACACAAACATAAATAATTTAGAAGAAAGCGAACAAAAAAATAATATTGAAAGAAAATATTTCGAAGATTATTACCTAAATAATATTGAAAATATTAATCAAAAAATAACTGAAAATCAAGAAAATAACTTTTTTTTCAGTAATAATAATTTAATGGAAAATGCTACTAACAGTATGTATATAATACCAAATGAAATATCTTCTATTAATGGATTAAATGAAGAGGATTTATTTATTCATTAATAATAATTATTAATTTTTTTAACACAAATTTAATATTAATAATTATAATATATTGAGTTTAATATTATATAATAAGAATATTTTGTCTTTTTTATATATATTCTTTATTTTTTATTATAGTAACAATAATAATAATAATAATAAAAAAATTAATAATGAATTTATTTTATATTATAAATTAAATCAGGTTTGTAAATATTTTATATATTTATTTGTTAAAAAATAACTAATTTTTTTATTATTTTATAAAATATCAAATATAATTAAAAATAAATATATTAATATATTATATTCTTATTATATAATAATATAATTAAAATATTTTATTTTTTTAATTTTAAAATGGATAAAATAAAATTGAATGAAAATTTATTAAAAGCAAAAGTTTATTTAAAAGAACATAATATAGAAAATATTATAAGCGAAATGTTAAATGAATTAATAATTAATAAACCAGAAGATCATTTTAAATTTATGATTGAATTTTTAAATAAAAAAAATCAAGAAAAAGAAACATAAAATTTCTATTTATTTTTAAATAAATTTATTTTAATTTTATTTTATTTTAGTTTATTTATTAATTTAATTTAAATTAGAAAAATTATTAAATTTAACTTAAAAAAAAATTAAAAAAAAATAAACTAAAAAATATTTAAAAAAATTAAATTACTTAATTTTATATAAAAATTATAAAAAAATGAAAAATAAACCTTTTCAAAGAAAGAATTTAACTAATGTTTTTAAAGACCATTCAAAATATGATCAATTTATTCAAAACGCAATGGATTTATATTATTCATGTGAACCTTCTCAAAAATTGTATGATTCTGCTGGAAAATTTGCGAAATACATAATCAGTAATAAATCAACTATTCCTGATCTTATTATTTATAATAAAACTTTTAATAAAAACGATTGTTTTTACGACTATCGAGGACATAATTATAATAAATTCCCAAGAGTTCGATGGATATTAAAAACTGATAAAAAAACTGAAAATGATAGTAATAATTTGAATGAAAATGAAAGTCAATTAAAAAATGAAGAAAAAAATGATGATAAAAATGATGATAAAAAAGATGATAAAAATGATGATAAAAATGATGATAAAAATGATGATAATAAAGTTAATGATAATAATAATGAAAATGAAATTAAAGAAGAAAATAATGAAGATGAAAAAATTTTATCTAATCCTGATTTATTTTTTAACCAAATTCAAGAAAATGATATTAATACTAACAACAACGAAAATGAAAATAATAAAAATTCAGAATCAAATGAAAATAACGAAAATTCTAATAAAAACAAAAAAAAAGACACTCAAAAAGAAAAAAAACCAAAAAAAAAAGGAAAATCTCCCGAAAAAAAACTCAAAAACAAAGAAAACAAAAAAGAAAAAGAACATCATAAAAAAATTAAACATATCAACAATCAAATAATTCAATCAGAATCAAGTCAATTAACATTCATAGAAAATAAAAAACCCGAATCAGAAAATTCAATAACAAAAATGGAAGTTAATATCATTCATGAAGTCATAAACCCAAATTCCTCATCAAAAAATAAAAAAATAATCCAAACTGAAGCAGCAACATTAAACAACGAAGAAAAAACAGCAGAAAATAACAACAATCCAATCAACATTAATAATAATGATAATAATAATAACAATAATAATAACAATAATAATATAATCATCAACAACAACGTTCCAAACACAAACATCAACATAAACAAAAACATAATAAACACAACAAATAACATCAATAACCCAAACATTAACATAAACATTAACAATAATCTTAATATGTTAAACAACAACAAATCAACTAATAATAATAATAATAACAACAATTTAAAAATTAATTATCCTCAAAATTATATGTTCTACAATCCTTTAAATAACATTAATAAAAATCCTTTAAATCCTTCTTTAAATAACATTAGTGTTCCTTTCAAATACGCAATGATGATGAATCCAATGATTAATAATAATTTTTCACCTTTGGAAGATGATGATGATGATAATTCACCTTTATTTAACAATTTTAATGAAGATTATACTAAATATAATCCTTTAGTTTTTTTAGAAAATCCTGTTTTGATTATTAAAAAAAATCTCATTGAGCCTCATTGGTTTTTAATGAAAAATGGGAAAATTCAAGGAAATTATAATTCAGAAGATTTGCTTTATTATTTGGGAGAACAAATTAGACAAGGAAATAAATTTGAAAATGTTAGTATTACTGATTATCCTACTGATGTATTTTTTTTACCTAGTAATTTATTTGATAGTTTAAAAGTGAATGTACCCAAATTAAAAAAAAAGTATCTTAAATATCAAATGATGGGAATTCAAATGAATAGAAACAAAATAGAAAATATGCATTTTAATAATAATAATAATAATGTTAATAATGTTAATAATAATAATAATAATAATAATGTAAATTTTAATAATAATATTAATATGAATGGTTTTAAAAACTTCTTTTTTCCTAACATGATGATGAATAATAATATTATTATTAATAATAATATAAAAAAAAATAATAATATTAATAATAATAATAATAATAACGCAAATAATTCTAATCAAAATAAATAAAGATTCTCATATAAAAAAAAGTTAATTTTAATATAAATTTATTTTATAAAATTGTGAATAAAATAACTATATTTTTATTATATTGATATTAAATATGATATTAATTATATAAATCATATATATAATATATAATATATTATTATATGAAATAATGTTTGATTTAAAAAAATATTATTTTTTAATTAATTTTTTTATTAATTATTAATTATTAATAAAATAATAATTAAATATTAATTTTAAATGAATGAAAATAATAATAGCAGTAACAGTTCACATTCCGATGAAAATAAAAACACATTAAACAATTCAAACGATAGTAAAAACAAACAAAAAACTCAAAATTTAATTCAAAATAAAAAAAAAACCGAAAATAAATTAAATAGTTTAAAACACATTTTTCCTTTCATTCAACAAAACGATGATTCAACAACAAACGAATATTCAACAATTGTAAATGAAATTATAAATAAAAATTCTTCCCCGAAAAATATTTATTTAGAAGGAAAAAAAAACATTATTGATAAAATAATATTAAAATATTCAAAATATCAAGGAAACAACATTAAAGAAATTTCACATTTGGAAATGAAAATTGATAAAAATTTTGGAATGATGAATGAAATTGGCTTTCGTTTACCGAATTTAATTGAATTGAATTTGAGCGGAAGCGAAATTAATAGTGTTGAAGAAATTGGAACGAGTTTTGAAAATTTAATTAAATTAAATATTAGCAATTGTAAAATAAATGATTTGAATGGAATTGTTTGTTTTAAAAAATTACAAGAATTAGATGCGAGTTTTAATAATATTTTTGATTTGATTGATTTAGAATATTGTAATGAATTAAAAATATTAAAACTTAGTAATAATAAAATTGAAGATGTTGATAATATTTATTTTCTTAAAAACTGTGAAAAATTGGAAAAAATTTATTTAGGAAATAATCCAATTTTAAATAAAATAAATGAAAATGAAATTAAAAATATTTTAAATAACAATAATATTTTAATTTTAAATTAATTTTTTAATTTTAATATAAATTTTATTATAAAAATATGATTAATGATAATAATAATAATGAAATATTATTTACTGATAAATATAAACCAACGAAATATATTGATTTAATCACCGAAGAAAAAACAAACAGAGAAATTTTAACATGGATGAAAAGTTGGGATGAAATTGTTTTTAATAAAAAATTTAACATTCCAAAAATTCCAATTAATTTAAATAAAAATTCACAATTTCCCTCCAAAAATAATAATAATAACAATAATAATAATATTAATAATAATAAAAATAATATTCTAAAAAATCAAATTTCATACATAGAAGTTGATTATGTTCAAAGCAAACATAAAATAATATTAATTTCAGGTCCGCCTGGAATAGGAAAAACAACATTAGCTTACATTATTGCTGATCATTGTGGTTATGAACCAATTGTTATTAATGCTTCTGATGAAAGAACAACAGATAAATTAATAACTAGAATTTATGACACAACTTTAATTCATAATATTAATATTAATCCTAATAAAAAAATAAAACCAACTTGTTTAATTTTAGATGAAATTGATGGAATTCAAAGTGATTTTCAAGGAAGAAATTCAATAAAAAACATTATTGATTTTATTAAAACAGGAAAAATTAATAAAAAAATTTTAGGAAAAAATAAAAAAGAAATTTTAAGCAAAATTGAAAATAATAATAATAACAATAATAATAATATAAAATTAATAAAAAAAAAAACAAAAAATTTCATAAATGAAGAAAATTTTATTTCTGATGATGAAGATTCAATTAATAATAATAATAATAATAATAATAATGAAAATTTCAGCGATGACGAAAAAAAAACAAAAATCAAAGAAAAAAATTCAATAGTAAAACGACCAATAATTTGCATTTGTAATGACATTTATGCGAAATCATTAATTTCATTACGAAAAGAAGCTTTAGTTTACAACATAAAAAAAGTGAATGAAAAAAAATTTTTTGAGAAATTATTAAAAATTTCAAACATTGAAAAAATTCCAATTGATTCAAACACAATTCATTCAATAATGGAATTTAGTAAATTTGATATGCGAACGTGTTTAAATTGTTTGCAATTGATAAAATTTAACATGAAAAATAAAATATTTATAAATAATATTATTTCCGACAACAATAAATTAAAAATTTTTTGTAACAAAGATTTTAATGAAAATTTATTTAATGTTTGGAATAAAATAATTTATCGAAATTTAAATGAAAAAAAATTAAATTTTTCTGAAATTTATTATTTATACAATTCATCAGGCGAATATGTAAAAATTATTGAAGGTTTGTTTAGTAATTATTTAAACATTCCAAAAAAAAATTCTGAAAATGATATTTTTAATAGAAGTTATTTAAGCGATTTGTTTAGTTTTGAAGATTGTTTTAAAAATTCGAAATTATTGAGCGGAAAATTCATTAATAATTTTTATTCAACAGATAAATTCGATAAATCAATCATTGAATTTCCAACTTTATTTTATGACATTAATCACGGAATTAAAGAAACTTCAAATGTTATTAATATTATTCAAAATGAAAATTTTTTTTTGAGAAATATTAAAAAAAATAATTTAATTTGTCATTTTATTCCATTTCTTTTTCAATTAATTCAGCCAAATTTTAGAGAAATTAATGTTGATTTAATGAAAAATGATGAAATTCAAAGTTTAAAAAATTCTATTAATTTAATGATTTCATGCGGAATTGAATTAAAAGAAAATAATAATATCGAAGAACCAATTCAATTTTTTCCTGATATTTCAAAATTATTAAAATTCGATTATATTTTACCCAAAAATAAATTAAGTTTGAATCAAAAAATTATTATGAAAAACGAATATGAAAAAATAAAAAATATAAAAGATTTAGAAGATGATGACAAAATCGAAGATATTAATAATAATAATAAAAATAAATTAAATGGCTTTGAACAATTGTCAAGAATCATGGGAATGAAAAGAAAAAGCAACCAAATTTCAAAAACCGAAAGTAAATTCATATATAAATATCATGAAGGTGTTACAAATTGTGTAAAACGAACACTAAACATTAGATATTTCAATGAAGGAAAATTTTATATTTAAAATAAAATTCTTTTTTAATATAAATTTAATAAATTATAAAATAATAATAAAAAAAAACATATTTTAAATATATAATAAAAAAAACAAATGGACCAAAACGCTCAAATGGGAGTTCCTATTGAAATTCTTATAAAAATCAAACCAGAGCCGCAACAAAGAAATGACCTAAAAATATATGAAAATAAAATATCATTATTAGATCAATATGATAGAGCAATAGATGAATTCATAACAAACGGAGCAATATTAGAAACAGCAGATAGTATTCGTTCAACATTTGATTCAACAATAGGCAAATATTTAGGCTTTGTAGTTCATGGAGTTAACCTATCTATTTTTACATTCGGAGCAAAAGGAAGTGGAAAAACTTTTTCATTACAAGGCAACAATAGCGAATCAGGAGTTTTATCTTTATTAGTAGAAAATTTGTTTGGTAACCTCGAAAGCAAACATAGCGCAATAATGGATGAAATGCAGAAATTAAATGTACCTGAAGTAGAAGCCACATCATATAGTTATTCAGTTCGTATGAAATATATAGAAATAAGAGATGAAGGTATAGTTGATCTTCTTCAAAAATATAATTATTATAAACAACCTTCTCAATTAGTCTACAGCGAATATGAGGGATATGCTGTTAATGGCGCCGCATGGGTGGCCATACCTAATAGTATGGCCTTTCCTGATTTGTTAGCTGAAGGGGAAAAATTTAGAACACCCTTTGAATATAATAAAGTATGCAAAAACACATCTATTTTAACTATTGAGATATCTCAAACTTTAGATAATAGAGCTACTAGAGATGTTAAAGTTATAACTAGTAGAATTAATATATTCGATCTTCCTAGTGCGGATATACTAGCTGATCATTTTCGTAATTTAAGCAATTCGGTGGAATATAAAAGCATATATAGTTTCCAAAATATGATAGGTGACCTTGCCAAATCAAATAACAATGCTTTACCTACGATATATGAGAATTCAATATTAACGAAATTAATGAAAGAATATATAGGTGGAAATAGTTTAACAGTTGGTTTATTTACATTGCAAAATAATAACTTCGCGATAAGTAGTATATCTTTTAAAATGATGAAATTATGTTCTCAAATTCAAAATTTTCCAATATTAAACGACGTTAATGCTTTGGGCTTATTAAAAAAATTCCGTACTGACATAAGTTACTATCAAAAATTCAAAGGCATGAGTGGCTATGAAATGAAGCCACCTATTATACCTCCAACATCGAATGAAAATAACGCACAAATGATAAACCCAAATTCTAATTTATCTAACCAAAACATAAATGATATATCTCAATTGCAATCACGAAATGCGTTTCTCGAAAAAGAAAATCAAAGATTAGAACAAGCTTTAAGAGAGTCTGATCAAGAAAAAGCAAGTTTATTGCAAACAATAGCTGCTATGAAAAATAGAGGTTTAGCTGAAAATAACTTCAATCCAATGAATCAAATGGGTGGAATGCCACCTTTTTTAGGAGATAAGTATGATGTTAGTGATAAGCTTTTACATATCGAAGATGACATAACCGAAACTAATCAAATTATGGCCGTTGTTAACAAACTTAATGATCGATTTAAAACTTTGGAAGAAGAAAGAAAAAGTTTGGCTGAAGAAGTTGAAAGACTCAGAGTAGAAAATCAAAATTTAACTAATGAGATGAATAAAGTTCAAAATGAGTTAAATTCAGCGAAAACTAATTTTGATAATGAAAATTTTAATTTAAAAGAACTTTTAAATTCAACGAAAAATGAATTAGATTATATGCGAAATGAGGCCGAAAAATATAGAAAAATTCAAGCTGATTTGTTGTTAGAAATTGATGAAAGAGAAGTTCAATATAAAAAACAATTAGAAGATAAAGAAAGAGAAATCGAAATGAAAATGATAGATCAAAGTCAATCAGAAAAAAGAAGAATTGAAGCTGAAATGAGAGAAGCAACGAGAAAATTAGAACATTATGGCGAAGAAAATAATGATTTAAATAGAATAGTTGCCGATTTAAAAAAAGAAAATCAAAAATTAAATCTTCAAATTAAAGAAATGACTTCGAGCATAAGAGATTTTTTAGCGAAAAATGATAATTCTTCTAATAAAACGAAATTAATGAAAACTTTTACTGATAGAGAAAATGAATTATTAGAAAATTTGGGAATTGAAAAAGCACAAAATGAAAATTTAAGAGAAAAATTAAAAAAAATGAGAACATATGCAAGAAAAGCAAGAAACATTGCATTAGATTATTATCCATCAAATGAAGAATTGCCTGAAATGTTAACAAAGGATTTAAACACATTTTTAGAAGATGCTGAAAATGAAAGTGTCATTCAATTTTTGGAATTTGAAATTCGAAGTTTGAGAGAAAGAAATAAAAAATTGGAATTTGAAATTAATAGATTAAAAAATGATTTTAGACCAACTAATAATACTATGATTAATAAACCAAATACATTAACAGGCGGAATAAGTTTTAATAATACAATGCCTATTAATAATAATAATAATATTAATAATGGTCCAATTGGAAGCAACATTCCAATTGATAATTTAAGTGATAGAGAAATTCAAAAAAAAATTCTTGAAGAAATTAATAATTTAAAAAAAGATAATATTACATTAAAAACACCTCAAATTCAAAATGATAATAATATTATACAAAATAATAATATAGAAATTAATAGATTAAAAAATGATAATATGAAATTAATAGAAGAAAATAAACGATTAAAAACTTTAATTAATGAAACTTCTGTTAATGATATTAAAGAAACTAATGAACCTGAAAATCCAAAAAGTTTAAAAATGAAAATAAAATTCTTAGAATCTACAATAGAAAATTTGGAAAAAGAAAGAAGCGAACTTAATATGAGATGCACAATGGCTGAAGAACAACTTAAAAATTTCCAAGAAATGTTTAATACTACAACTCAAGGATATCAAAAAAAAATATTAGAATTAAATAAAAGATTAGAAGCCGCAAATTTAAGATTAAATCAAGGTTACATTAATGCTAATATTAATAATAATAATGATGATGATTTATAAATTTTTTAATTATATAAAATTAAATATTATTATTATAGATAAAAAATTTTTAAGAAATTAATTAAATAATATTGTTTATAATAAATTTTTTTTTAAACATTTTCTATTGTAAATTCCTCCCAAGTTCCAATTGAATCACTTTTAAAATGAAGAACATTATTATTATCCAAATCAACTTGAACATATTTATTATTTATTTTACTTCTCATTGCCCAAATATTATTCCCTTTTTTTTCAAGATAAAATTTCTCTTCATCATTTATTATATTACTTTTAGCTTTTATTACATAATTATCTTCTTCTAAAATAACACTTAAATACATATTATTACTTCTGCTTTGAAAACTTACAGTTCCATCATTTAAATTATCAATTTTTCTAAAATGTTCCCACAAACCTTTTTCATCTCTATTCGCTATTAAATTATTCATTCCATAACAATCAGCACTAACATATTTATTATTTTTTAAAAATTTAAACGCAAAATAATCTTTATCATTATAATCTTTAGCAGGAACAACATTTCCAGGTAAATTATCTTTTAAACTATTATATACCATACCATCATTACTTTTATTCCCTGTTCCTATATAATCATTACTCCATACTTCTTTAATTCTTATTAAATCATCTAAATCTGGGTCAATTTTATCAATTTTTTTTTGGTCAAAAATCCCCCAATTTCCCATATTATTACTTTTATATGACCAACTTGTATAATGATAACCTTCTTCATTAAAAAGTTTTAATATAGTTCTCCAACCTTCTTCTTCACCGAAATAATTAAACTCTCCTATATAAGTAGGAACATTATAGTTCTCTAATTTAATATATGAAATCAAAGATTTTGCACTTAAAATTTGACCGGATGCATCATGTTCAAAATCCCATGGATAATGATGATATTCATATATTATATTACTCCAATTATATTTATTTGGATTGGGTAAATTAATAGGCACCCAACAACTTTCAATTATTATTATATGCTCAGAATCAATTGACCTTATTGCTTGATAAATTTCATTAAAATAATCCCAATGTTTTTCTATTGTGAATCCGGCTTTTTCTGCGGGTTCATTTAATATATCATATGCAGCTACTATGGGATTGTCTTTGAAATGCATCGCAATTTGTTTCCATATTTCAATTGTTTTCTGTTTATATTCCGGATTTGAATAAAATGTTACATCTTCTATATTATCTATTAATTCTCCACTGTGATCTTGACCGTTTTGAGAGCCTACTGCTCCGTGAAGGTCTAAAATAACGTATATGTTTCTTTTATTAAATTCGGATATTATGTAATCTAGTTTATCAAATGCATTACTTTTTAATTCGAATGAATTATATTCTAATAAATTCATGTATGTAAATGGAATTCTTATTACACTCATTCCCATTTCTTTAATGTTATCAAAATCTGTTGATATGAAATAATTATTTTCGTAATAATCTAATAAATTATTCATTTTACTTTCGCCATATTTTTTATAAAAAATATCCATTAAAGTTTTTTGATCTCTGACATTTGTTGAAGACATCCAACTTTCTTGAACAAATAAATTTCCTATATTTGTTCCTCTTAAAAAAAGACAATTTCCTTTACCATAATTATTTCGAATTTGAACACCATCAACTTTAAGAAAATCGAATGAAGTTAATTCACAAACAATAAAAGATATTAATAATATAACTATAAACTTTTTTATCATATTTTTATAAAAATTATATTAGATTATTATTTTCTTGTTTAATAATTATAATTTAGATTTTTTATTATAAAAATTTTTAAATAAAAGTTTTAAATAATAAATTTAATATAATATTAAAGTTTATAATTATATTTATTCTTCTTGTGAATAAAAGTTTGAAAATAATATTTTCTAATTTTAAACAAATTTAATATTTTATAATCATAATTATTATTATTGAAAATATTATTAAAATTAGAATTGAAAAAATAATTGGTAAATAAATAATAAAAAAATGAATAAATATAAAATTTTAAAATTAATAGGTGATGGAACATATGGAACAGTTTATAAAGGATTAAATACCGAAACAAATTCATATGTTGCAATAAAAATTCTTAAAAAAAATTTTTCAAATTTCAATGATTGTCTTCAATTAAATGAAATAAAAATATTAAAAGAATTAGATCATGAAAATATAATAAAATTATTAGAAGTAATAAGAGATGAAAATAACAAAGTTTCATTAATTTTTGAATATTTAGATGAAAATTTAAATGATTTTATAGAGAAATATGAAGATAAAAAAGAAAAAATTCCGGAAAAAACAATAAAAAATATTTTACATCAAATATTAGAAGGTTTAAATTATTTACATTCTCAAAAAATAATTCATAGAGATTTAAAGCCTGATAATATTTTATTAGATTTAACAAATAAAAAGGTAAAAATCGCAGATTTTGGAACAGCAAAAAAAATACTAAACGATTCTAATGAAATTTTAACTGATTATATTTGTACTCGTTGGTATCGTGCTCCTGAATGTGTTTTGAAAAGTGTGAAATATAATGAAAAAATTGATATTTGGGCTTTTGGTTGTATATTATGTGAATTATATAATTTAGAACCAATTTTTCCTGGGGAATCTGAATTCGATCAATTAGAAAAAATTACTAAAATTTTAGGAACTCCTAGTTTTAATTCTTGGCCTGAAGGACATAAATTAATTAAAAAACTTGAAATTAATTTTCCAAAACATAGTAAAAAAAATTTAAATGATATTATTTTAAATATTAATGAATTTGGAATTAATATGATTGAAAATATTTTTCAATATGATTATAATAATAGACCAACTGCGAAAGAATTATTAGATGATAATTATTTTAATAATGATAGTTATAATG
>JAEEGK010014849.1_pt1 | contig 17347 bp, 13 predicted proteins | sample 8958771 | NCBI WGS metagenome assembly JAEEGK01 (sample SAMN16246547, study PRJNA631951) | gut metagenome | biome: gut microbiome; feature: rumen; material: SC-attached | host: Bos | place: Iran: Karaj | collected 2018-10
TCTTTTCATTGGCAGGCTGATTGGCATTGTTGAGGGCAATGGTGCTGATTACTTCGCGCACTTTTTGATTGACTGCTTCAGGATGACGTTCTAAGTATAACAAATAATCGTTCCAATTGTCGATGGAAGATGGTTCGATATAAGTGGGAGCACCTGGCCCTGGCATATCTTGTTGATTTCTCGGCGGCAATTGGTAAGTATACAATTGATTATACCTATTTTGCGTATCGTAATTACCCGAATAAGTCAAGTCTAACGACCATTTTCGTTGTTCTTCCTTGTTGTTTTCCCATTTATCCGCTAATATGTTTTCCACGTCATAGATTGGTTGATGAACAGGTTTTTCGTCTGGAACATTCACCGTTGTATCTTTCTCCTCTTTTGCCACGACAGGAGCAAGCGAGTCTATGGGAGAAATCGTGTCCGTAGTCGATATGATGAGCGGACGAATATTGTTCTTGGCAATCGGAATGTGCGGTAAGGTGGTTTTCCTTACCTTTGTTGGAGTGGTTTTCTCTTCTTCTTGAACTATATCTTGTTGCCTTTTCACGATAGGTTGACTTGTTTCCCCATGTTCTTTGTTCTTGTTCAGCAACCAGAATATGGGAACCAACAGAAGCAGGAGTATTGCCCAATATTGCAAAGCCAACTTGCGCAACATTCTTTTGGCTCGCGACAATTGCGATGAAGATGAATGTGGTTCAATGTTCATCAATGCGGCAATCTCCTTATGCGACAAACCCTCGAATATGGAAAGGCGCAACACCTTACTATATCCTTCGGGCAACATGTTGAGCAATTGCATCAGGTCATCATGTGGAATGCCAACACCATCATTAGCTTCCGTTTCGACGATTGGTAATTCTGTCTCGTTAGCTTCTTCAATGGAAATGGTAGGATGAGCACGCAAGTGGTCTTTATATTTAGAAGCCACATTTCGCACAATAGCATTCATCCACGGTTCTGCACGTCGCATGTCGCGCAACCTATCGAACGAAGTAAAGATAATCACGAAAGCATCATGAAGGACATCGTCTATTGTTTGTTCGTCGCTGAAATATCGTCGGCATATTCCCCTCATCTGCTGAGAATATGCCTCATACAGTTCGCCAAGAGCCTCCTCATCTCCTTGTCTGCAACGTTCTATCAATAGTCTTAAGTTCATCGTGAGCATCATGTCTCTATTTCTATAGTCCTAAAACATCGAAAAAGACTGCATGATGTTAACATTTTTTAGTGGGGAGAAGTGAGGGGTGAGAGGTGAGAGATATGTTAGTAAACTCAGAAAGCACTAAACAATAAGAAATGAAGAATAGAATCTGCATACGCCTCCTGACATCACTCTGTTTGCTACCATTGGGCAGCAGGGGACAGACATCGCTGACCTTGGACGAGGTGATACGGCTGTCGCAAGACAGTGCCATCACCGCCTTCCAGAGCCGCCAGGAATACCAGAGCCGACAGGCATCCTACGAGGCTTTCGAGGCCCTGCGCAAGCCACAGCTCACGCTGAAGGTAGTGCCTAACTACTCCCGCATCGTCAGCGACCCCAGCCGCGACTACGTCTACCTGCGCAACTACGATATCCTCTCCACTTCCGCCCAGATACGGCTGACCCAGAAGATGTTGTCATTCGGTGGCGAGGCATACATCGGCACACAGGCCATCTGGAGCGAATTCTTCCGCGAGGATGCCTCTGGTTATCCACGCCAATTTGTGGCGAGTCCGCTGTTGGTGGGCTATAGCCATACCTTGTTGGGCTATAATCCATTCCTATGGGAGAAGCGAGTGGAGGACCAGCGACTGCTGGCTGCCCGCCGCCAGCATGAGTACGACCTGCGGCGCATTGCCGAGGAGGCCGCCGTGCGCTACTTCCACCTGGCCCGTCAGCAGCGGGTGCTGAAGATGCGGACAGATGAACTTCTGATGAGCGACACCCTGCTAAGCATTGCCCGCGAGAAAGCCAGCATCGCCATCGTCACGCTGGCGGAGCTGCACTCTATCGAGGTACAACAGCAGAATGCCGCCAACCATCTGGCTGTGGCACGTCAAGAGGAGTTGAAGGCCAGGACGGAGCTCGCGTCATTCCTGCGCATCACGCCGACGCCTGACTCCTTAGCACTGCTCGAAATCCCCGATACACCGCCACCCACCATATATACGGCTTCCGAGGTTGCTGAACGCGCCATGAGCAACAGCCCCGCCTACCAGCATCAGTTGGCTGAACTGACCGAAGCCCGTCATCAGGAAAACAAGACTCAACAGGAGCGGGGCGTCAATATCGGTCTTGACGTCAATCTTGGCCTGCAGCAGGTCAACAACACCCTCGGAAGTGCCTTCAAGAACCAGCAGCTATATGCCTTGGGCGCTGTGCAGGTCACGATACCGTTGGCAGACCATGGTGCAGCCAAGAAGCGGCATGCCGCCGCTGTAGGCTGGGTCGAGCGGCAGGAGTCGGCACTCCAGGAGGTGGAGCGTCTGTTGGCGGAAGACGCTACCGTAACTCTGCAGAAGCTGCAGACCAGCAGGGCGCTGCTGACCACTACACAGCGCACCCTCACTCTGGCGGAAGAGACATACAACGAGACTGCCGACAACTATGCCAACGGTCTCTGTGACATCAATACATTCACCCTGGCACAGTCGCGATGGGTCACGGCATACAGCAACTACCTGACTGCCATGGAGGAGTTCTGGACAAATTACTATCATCTGCAAACCCTTGTAAACTATGAATAAGAATATGCGTTTTTCATGGATAGGTATTTTTACTTTCTTACTCCTATCTGCCTGCCAGCAGAAAAAGGATATACAGCATGCCGACAAGCAGGCTGACACCATGACCGTGGATACCACTGCATCCACATCCACTCAGCAAGTTGAGAGTTTTTCCACGGTCACCAAAGGTAAGATAGAAAGTGAACGTGAGATTCCGGTCTATAGCCGTCTCGCTGAACAAATCGTCATGTTTGCCATTGAGAAGACAGGCCAATATGTCAAGAAGGGCGAGCTCGTAGCCCGTCTGAGCGATGCTTCACTGCAGGACAAGATTGTACACAGCCGCGCCAAGCTGGAGAAAGCGGAATTCCAGTATCAGGCCATCCTCATGGGACAGGGGTATAAGCGCGACAAACTGGATGCGGCACCCGATAATATCAAGCGACTGGCACGTATCAACAGCGGCTATAACGAAGCCCAAGCCGAGTTGCGCGAACTGGAGCATCGCCTGTCATATTGCACCATCACAGCCCCCATTTCTGGTTATGTGTCGCAAATCCGTAATACACTTTACGGTGCAGCCCAGCCTGGCGAGCCGCTCTTTTATATTGTAGATATCGAACATCTGAAGGTCAGTTTCAACGTGCTCGAAAACGAGATGGCCAAATACGAGAACGGTGCAAGTCTCTCCGTCTCCACCCTGACGTTCCCCAATGAGCACCACCGGGCTGTGGTATCAGCTCTCAGTCCCGTCATCGATGAAAATGGCATGGCCTACGTCGAGGCAACGCTTGAAGCCCATCCACACCTGCTGCCCGGCATGACGGCATTCATTTCCGTTGCATCTACTGAAGAAGAATAGTGAAACCTAATTTAAATTATTGGTGTCCGATAAAAAATTGAGTTAAGCCGACAGAAAAGGGGACAAACCTTTCGGCAAGTCCCCAAAGATTTGTAATTTTGCGTTTGCGACAACCAAAATATCAAATCTATGGGCAAAGGTACAAATTTCTCCGGACAGCCGGTATTAAGTCAACTGATCTCTCACCTGATTGTGATGCTTTTTCTTTAGATTTTTACTCCAAAACTTGGAAGTTTCAGTATTTGTTTGTACCTTTGCAAAGTTGATAAAGAGATAATATTAGAATAAGTCATGGATGTAGCATCCATTCTGGATAAGTATTTCAAAGGGACTCAGAACGTCTCAATAGACGTGTTTGATGCACAAAACCTAAATGTTGTGTATCGGGATGTTGTCAATGCCATGACATCTCATTTTGAAATAGAGGTCAGTGTGCTGCAGGCATTGAGTTATTGTCTTTATGAGATGATGGACAATGTGCATATCCACTCTGGCAAGCCGTTGGGAACGGCTATGACATATTATGATGATTCGCGTAAGACGCTGCGCATTTTAATTGCAGACGACGGTATGGGAATCAGAAAGTCGCTCGCAGAGAACGAGAAATACAAAGACATCACTGAAGCTGAAGCACTTAGGTTATGTCTGGAGGATACCATCACTGATGGTAAAGGAATGGGATTTGGTCTTTATACCACTTCAAGACTTGTTGACCGCATTGGTAAGGAGTTCATCCTGCATTCAGGAACTCATAAGCTGATCACCAAAGACGGTAGTACAACAGTCATTGAGAATGGCTTTTGGCAGGGCACTCTCATCTATATGGAAATAGGAACAGGTGAGGAGATCGATGCCAATCAGGTCGTTGATCATCGTGCAAACAAACTCTTTTGCTGATGAATGTATAGCCAAACTTCTTTTGGAGATGCCTTTGTCAGAATTGAAGCGTCGTACTACGTTTCGTGGATTAAACCCGTTGGCTGAGCGGAGTGTTTTGGTAGCCCTTCAGCGTAGATATAAAGTCATCAATTCCTAAACCGGGGTTATATTTTGACGCCGACGGTGGCGAGGAACCAGCGGCCCTGTTGGGGGACGAGGTTGGTGTTGAAACCGCTGCGCTCGTAATGCGTATTCAGCAGGTTGTGGATGTTGAGACCGATGGTGACGGGGCCCAGCGTGTATTCGCCACCGAGGTTGACGATGCAGCGGGCAGGCATCTCTATATTTTGATTTAAGTGAGAACCCAGTTCATCGATCATTCTTACACATTTTTCCAGAGTTTCCATATCCCCCGCCGCTTCGGCTTCCTCAGCCTTTACAACATAGTTATACATCATCACGAAATTCCGGCTGTCATAAAAATACGAGTTCTGTCGGCTCTCGAACAGAATGTGTGTGTGGAGCCTCAGACGAGGCATGACCTTCCAGGTCAGCACGCCGTTTGCCACGATGGCGGGCGTATTATTGTTCTTGTTGGCGCCAGACGCCGGGTCGTCTTCCTCAATCACATCATGCAGCAGTTGCGACTTTAAGGTATGGGTCCATGTCAGGTTCAGATCCGCCGTGAAGCGTGGATGGTGGTAACTGCCCTTCAGCTCCAGACCGATGGCATGGTTATAACTGTCGTTTGTGTAATAATTATACAGATACGACACTATCAGATCACTGGCGCGGTTGTAGAAGAAGTTGGCCTCTACGTTCAGGCTGCGAGCGCGGTTGTTGCCGGCTACAGACAACTGCCAGGAGTGCATCCGTTCTGGTTGCAACGAGTTTGAGTATTTAGAATTGAATCCATAGAGTATGTGCCATAACATATCCTCGACAGGGTAGATATATGGGAAATCGACAAACGCTTTCGAGTAACTGAGTTTCGCATTCCATGTGGGCCGCAACAGGATGAGGGCGATACGGGGTGACCACTCATTGACGTAGGTGTTGTCGATGCGGTGTTTATGGTCGTAGCGCACACCGGCATTGAGGATGAGCGAGCGCCACTGGTGTTTCAGCTGGAAGGCTACGTTGGCGGAATTCTCATGACCGAGGCTCCAATCTCTCATCTCCGGAATGTCAGAGGTCTCATAATCATAGTCATAGCCAAAATGACTGTGCATGCCGTAGAAATGGAGGTGGGAGTACTCTGCCCCGAGCATCAGCGTTCCTTTGTGTGTGGTGCCGAGGGTATAGTTGTAGCCTCCCTTGAACTGCAGACCGTAATTCTGCTCTTGTCCGTTAAAGTATCTCGACAGTCCGTCGTATTTTGCTAGATCTCCTGCTCCTTTGTTCCAAAGGAAGGACAACCCGGGCTGGGCACTTTCGCTGATGACCTGATAGCGGGTGATATCACCTTTGTCGAAGGTGGCGGCATAAGTCAGATTCAGCGGTCCTGCCTGATGGCTGTAACTGAGCTCGGCATGATGGGAACTGGTGGCGAAGCTGGGCTTGATGCCGTTGTATTCGCGATAGCGGTCACGATTGTAGGTGGCTGACATCGTGTTAAGGGTATAGGGGGCCACAATCTGTGAGAAGTGAGTGTCGTAAAGCAGCCGCCAGCCTTTCATGTTCAACTGGAAGCCCAGGTCGTAGTTCGGCAGTTTGCCCACACGTCCGATTCTGGCATCGTAGATGGTGTCGCCCTGATTGGTATAGCCGCGATGCTCCTCGCTGACGGTACGGTTCTCTCCTCTGCTGGCATAGACACTCGCCCAGGCGAGCACGTCGAGGTCGAAGTAGCGTTTACCGATGACGAAGTCACCGCGCAACTGTCCGTAGTTGCCGATGCCGCCCTTGATCTCGACACCATCGACTTCCGATCCCTGTTTGGTGATGATGTTTACCACGCCTGTCAGTGCCACACCGCCATAGAGCGACGAGGCCGGACCGCGCAACACCTCTATCTGCTTCACCTTCTCCAGCGAGATACTGAAATCGGGGGCGGCAGTGTTGGTGAGATGGCTGTTCAGACGGTGGCCGTTGAGCATGATCAGTATCTTCTCCTGCGTGGCGCTGAAGATGCCGCGCAGGGCGATGTTGATATCGTCGTTGCAATCGATGATGTGCATGCCCGGCACATAGGCTGCCAGCACTTCCTGCAGGTTGCGCCCGCCGCAGTCCCGGATCATTTCTTCGGTGATCAGCGTGGTGGGTACAGGCACTTCGTCAAGGCTCTCAGACATGTTAGAGGCTGTGGTGACGGTGACGACCATACCGTTTTTGATATTGTTAATGATGTCGGCAAACTCCAGCGGGTCTTGCGGCGACACGGTGTAGTAGGGGTTGTCCTGTAGCATCAGGGTGGCATACTTCTCGGTCTGTTCGGTATCGAACTCCTCCAGATAGCTGAGGGCGATGAGTCGCAAGGCGTTCTGCCTCTCGTTGCCCTGGAAGCTCTTGAGGTGCTGCAGGAGGGTGTTGCGGGCCTGTTCGATCCGACCTATCTGGAAATCGTTTTCCGCCTGCGTGTAGATCTCGCGCATCTTCGTGTCGTCCTGCGCATGGGCCATGCCAACGCAGGCGACTATGATCATTAGGAATATATAGAATCTCTTTCTCATGTCTTGAGTATTGGTAAAGTGATGGTAAACTCTGTAAACTCGTCTTTGACGGAAACCACACTGATGTCGCCCTGGTGGTTCTGGATGATCTCACGACTCAGGTAGAGACCGATGCCTGATGCCTCGCCCGTGGTCTTCGTGGTGAAGAAGGGATCGAAGATCTTGCCGATGATGGCCTTTTCGATACCGATGCCATTGTCGCGGATCTTCAGGCTATAATGCTTGTCGGCCACGGTAGCGGTCAGCGAGACGACAGGGGTGTACTGCTTCCGTCGGTCGGCAGCCTTGACCACGGCATAGATGGCATTGTTGAGCAGGTGCATGATGGTCTTGTGGAGCATGTCGGCATTGCCGTAGAGGGGCATGCTGTCATGAGGCAGCGTGAAGACGGTCTGGATGCCGTATTGCGCCTTCTCCTGGACGAAGTAGTTGTTCAGCACCTCTTCCTCCTGCTGGAGCACAGGCAGCAGGTCCATGTCCACGTAGCCACCCGTACGGTCCTTCAGCATCTCCTCCATCGCCTTGAGGGTGCGGGTGGTGTTCTGACCGTATTGATCGACATTCTCCAGATTCTCCGTCAGCATACCCAGCAGGTCTTCGGTGTCGTCGTAATCGTCTTGGTTGATCACGTCCTTGTTGTTCTCAATGTTCCCCTTGACGTCTTTCAACAGGTCGATCGACATCTTAGAGAAGTTGATGATATAGTTCATGGGATTGAGGATGCGGTCGATGAGTCCTTCTGTGAGTTTACCGACACTCGCCATCTTTTCCTGACGTATCAGTTCGTCCTGGGCGTTCCGCAGGTCGGCAGTACGTTCCTCGACGATGTGTTCCAGTTTCAGCTTGTCCTTTTCCAGCTTGTTCAGACGGAAACGGAACAGCAGATAGACGAGGTAGGCAAATATGATGATGTAGAGCACTACCATATACCAGCGCATCAACAGCGGATAGGCGATGCTGAAATTGACGGTAGCCACCTCCGACAGTTCGCCGTTGGCCAACTGGGCCTGTACGCTGAGGGTGAACGAGCCGTAAGGCAGTTTCAGGAATTCCACATCCTTTTTCTCGCTCCAGACGCTCCACCGGTCGTTGTTCAACCGATAGCGATAGAGGGTTTTACCCGTCAACGGTTCATAGTTGAGGGCATAGAAGAAGTGCAGATGCCTGTCGCTGCTGCCTAACTCTTTCAGCCGCTTGGGCATGTCGCCATAGCCGCCCCACAACACACTGTCGTTACCCATGATGATGGCGCAGAAACGCACGTGACGGTAGTCGGTGAGTCGGGCGAGTTCCTTCTGACTGGTATCGACGATGGCGAGAATCTCGTCACCGCCGATCCACACCTGATCACCGTAGCGATACTGCGCCTTGATCTCGATGTCGCTGACGGGCATGAACAATTGGCGCGGCAGGTCGCTGACGGGCTCATGAACCTTTCCGGGATCTTTGCCATGGGTCTGACCATAGACATTCTCGAACCAGAGACCGCCTTGGCCGTCTAGACGGATGGCGGTCACCAAGGGCAGGTTGTTGATCTTCTTGTTCCGACCCGACTGATAGAGATGGACACCATCGGGTTCGGCGGCATAGATCTGATCGCCATCGACCAACAGGGCCGTCGTGGCATCCGATGTCATCCTGCTGATACTGCCGTTGGGCAGGATCCTGAAGATACCACTGGAGGTGGCGGCGAGCAGTGCCCCCCGACATTCACTCAGCTTCCAACAGATATTGTCGATCTCAGCTATGCGCTGACACTGGCGCGCGCTAATCACATACAGGCCGTTAGTACCACCCACGTAGATCTTCCCACCATAGGCTGCGATGGTCTGGACTTCACCCGTGAGTCCATCCTTCGGCAGGATATAGGTATAGACCGACGGCAGTTCGATGGCGAAGATACCATGCGCCGTACAGCCCCATAGTACCCCGTGACGGTCATAGACCACATAGGCCACCTGGTTAGAGCAAAGACCGACGGCCTCATTGATGGTATAGAGTTCTCGACCACGGTCGTCGGTGATGATCAACCCATTGTCCTTCTTGACTTTTACCTGCAGGCCGCCGTCGAGTTTCACGGTCTGTGTGATGTCCTCCAGGAAGACATCCGCACGTCCTGCCTTGATGGCATCTACGGACAGAATCTCACGGTCGACACCCATCTGGAGTTTGGCGTTCGTGCGTTTTTTCAGTACGACCTGGTTGTTGCGGATCTCATAGATGTTGTTGTCGCTGACCACAAACTGCAGGGTCCCATTCTCCTCGAAGATATCCAACACCTCACCTTCGAACTGTCCTTCCTTGCTCAGCCTCTGCATGAACACTTCGCCGTCGGCGCTCTTCTCCAGGCGTGAGATGAAGTTGTAGCCACCCACCCAGATGGTGTTCTTCTTGTCGCGGTAGAGGATGGTGACACGGTTGATGTCGGGGGCGTGGATGATGCGCCACTGGGAACGGTCATAGTAGAGCAGTCCCTCGAAGTTGGCCACGAACACCGTACCATCCTCACCGATCTCAATATCGTAGTTCCGGTTGTGCCCGCCATACTCCGCCGCCGTGTAGTTTCGGATCAAAGGAAGCCCTTGCGAAAAGCAGTGGAGAGTGGAGAGAGGAGAGAGGAGAGAAGCTGCGCACAGCAAAAGCTGCAGCAACCTGTATTTGAATATGGTATGTAATATAGTCCTATTCATCACTTCTCACTTTTTATAATTCTATACGGTATTCCTTTCCCCACATAGTAGTCCCACTCCTGCTGGGTGAAGTTGCGCTTCACGTTCTGACGGAGACGCTGGGAAATCATGGGCAGGGAGATCAGGTACTCGGAGATGGTGCCGTTATGCTCACCTGTCCAGATGTAATTATAGTCCTTGCTGAAGGTAAAGTCATTCAGCCAACTGTTGGACTGGAACAATATGATTGGCGTGATCCGTATGTCGTTGGTCATCCAGAAGAAGAGTTTACTGTCGTAGCTTGAAGATAAGAGGCGTTTGCCGATCAGTTCCAGCTTCGTCACCCTTGACAGATGTCCGACGAGTTTACGGGGCGTTCCGTTGCCATTGATCAGCCAGATAGTACCGTCGGCCATGCCGTAGGCTCTCTGTTGCTGTTGACAGGTAAAGGCCGTAACCTGTCCCTGTACGGGCACTTTCTCATTGGTGATCTGGTCGATGCTGTTTACTAAGTGCATCCGTCCGCGGTTGTCGAACAGGAGCGGCTTGTTGTCAAGCTGTCCTGTACAGATGATGTTGAAATTGAGCGCACGTGTGCTGATGACTTTGTCGGTGGTGGTGTCGAACGTGATCACGCCGTTCTCGCCAACGATGAGCAGACGACTGTCATGCATGTTCTCCAGACTGAAGGGCCTGGTGATGTTCTCCAAGAGGATGGTCTTGATCTGACTACCGTCAACGACTACCAAGTGACCAGTATGACTGACGGCATAGTACTTTCCGCCATTCGTGGCATAGACATCACGGAAGCAGTAGCGTTTGTCGTTCACGAGTTGCGTGGTCTTCAGGGTGTTACCTTGCATCCGATGGACAAAGAACTCGCCGTAGGCACTCACCGTCAGCAGACTGCCATCTTTCGGGGAGACATCGATGCCCATGATCCTGCCGTTGTGGATGCTCCAGGTGCGGCGACCGCCAGCCGACTGTATCAGGGCCTGGAACACCGCTGTGGTATATAGGTCGCCACCATAGTCTTTGGTATAGAGATAGGAGGCGTAGGCCAGCATGTTGCCCAACTCCTTGTCACCGCTGCGGTAGATGGCGTATGACTGTGAACCGAGGGTTCGGGCTAAGGAGATATAGCTCAGGGTGTCGGCCACCAGCTTGGCATGTTCGGCCTGACGGCGCTGGTTGTCGGCTTCCTCACGTTGCTGCTCTGCCATCTCGTAAGAGCGCAGCGCCTCTTTCGCAGAGGCTTCTGCCGCCGCCTGTGACTTCAGCGCATGCTGTCGCTCGGTCTCGGCAATCTCGGTCTGACGGATGGCCTCCTGGCTGCGCTCGTCGGACAGGATCTGCTGCCCGTAGGCGATCTTCTCCATCTGTTGACTGACCCGTTGGTTGACAATAGACTTCTCCTCCTGTTTCTGTAAGACACCCAGTTGTGCCTCCAGGTCGCTGATACGATCCTCGTCGCTATAACGCATATAGAGTCCTGTCGCCACTGATGCCAGCAGCAGGCAGCCCATACACCCTATGATGACGTTTTTGTTCATAAACTACTTTCTCTTGAGAACTAACATGGTGATATCATCGCTCTGTTCAGCACCGTTGACAAAGTCAGCGATACCAGCCTTGACCGTTTGGATGATCTGTTGACTATCCTTATCGGCCACAGGAGCCAGGATCTTTTCCAGTCGTTCCGTACCCATCTCTTCTTCTGCCGTATTCATCGCCTCGGTCACACCGTCGGTGTACATCACCAACGTGTCGCCCTGTTCCAACTGCAAGGATCCTTCCTTATATTCCGCCTTACTGAAGGCACCCATCATGACGTTCCTATCCCTCGGCAGGGCCTGGATGGTGCCATCGGCATGTAACAGATAGGGTGGGTTATGGCCGGCATTGACGTAGTTGACAAGACCAGTCTTCGTGTTGAAGATGGCATAGAACACGGTCACGAACATACAATCCACCGAGTAGGCTGCCAACGCACGGTTCGACGCAGTCATGCTCTCAGCGGCACGTGCCTCTTCGATTCCTTTCGTGCGGATGATCATGCGACTCACCGCCATAAACAGGGCTGCGGGGATACCTTTGCCGCAGACGTCGCCGATGACCAAAGCGATATGATCGTCGTCGATGCGGAAGAAGTCATAGAAGTCGCCACCTACATTCCTTGCCGCTTCCATCGACGCATAGATGTCGAGCTTGTCGCTGTCCTCGGGGAAGGGCGGGAACTCCCTTGGCAGGAAATACTGCTGGATCTCACTGGCCAGGGTCAGGTCTTTCTTCAGCGACTCCAACTGGTTATGCTCCTTCTGCGATTCATGCACATAGTGTATCTGACCAATGGCCTTCTCGATGGTCAGGGCTAAGTCTTCCATGTCGATGGGCTTGGTGGCGAAGTCGAAGGCACCGTTGTTCATCGCCAGACGGATGTTCCGCATGTCACCGTAGGCACTCACCATGATGACGCGCAGGGCAGGGTTATGCATCTCGTTCACCTTTGACAACAAGGTCAGTCCATCCATCTCGGGCATGTTGATGTCACAGAGGATAATCTCGATGTCGGGGTTGTTGCCTAAAACAGCAAGCGCCTCCACACCGTTACGGGCAAAGTAGAACTCATACTCTCCACTACGAATCTTCCGCCTGAAGTACTGTTTCATCAGTAACTCAATAGGCGCCTCGTCGTCAACACTCAGTATCTTTATTGCAGTCATATTTAATGTTTAATGTCCTTTGTTATTGTCAGTACATTTTCGTTGTTCGTGTATTCGTAAGTCATGGTGTCCATCTTCTTGCTCACCATGAAGATGCCCAACCCGCCAATCTGACGCTGTCTCATGGGTAGGCTCATGTCGGGCGGTGCCTGTTCTAATGGATTGAACGGCACTCCACCGTCGCGGAAACGGAGTGTGATCCGATCCTCCGTCAGACTTGTCTCCACGTCGAGGTAATCGTTGGCATCGTCATGATAGGCGTAATCGACGATATTGATGACCAGTTCCTCTACCACCAGACGGATGACAGCCCACTCTTCAGCCAACGAGACGATCTCATCCGTTTGGAGGATCGTCTCGATGATCTCGATGGTCTTACCCTGTATATGGGGGAAATGCAACTGGGTCATAGGATAACTTATTCTTCGGTGCCGCCCATCTTCATCTGATAGACCACCACGTCGTTATGGGCTTTGAAATCCTCAAGATCCTTGTTCTTCAACTCTTCCAGTTTCTCCTGCCACTCGTTTTCCGGTGGACCTGCCTGGCCTCGCTCGTCTTCCACAAAGGTGAACATGTGGGTGATGCCTACGATATCCAGTGTGTCATAGATGGCCTTGGCACAGTTCACAAACACGATCTTGGGTTCATGCTTGAACTTCTGGCATGCAAACACAAATACGCGGATACCGATACTGGAGAGATGCACCAGGTCGGTGGCATCGAACACAATCTCCTTGATGTCCTGGTCCTTATAGGCATTCAGTTTCTCCTGTAAATCGGGCGCATTGGCTACCGACAGTTGGAATCCCAGATCGACATGCAGCGTCGAACCTGTCTGCTCCCCCAAAATCTCATTCCCGACCATAACGACTATGTTTTATTTAGTTGATTTATTTGTTATATCTGAGGCAGAGCATGGTGAGATCGTCGCTCTGCTCGGTATCGCCTACGAAGGCATGGACGGCTTTCGTCATCCCCTTTATCAGTGCCTTCGGCGCCAGTTGTCCGACTGCGATGGCACGGTTCAGCTCGTCGATGATACGCTCATCGCCAAACAGCTGCTCTTCGGCATTCATCGCCTCATTCAGTCCGTCGGTATAGAGCAGGATTGTGGTCTGGGGCTTGATGATGGTCGTCTGTGTCTGATAAGGCGTGTCGTCCGAGATGCCAACGGGGAAGAAATTCTCGATGGACAAGAGCTCAGCCTCGTGGTTGATCAGGATAGGGGGCTCGTGGCCGGCATTACAGTAACGAAGCTCACCCGATTTCAGGTCGAGGATGCCGACGAGGAAGGTGACGAACATACAGTTCTCGTTGTTCTGACCCAGAACATGGTTCATCTGTGAGACGATACGGTGGGGCGCGCTGTCGTCGGAGGAATAGGCGCGGAACAGGCTCATGGTCTGCGCCATGAACAGGGCTGCAGGCACCCCCTTGCCGCTCACGTCGCCGATGCAGAAGTAGAGCTGGTCGTTGCGCACGAAGAAATCGTAGAGGTCGCCACCCACGGCCTTGGCGGGGGTCATCGAGGCGTAGATCTCCAGATCGTCGCGTTCAGGGAACACGGTAGGCACCATCGACAGCTGGATCTCCCTGGCGATATTCAGTTCACTCTCGATGGCGGCCTTCTGTGCCGTCGTGGTTTTGAGCTGGTCGATATACTGGGTGAGCGACTGCTGCATGTTGCCGAAGGAGTCGCGCAACTGACTGATCTCGTCATGATGCTTCAGTTCGGGCAGCGGGTTCTCGAAGTTTCCCTGTGCCACCTTGTCGGCACTCTCGGCCAGGAGTCGGAGCGGCTTGGTGGAGTGGCGGATGGTGATGCGGCTCACCCAATAGGCGATCAACAGTCCTACTGCAATCATGGCCAGGATAATCAGTCCGATGATAATGCTCGGAATCAGCAGACTCCTGACGGGTACGATGATCGCATTGGTCCAGTCTGTGTCCTTCACTTTCCTATAGAAGATATAAGACGGTTCCCCGTCGATGGTGATGCCCTGATCCCCCTTTGAGCCAGTGAGCACCCCGTCGAATTTATCTCTTCCGATACGCTGCTGGTCGGGATGATAGCGATAGATGCCCTGCCCGTCGATGACAATGCTGTAAGCCCAGATGCCCTTGGTGTATTGTTCTTTGATGTCCCTCGGGAAAAGGGGGTTCTGTGTATTATATTCTTTATCGAGTTTCCTCATGTTCTGATAGAACCAGTCGGGGGTAAAGGAGGGTGCTTTGGCTTGTATGGCTACCAGGTTATTCGCCACCTGCAGTTCACTCTGGAAATAGCCTGTGGCCATGGTCCTGAGTACCATTGAGGCATAGGTTGCGACCAACAGGGTCACGATGATGGTTGTCAGTACGAAAACCACCAGGATGCGTCGCGACAGTCGCTTGGAGAAAGACAGGTATCTCTTATTCATTATTGTAATGGCAAACGTTTATCACGCTTTTTGCGTACAAAGTTAGGTTTTTTCTATGAATTAGCCGAAGACTATCCGTTAAATATTGATAAATTTTAGTAGAGAATGGCGGCTTTAGACAAAAAATTACCGTATCTTTACAAGCAGAAATCTAAAACATTTAAGAAATCGAGGAAGCAATCTTAAAGAAAAAGAACGTATGGATGAAGAATATTTCGTCGTGACAAAAGAGGGAACGACGCTGCAGATTGAGTTGGGACCGAAACTCAATGCCAACAATGCCCCCGCCTTGACCGAGGAGTTATCCAAATATGTCGGTCAGGACATAGAGAAGATCGTATTCGATGCCACGGGCCTGTTCTTTATTTCAAGTGCCGGTCTGCGTGTCGTGTTCTTCGTTTACCAGCGCTTAGGTGGCCGTCCTGCCATCGAGTTTGTGAATTGTCCGGAGGAGATCTACACCGTACTGGATCACGTCGGCCTCGCCTCTGCCGTCAAATTCGTCGAAAGCGAAGAGAAGCGCAAGGCGTTTCGCCAGGCCCATTTGAAGGAAGCCAAGCGCATTGAACTGGAGGAAAAAACAGATATACGTCGTCAGACGCTCGACAACTTTGCCGCCAATAACGACGTCGTCACCCAGACCATGAAATTAGGACAAGAAGAATAAGTAAGAAGTATGAGAGACCGTTATTTTGAAGTGAAGAAGGAAGGCACCTTGCTGATGGTCAAGGTGGTGAAGGACTTGACCATCCATAATGCCCCTGCCTTGTTAGACGAGATATCCAAGTATGCCGGCCAAGGCATTGAGAAGGTGATTTTTGATGCCACGGGACTTTTCTATATCACCAGTGCGGGTCTGCGCGTGGTCTTCTATGCCTATCAGAAGTTAGGCTCTCATCCGGATATTGAATTTGTGAATTGTCCCAAGGAAATCAGGACAGTCTTTGATCATGTCGGGCTGACCTCAGTTGTCAACTTCGTAGAGAGTGATGAGGTGGAGAAGGATTTCCGTCGAAATATGGACGATGTAGGTGATAAGGTCCTGGAGGAAAGAATCAGGCTACGGAGGGAGACGCTCGACAACTTTGCCGCGCATAATGACGTGGTTTGTGAGACCATGAGATTAGGACAAGAAGAATAAAAAGAAGCAGGGTAGTCGCCCTGCTTCTTTATTTGGGTTGCTCTACGTCGATCTTCTCGACGGCGCCGGAGAGGGGATTGAGCCACAGACGAGTGGTGTAGCGCTTGTTGAAGAGGGCGCCACTGAGCAGCTCTACGTTGCCAAACTGTCCTGCAGGAAACTCGGCAGTGCTGATGACACCCTTGGCATCGCTGATGGTGGAACGTAACTTACCTGGCACGTTCACATAGACGCCCGGTGCCTGCTTGTTTTTCTTCTTCGGGTCGATGACTTCCACAGGGGGGACGGTCTTCAGGTCTTCTATCTTATAATAATATGGTACGCCCGCGAAATCATCGCTCTCTAATAATCCTAATTTCTGAGAGAAACGGAAGAGCACCTGCTGATCGGATGTCTTATTAGGGATGATGGTGATGACATGCTCCGTCGTGTCTTTCTCGGTGATGCCGATGAAGAGACTGGTCATCGCCTGATCCTGCTTGTCGAGTTGGTTGAGCATCAGTCGCAGCTGTTCGCCGTCCTTGGGCATATTGTCTGCCTGCCCACGCACCAAGAGGTTACGGCTCTCACGGATCTCATAGATATCCTGTGCGATCAGTTCGGCCATCTTAGCCGTGCTGCCTGCAGCGAGCATTTCCTCGTTCATATATTGGCGAGGGTCGGGCTTAGTGGAGAGTGTTTTAGTGAAGAGTGGAGAGTGGGGAGAGGAGAGAGGTTTGCTTTGCGGTTGCGGGTCGGTATTGATGCCGAGGAGGATGCCATCGTCGGAGAGTCGGACATTGGTGGCTGCTGTCTTGGCGTCGAACTTGATGGCGTAATGCTTCGAGGTGTCGGCTACGGCATAGGCTTCCTGACGGATGTCCGTGATACGGTAATTAACGGACGGGGTGGGTGAGACATCCTTGATACGCAGGTAACGCTCTGCATATTTGCAGAGTTCACCAGGGGTATAGGTCGTCTTCTCTACCAGAACGGAAACCTTGATGCCAGTCTTTGGCAGGAGATAGATGGCACCTTCAGGGGTGACACCTGGCAGATAGGTGCTGGTAGCTGTCTGTGCCAGTACCGCAGATAAATGACAAATGATGAAAGCAAAACCAAGAAGTAGTCGTCTCATATGTTTATTCATTCAGCCGCTTAAATGCGTATGGAAGATATTGGATGATGTCACCGGCGATGACGCTCTCTTCACCCAGTTCACGGGCAGCAAAGTCACCAGCCAGTCCGTGCAGATACATTCCCACGATACAGGCATCTTCT
>JAEEGK010014850.1_pt1 | contig 17346 bp, 10 predicted proteins | sample 8958771 | NCBI WGS metagenome assembly JAEEGK01 (sample SAMN16246547, study PRJNA631951) | gut metagenome | biome: gut microbiome; feature: rumen; material: SC-attached | host: Bos | place: Iran: Karaj | collected 2018-10
AATGAATTCTTTAAAAATAATTTCATAAAATATTAAAAATTAATTGATAAAAACTCTTTTTTATTTAAATAAAAAAAAAAAAAAAAATAAAAAAAATAAATATTATATTTATAAAATCATCTATATTCTCTAATAATAAAAGTAGTTATTCTAATATTATATTCTCAATTTTATCACATAATATTTTTATTAATTCTTCATTTTTTGAAATATCATTTTCTTTAATATTTAAATTTTTCATTGTATTATTATTATCAATCATTCCATTTAAATAATGAAGACAATTTTGATTAACTTTAGTTTTGGAAATATTTAAATATTTTAATTTAGGAAATTTTATTTTAGAAATAGTAAAAATTCCATAATTTTCAATATTATTTTTTGAAATATCAATTTCTCTTATATTCTTAATAAAATTTGCTTTTTCTAAATAATCCATTCCTTGAGAAGTAATATTATTTTCACTCACTTTAAAAATTTCAATATTTTCATTTAAATTCTCACATAAAATTTTAAATCCTGAATTACCAATAAAATTTTTATTCATATTTAAAACTTTTAATTTTTTAAATTGCCCAAATGAAAATCCAATACATCCTCTTTCATCAATGTAATTTTCAGAAACATCAATTTTTTCTAAATTTACTAAATCTAAACTTAATAGTTTTATAAATTCAGGATTTGAAATTTCTTTTTGTTGTAATTCTAATGTTATTAGTTTAGTTTCAATATCATATGCATTAAAAATATTATTTGATAATTTAATTAAGTAAATGTTATAAAGTATAAATTGAATATCTTCTTTTGAAAAATAATAAGGTTTGTAATCATTATTTAAAATTCCAATAGAAAAAATTTCTTCATTTTTTTTAATTGTTATTGGTCCTCCAAAGCATTTTGTTAATGAATTTTTATTTTCTGTTGAAAATAAATTATCATCATTTTTATTAATTTTAATAGAATGAATTTCAGAAATGCATTTTTCTTCATTGTAATCAATAGAAGCGTAAAAGTTTAAAATATTTAAATTATCTTTATTTTCATTATTTTCATTATTAATTAATAAATCATAATTAGCAACACCGAACCATTCTCTAAAATAATTTTTCATAAAAGTAATTATTGCAATTTTGCCTTTTTTAAAAATAATAAAAGGATTCATAATTTGTTTAGAATAAGAAGATATTATTTGAATAACTTGACCTCCTTTTTTTTCATTGTAAATATTACTTGATAAAGTTAATAAAGCATTTGAAGAAATAACAAAAGAAGTAAATATTTCATTAGATTTATCTGGGAATGAAACATAAAGTGAATTAACACAATATTTTTGATATAAATTTTCTTCTGATAATAATGATTCATCTGATAAAATATTATTCAATGAATTAGTATAATTGATATTATTCTTTTCTTTATTTATATTTAATTTTATTTGCTTTTCATATGGTCTTATTATATAATCATTTCTTAAATTTTTAAAAATTTGAGCAGAAGCTATTAAATTATTATTCATATTATTATTTTTTAAAGTTTGAGATTTATAATCAGTAAAACGTTGATGATCACTTATATAATTTATTGATAATTGTTTTATTTTATATTCATCAATTTCATTTTTTATATTCTTTGTTAAAAAATTATTCCTAACATCCAATTCAATTAAACTTTTAAGATTATTCATTAAAAAAATAACAGTTATATTTGTGATTCCAATATTTTTAGCATAAAATTTTTCTAAATTTAAAAAACTAAATCCAGTCATACCCCAATCTCTAATATTATGATTATGGTTTAAAGATAATACTTTTATATTCATTGACCAAGTACAAATTTGAGAAAATTTTTTAAAACCTTCATTTGTAATTCCATTGTTATCAAGATATAATTCTTTCAAATTTGGAAAGTTAGCAAAAGCTAAAAAAGGAATATTAACTAATTGATTAGATGAAAGATTTAAAATTTTTAAATTTTTCATTTTATTTTGGGCAAAAATTTTAATTGGAAAAGAATCAATAGATAAATGAGATAAATTTAAATCTTCAACGTATTGAATATATTGTAATACTAATTTAAATTCAGAATCATTTATATCTTCATAAGATAAATTTAATCTTTTAATATTATTTAATTTTACATGTTTCTTAAATTGAATTTTTTCATTTGAAAATAAATATTCTATATTAATCAAATTGTTAATATCATCATTTGTAAAAAATCTAATTTCAATATCAGAAAAGTTTAATTTTGATTTTGTATTATTTTTTATTTTACTAACAATTCCAATAATATATATTTTTCCTTCATTTAATTCATAAAAAATAGGAGAACCTAAAAAAACTTTTTCTGGTTTAAAAACTTTAAAATCGCGAAAATTATTAAATTTTTTCATTTTATATTCTTTAACAATTTTTTCAGGAGCAGAATAAATAGGATAAATATTATTAGGAGTATTATTACTTTTATCTAAATAAATTAAAGTTATTCCGTTTTTACAAATCATATTATTTAAATTTATTTTTTCGTTTTTAAACATAATTTTTTCAGCGTAATTAATTCCTATTCTAATAAAATCAGTTAATGTAACAATAATATTATTGCTTAGGTAAAAATAAGAAAATTTAAAAATATCTTTATCAAATTTAATAATTAAATCATCTTTTAAATTAAAATCAATTGTCATAAAAGAATTATTGACTAATAAAGTATTTCTTAAAGAAAAAGAATCACTTATTGAAGTTGTTAAGTTTTTTGAACTATTCAATGTTGAAGAGTCTTGAAAAGATTCTGTTAAGATTTCTTTTATGTTTTGAGGGTCTTTCATGTAAAATATTCCTGTTTTTAACATTGAAGTTAAACGCTCTTTTGTTGTTTCATTTCCCATTTTTTTTATATTAAATTGTGATATATTTGAATATATATAATTATTTAATAACTTTAGAAAATTTAATTAATTTACATTATTTGATTAGGGATAAATTCATTTGGGAAAAATTAAATTTTTATTTTTTTATAAATTTTTTAAAAATAAATCTTTAATTTATTTAATATTGTTCAAATAAATAAATTAATAAATAACCCTTGATTAAAATTTAATAAATTAAAGATATATATTTTGTATAAAAATAATCTTTTAGAGATCTTTTTTCTTATCATCATCATCATCATCGTTATTATCATTATTATCATAATCGTTATTATTATCATTAATATTATTATCATCATCATTATTATTATCATCATTATTATTATCATCATCTTTATTATTATCATCATCATTATTATTATCATCATCATTATTATTATCATCATCATTATTATCATCATCATCATTATTATCATCATCATTTTCATTATCATCATTATTTTCATCATCATTATTATTATTATCTTCATTATTATAATTATCATCATTATAATCGTCATCATCATTATCATCTTCATCATCATCATCTTCATCATCATCATTAATATCATCTAAATTTATAATATCATCTAATTCATGACTTATTGCTTCATGAGTTAATTGAGATAGTGTAACCTCATCAAGTGTATCATATATTTCTTCTTTTGAAATTTTATCTTTAACATCATCAAGAAGTAATTTTATAATTTTATTTATTACTTTAGTATAATTGAATTCATCATTATCATCAAAATCTGATTTACTTATTTTTCCTTCATCATCTCCATTTAATCCAAAGAAAAAATACGTTAAAATTTTTTTATATTCATCTTTTGAATATTCATTTTTTTTATCTAATTTTAAAAATACTAAAATTTTATTTATTGTTTTTATCGAGTCATAATCTTCTTCATCAATTTCATCATTAGGAATATTATCTTGATTTATAATAAAAGGAAATAAAATAAAACATTGAAATATAAAAAAATAAGATTTCATTGATTATATTTTATTTTTTTCTTTTATAATTTAATTTTTGTTTTAATTGAATTAAAAAAAATGTCTATTTCAAATTTAAAAATAAAAATCAATATAAACTAAATTTATTCAAAAAAATATTTTCAATTTAAATAAACAAATATAAACGATTCAAAAGTCATTATTGGAAAAATTTACTTTCATCAGGAAAAAAACCTTAAATTAAAATAAAAATATATTTATAATAAAAAATTATTTAAATCTGTAAATAATTTAAAATTTAAAATTAAAAATGTTTAAAAGAAATTTCTTTTGTCCTTTGTTATGTGGTAGTACATATAATAATTTAAAAGAACATTTAATTTTTTGTACAAATAAAAATTTATTAGGAAAATATTATTTCCAATGTCCTTATAATTCTAATCATATAATTGGAAAAAGAATATATGATCTTCATATTATACATTGTCCTGAATTGAAAAAGAAAAAAAATGAAGGAGAAAAAAATATAAACTTATCTAAATTATCTTTAAATAATAAAAATAATAATCAAATGAATAAATCTCTTTCTAATTATGATTTATTAAATGATATAGACGAATTTAAAATAAATTCTAAATTTTCAAAAGTTAAAGAATCTAAGAAAGAAATTGAATTAAAAGAATATGAAAAAAAAGTAAAAACTCAAAAATTAAAAAATAAAAAAGAAGAAAAGAAAATAGATAATTTAAATAATATTTTTTTTTATGAAAAGATTAGTTCAATGAAAAATATATTTATATTAGATAATTTATATAAGAAAAAAAACAATAAAGATGAAATATATTCTGTTTCAACTAATAAAACTGATGCTTCTGATTATTCTGAAGATAGTTTTAAAAAAATGAATAAATCAAATAAAAAAAAAGTAACTTTTGGAAGAATGATAAAAGTAATTGTATTTAAAAAAAAAGAAGATAATATTAAATTAAAAAAAAATCAAAAAATTACAACTGATGGTCAATATCTTACTGAAACATATATGAAATTTTTATAAAAATTATTTCAAAACAAAAAAAATTTTTATTTTATTCTTTAAATGCTTTCTTTAAGAGCATTTATCATTTATTGTAAATAATAAAAAAAAATTATTTTTTTTAATAGTATATTACCATTACGTATTATATCACTAAATAAAAAAATAAAATATTAATAGTATAAAACTTTAATATCAAAAAATAATAAAATAATTAACCATTATTCAAATAAAATAAAAAGCAAAAAACATATAAATAAAAAAATAAAAAAAAAAATGCTCCAATACCGATTAAAAAAAAAACGTTATAAAAAAGAATATCAAAAAACAGAACAAAACTCTCAATCCTTAACCTATATCCCATTACCAAAGAAATACCAAAATATTCCAATAATTAACTATTATACAAAAGAATTCAAAAATGAAAAATATATGGAAACAATGGAAGACATAACTTATATAAAAAAAAATTTTAACAACGACCAAAACAAACACTTATTCTGTTTATTCGATGGTCATTGTGGAAACGAATCAGCCAAATTTTCCCAAGAAAAATTCCCAAAAATTTTTCAAGAACTTTTACAAAAAAACCCAAATAACATTGAAAAAGCATTAACAGAATCTTTTTTAAAATTAGATGAATTAACTCAAAAAAACGAAGATTTCTTATATATGGGAAACACAGCTACAATAGTTTATATAGATAAAAATATTTTATATTGCGCAAACATAGGAGATTCAAGATGTATATTAATTGATTATGATAAACCAATAAGATTATCATATGATCATAAATGCTCTGATGAAAGCGAAAAGAAAAGAATAATTAAATTAGGAGGTAATATAAGAAATAATAGATTATTCGGTGATATTGCTATTAGTAGAGGAATTGGTGATAATGAATATAAAAAGTATATTATTTCTAATCCTTATATTTGTAAAAAAAATATTACTTATAATGAAAAGTATTGTATTATTGGATCGGATGGACTTTGGGATTTTGTTTGTGATGAAAGTGTTTATAATATTGCTGTTAATATTGATGATGGAAGTGAATTAGTTGAAAAATTAGTCAATGTTGCTGTTAATGTTGGAAGTAAGGATAATATTAGTTGTATTGTTATTTCTTTTAGAGAATGAGAATTTTTTTATTATGTTTTTTTATTTTTCTTTTTTTTTATTATATTTTTGATGATGTGTAAATTTTGAGATTTGAATTTGTTTTTATTTTTGTTGATTTATTTTTGTATCTTTTTTTATCTTTGAATTTTTATAGTTTTTTTTTGTTATATAATGATTAATTTTTATTTAAGATTTTATTCGATAAAACAATAAGAAATAAAAATAAATTTTTTTTTTTTTCAATTTTTAATAAAAAAAAAACAAAATATATAAGATAAAAATTCTTTTAAACTAATTATTTTTAAAAATTAAACAATTTAAAATAATATTCCAAAAAAAAACTTTAAAATTTTTTTAAACAAAAACATTTTTTACTTCTTATCAAGAATCTTATTAAACAAAATAATATCATAAGTAATAGTAGTGACCAATTCCGGTAAACCAGAAAAACTTTCTTCACTTCTAGAATAACCTTCAATATCAATTAAAGCATCTTCCCCATAAAAATCTCCTCCTTTAAAATCAATTAAAAACACTTCAATAGTTTTAGTCGCATTATCAAAATGAGGATTAAATCCAATAGATAAAACAGCTTTATATTTTTTTCCAATTTCAACATTTTCATTTTTTTTATTATTACTTTTAAACACAAATTCACCGTAAAAACTTCCATTAATTAATTTCTTAACTTTTAATAAGTTATCATCATTCATTTCAATATTTGCTGTTGGAATTCCTAATTGACCACTTCCTCTTTGAAATCCACTTACGATTTTTCCTTCTAATGTGATTTTTTCATTATATTTATTATAATTATTCCATAATTCTGCAAATTTAAATTTTCTATCTATAAAATCATTTTGATATCTTATTATAAATTCTTCTTTGTTATATTTGTCAAATTTTTCTTTTAAATTTTCAACGTTTTTAAATTTTGAAAAAAGAAATGAATCAAAAGAGGAATAATAGTTTTCTGTGTTTTCTTTATCTTTAGCTTTTTCTATTATTGTTTTTTGCTTTGAAGGAGTGTTTAATAATTTTTCATTAATATAATCTTTTTGTTCTAATATAAAAAGAGAATCTTCTTCTTTTATTTCTTTTAATAAATCTTCTAAGGAGATAATATTTTTAATTGGGATTATTTTATTAAAAATTTCCATTTCTTCTTTTCCTATAAATTCAATATATTTAGGATCTTCATAATAAATATAAAAGTTATTTTCAGGAATTAACTTTTCATTAAGTAAAAAGTATATTTGAGATAAAATAAATAATTTTGGTTTAACTGATTTATATAAATCACTAGATAAAAAGAATTTAGATAATTCATTATATATTTCATTATCACCATTTGAATATTCTTTAAAAAATAAATCAAAGGTTTTTAAATGATATTGTGATAAAGGTATTTTTGGGAAATTTACTTTTGGATTTTTATTTTCACTTTCTTCATATTGTTTTATTAAAGCATATGTTATTGCAGAAAAATCAAAAATTGTAGAAAGATTTGTTATATATTTATCGCTCATTTTGAATATTAAAAATTTTTATTTATTTCTTAAAAGATTAATTTTAGAGAAAAATAATAATATTTAATTTTTATTATCTAATATTTTTTTTTATTTATAAAATTCTTTTCTTTTAAAAATGGAAAATAATGATTTTAAAGATTCAATTAAATTACTTTTTGATTTAAGTAATCGTTATAAAATAAAAACTAATATTGATCCTTCTTTAAATAAATATCTAAATAAAAATTTAGAAGATAATAATAATGAAAGTATTTTAACATTACCAAATTTTAAAAGTGATTTATATGAACTTTTACAACAACTTTTAGTTTTTTATAACGAAGAAGAATATATGGAAGAAAAATATATAATGTTATTAATTCATTTAATTTTTGGAGTTAATCCAACAAATTATGAAAAATCAAAAGAAAAAAATAAAATAAATAAATTTGAAAATATAAAAATAAATCAAGAAAAATTAGATTTATCATATTTAAATCAAAATGAAAAAATTTTAGAATTAATAATAATAATAATACAAACAATTGGTAAAATGCAAAATTATTATAATGAAAATTACAATGATAATAATAATTCAAGTGAAGAAGACTTTGATTATATTTTTGAATGTGAAATTAAAAATTTTTTTTTAAAACATTTTTCTTTATTTCCTCAAAGTATTCATAAATTAATAAATACATTATATTCAGATTTAGAAGTTGGAATAACAGAAGAAAAAGAATATTCAATGTTTATAAAAATATTATTAGAAAATAAATTAAATTTCCGTCCTTTAATATTAAGTAAAATCATTAGAACTTTAAATCAATTTAATAATGAAGAATTACTTTTATTTTCTTTAACTGAAGATAATATTGATTTATCAAATGAATATGATATTTTAAAATTAAATCAAAAGTTAAAAGGACTTGATTATATTAATAAACAAAAATTTTATAATAATTCAATAGTATATTATGATGATATTAAATATGTAAATAAAAATTTTTTAACTTCTAATTATAAAATTTCACAAAAAAAATTTGATTCTATTTATAATATACCAAATTATAAAGAATTGTTTGAAAAAAATGAAAAAGAAAAATTGGATAAAATGACAAACAAGGAAAAAATAAAGATTGAAATTGAAAAAATAAAAAATTCAATTTCTCAAACTACTTTTCAATATAAAAAAGATATAAATTCAATTACAGAACAATTAAATTTCACTCAAAAAAGATTTAATGTAAATATAAAAAAATTAAATGAAAATTTATTAAATTTAGAATTAAAAATCGAACAAATGGATATATAATATATTATTTATTTTTTTAAATAATTAATATTATAATAAATAAATTTCAAATAAGAACTTTCTTTATTAATTTTGAAGGTTTTAATTTAAAAAAATAAAATTATTTTTTAACAACATTTAAACCTAATAAAGTAATTAAATAAAAAAAATTAAATTTTTTTCATATAATTTCATAATAATAATAAAGATGAAAATAAATCAACTTAATAAGAAATCTTTTAATTATTAAAATTCATTATTCTTTGTTAAAATTAATCCTAATAATAGAAGATTAATGTTTATTGTAATTTTATTAATATATAATAAAAGGTAAATAGAATTAAATTGATAAACAATTATAATTATAAAAATAATCTAAAAAAATTATATATATTTTTCTTTAAAAAATTATAAAACCAATTCATAAAGTTATAATTTCCATAAATAAAATTTTAAAAAAGTAATAAAAAAAAATGAACAAATATCAATCAATAATAAATACTTTTGATATATATGGATATCGTCCTCATTTATTTATAGGAAATTTCCATAGGAATGGAACTTTCTTAGGATTAATATTAACATTTTTATCATTAATATTTATGATAACTATATCTTCTTATTTTATTTTTCAATTATTTGACACAAAAAAAGTTTCTGTTATTTATACAATTAAAGGTTTAAATGATAAAATGACAGAATTAGAAGTTTCAAAAAATACTTTTTATTTTACTATTGAAATACAAGATCCTTTTTCATATAATGCAATTATGAATGAAAGAATATTTTATCCTAAAGCTTATTATAAGAAAGCTATTAGAAATAATATAAATAATTCAACATTTAATTGGACAATAAAAGAATTAGAAATATCAAATTGTAACATTAATGATTTTAACATAAATTATCAACATTTATTTTTAAATCATCCTTTAAATCAAACATATTGTATTAAAAATCTAAATGAAAGTATTTTTGGAACATTTCAAAAAGAAAAATATTCATTTATATATGTTGATTTAATAGAATGTAAAAATTCATCAAAAAAAAAAGACTGTTTACCAAAAGAAGAAATTGATTATTATTTAAATGGAACTTTTATAGCAATAGCATTTCAAGAAATAACAATAGATCCTAAAAATTATAAACAACCAAATCAACCAATAATAAGTGAATATTATACAACAATAAGTCATAATTATTTTAAAGAAATACATATGTATTTTAAAGAAGTTGAAGTTATAACAGATGAAGGGTATTTATTTGAGAATAGAAAATCTAAAAAATTTACTCAATTTGCTGATGTTCATGATATGATTAGTTTTAAAATTAATTCTGAAAGTTTTGCTGAAATATCTATTAAAGTTTATCATAAAAGTGATATGTATTCTAGGAATTATATTGATTTAGAAACTGTTGTTGCTGATATTGGAGGATTTGTTAAATTTATTAGTATGATTTTTTATTTTATACATTATATTTTTTCTCAAACTGCAATTAATCAGAAAATTATTAATAAGTTATTTTTTATTATTAATGAAAAATATTATCGAGGTTTTAGTTTTAATAATTTTAATATTAATCAAAATAATTCTGTTAAAAATTATGGGAGAAATGTGAGAAATAATTTGACTAATAATTTATGGTTAAATGATAGTTCTAATAATAATTTCATTCAAAATAGAAATTTGAAAGGAAAAAAAAATTGGAATTTAAATGAAAATATTAATAATAATAATATTATTAATATTAATGCAATTAAAATTAAAGAATTTAAAACTTTTTCAGATAAACAAATTTGTTTTTCTCCAGAAAGTAAATTTAATATTTATAATAGAGAATTAAGTCCTTGTAGAAATAGATCTTTTAAAATAAAAAGTAAAAAATTTAAAAAATTAAATGTTAGTTATTTTGATACATTATTTTTATTTTGTGGATTAAAACATAAAAGAGAAAATCTAGAATTATATATTAAAGGATTAAATATGATTAAAAGTAAATTAGATATGATTTATATTATTTCAGAAAGTTATAAAAATGATTTAATTAAAAGTTTAATATTAAATGAAAATCAAATAAAAATTTTAGAAAGAATGTATAAACCAGAATTAACTCAAATTGATTTTAATAATGAATTGATTAATATTGAAAATACATATGATTATTTAGATAAAGAAGCATTAGAAGCATATATTTCAATTAAAACTAATCTTTTTTCTTTTTCAGATGAAGAAATTAAACAAAATTATATGATAATTTTAGTAGAAAAACAATATTCTTTATAAATAAAATATTTAAATTTTTAAATTTTTCTTTTAAAGTATTTTTATTATAATATATATAGTAAAAGAATAATAAAAAATATAATTAATTGTTTTTTTTTCTTCTTTTACTTTTTATTTTATAATATATAAACTTTTTACAAGGTTAATTCCTTTTAAAATATTAAAATTTTTTTTTATATAAATTCTTTTTAATTTATGAAAATTTTTCATAAACTTCAGGACTCAAATATTCCTTATATAACTTATTTAAAGTTTGACATCCAGGACAAGGATTATTGGGATGCATACACTGGATACATTTTTTCATTTTAATTCCATTAACTTCAGAATAATTTATATATTCACCCATACACCAAAAACTTCCTAATCCATATTTTGCAGCTCTTGCATATTTATTAATTAAATAATATGGTTTTAAATATTTTAATTCTTTATTAAATTCCATACATCTTTTACAAAGACAATTTCCTATTTTACATGTTCCATTACAACAACCACAATTTAAATTAGTTTTTTTTCCACAATAATATAAATTATTATTGGCTAAAAATAAATAAGAAGGAATACTAATATTTTCATTCGGGAGTGGAATTTCATTGTTTGGTCTAAATAAATTTATATATTCACCTTCTATATAATTAGCTTTATTTTTTTCTATTCCAATTATATGTGACACAATATTAATTGGTTCTTTATTTTTTTTTGGAAAAGGGTCTCCTTTAAAATTTGAGTTAGATAAATTTAAAACTATTTGTTTATGAGAATTCATTAAATGACGCATAAAATCATCAGTATAAAATTTATTTCCGCAAACTTTGCATTTATATTCTTTACATTTTGGTTTGTGCTCTTCTAAATTAATATAAGGTTTTTTACATATCGAACAAATACTTTTAATTTGTTTTGTTAAAAGATCTCTGAAAATGGTATTTTCTTTTAATTTCCATTCTTTTTTACATAATGGGCAAAGATCAGGTAAATTTTTTTTCTTGTTTGAATCTTTTATCTTATCAACACATTCTCTACAATAATTAATACTGCAATGAACACATTCTATTGGATCTCTTAATATTCCGTAACATATTGAACAATTTAAATTGTCTTCTTTCACTATAGCTATTGCCATTTTATTTATTTAATAAATAGATAATTCAGATTTACTATTTATATTTTATTTTTTTTAAATAATAATTAAAATGAATGCTTATTAATTTCTTTTCTTGATTTAGCAGATATAAATATTTATATTTGTAAATCAATGAATAAGAATAATTTAATAGGTGAAAAAAAAAGATTTGTTTTTGAAATAGAAGAAGAATTAAATAATTATGATAAAATATAAATATTTTTACAATTGTCAGTCTTTACAATTAATATTAATCCTCACACTCAAGTCCCACCCAAAATTTCAGACATTTTCTCAAGAATTTGGGGGGATAAGTTCCAGTTAAGTCAGGTAAAATACATAATCTTAAACTAGTTGATAATTCTACCAAAAAAGTGATAATCAATGTTTTTCAACAAATAAAAAAATTCAAACCTTTATAAATCTAAAAGAATTAGTATTGTACAAATGAGTGAAGAATTATTTTTTTTTAATTTTTTATTTTTTTAGTGTCTTAATTTTATGAAATTAAATGAATTCCACAATTTATTCCTTCCAATTGTAATTTAAAATTTAAATAATTTAAGTACATTGATTTGAAACAACAACTAAATGTTTTTTTTTATGTAATTGGAACCATATGATAAATAAATTTATAGATTCTCTTTGTTATCAAGTTTTTTTTGAATTCGATTTCCTTTTTTGACAAAAAAAAAAAAAAAAAAACCTCCTGTAAACAAAATTTCATAAAATTCAAAATGTAAAAGAATACAACTCCGTTTTACCCTGTTCAGCAATTATTTTTACAAAAAAAAAGACCAAAAAAAAAAAAAAAAAACCTCCTGAAAATAAAAATTATAAAAATTTTTACTAGGACACAACTTAAATCTGAATTTTTTGAATTATATTCTCTTTATTTTTCAAATAAACTAAATCAGAATTGAAAAATTTGAAATTAATCTTCTTTTTTGATTAATTTTATAAATCCATTTGATTGATTTATAATTTCTTTATTTTAATTTAAATAAAAATTTTATCTTGAAATGTATATTATTTAATTAAATATAAAAACAATGATTTATGTTGTATGGTGAATAATCATAAAATAATAATAAAATTATAGATGATTTTTAAACTCTTTTTGTGTAGTGTCAAATTTTGGTTTTGAAAATTTCTATTATCTTTATGTTACTTTTTTTTAATTATATCAAGATTAATTAAATGGTATATAAATTCTTAATTCCTTTAAGTTTTAAATGTAACTACTAACTTTCATATTTAAAAATTATTTATATCAATTATTATATGTTCTAATTTTATTTGTTTAAATGATTAAATTTCTTTTTTTAAAGTTGACGTGGTATTTTTTTTTTTAATTTTACAAGAAAAGTTAACCTAAATATTGACCATTAAAAATATCAAAAAATAATTAATTTTAAATAAATTAGTTTCAAATTTAATAACAAAAATATAATGTCAAATTATGAGATTCAACAAGAATCATCATATAAAGCTAAAATATTTAAATCATTAGATAGATTAAATTTAAAACTTAGACCTTCATTCACAAAAGCTTTAAATCCTCATAAATTTAGTTTAGAAATTTTTATTCCAAAAATAATGAAAATAAATAAAGCATTCAGTAATAAAAATTATTTACGTAATCGTTTAATAAAATTTGATAAAGAGTTTAACTCAAAAAAAGATTATTTTGAAAAGTTAAGAGAACAATCAAGAAATTTTTCTGAAGGATATAAAAAAGTAAAAGCTGAAAATGAAAGAAAAAACAAAGGAAAAGAATATATAGAAAAAATAAAAGAAATTTATAAGATAAAAGGATTTGATATTAAAAATGAATTTTTTACTGAAAAAGAAAATGCCTTTCAACCTTCATTTTTACTTTCACATGATAAAAATTTTAGTTCAATATGTAGGACTGAAAGTAGAATTGAACAAAAAAGAGATATAAATTATTTAGAAAGATTCATTAAAATTATGAGAGAGAAAAAAAATAATTCTCAAGAAGAGGAACCAAAAATAGAAGAAAATTTCAAAAAAGTGAATTTTAATATAAATAATGAAGAATATAAAAAAGCAATGGATGAAATGAAAAGAAAAGTCAATGAAGAATTAAAAATTAAAAATATGTCTGTAAAAGAATTAAAGAGATTAAATTATAATTTAATTCAAGAAAATAAAATGACAGAAAATTCAATTAGAGAAGCGGAAAATTATTATAATAATTATAATAGAAAAAAACGTTTAGTTATAGTAGATGATATATTTTTATCTTCCAAAGGAATGATTAGAAGTGCTAAAAAAAGAGAAGAAGACGATAATTCATATGACAATTACCTAAAAATTGAAGATAATAAAAGAGATGATATTTTATATCCTGATAATATATTAAGTGAAAAAGAAAGAAGAAATTATTTTCAAAGAAGAAAACAAAATAAATTACAAAAAGTGTATAATGATATAATAAATTCAAATTATGCTGAACAAGAAGGTGCAGTTAAAGGATTTCTTAAGAGATATACAAATAGAAAAGTTGAAAAACCTAATCCTAAATTTGGTTCAAATCTGCATGGATTTTTGGGAGAATTTCAAAAAAAAATTTCACTTAATGATGTGCCAAAAATTGCTAAAGAAATTAATTTTGCTAAAAGAGATTATTATAGAAGAAATAATCATAAAAATAATAATCTAATTAACTTTAATTCTGCAAATTATACTCTAATTGATGTTGAGAATATGTATGATGTTGAGGAAGAGATAAATAATTTAGGATATAAATATACTGAAGATTTATTAAAATTAAAATAATCTGTTTTATAACTTATAATAATTTTATAAAACTAAAATTATAAATATAATAAATTGCAAATTTATGAAAATGTTTATAAATTTTTATTTTAAATAGAAATAAATTTATAATATTTAAACTAATTTAATTTTTTTTTATTTACACAAATAGTGAAAACTATTTCTTTTGTTTTTCAAACAATGATCTAAATATATTAATTATCTATTACTCTTAAATTTACTTTGTTTTGTAAATCAACAAAACAAAAATTAATTATAATTAAAAAATTCTTTTCCATATTTATTAAATAAAAAGACTTATAATTTGACCAAAAAATCTTTTTTGGCTGAAAAAGTCTTTTTAATTTTACCTTTAAGATAATTAGTGGTTTTTTTATAATAGATTTTTGGTAATATTATTTTACAATTATGACTATCTAATAATGAAATATTGCTTATATTTGATTTCATTTCAATGGTCTCATATTTTTTAGAAACATTTTTCTCAAGAAAATCAAAGATTTGAGCTAAATTTTCTGTTTCAACATAATTAAATTTTATTGCGCAATTTTCCATTAAAAATAAAGAAATTAATAAATAAATAATTTAAAAAATAATATTCTATAATAATACTATAGATATGAAAATATAAATATATAATACAAAATCATTATATTATATTTGGTATTATTAAATGTTCAAAGATTTTAAAAAATTTGTTATAAATTAAAACATATTCAAACAACTTAATATTATGTTTAATAATTTACTTAAAAAATTATAATTTTATTAAACTTATTACTTCCTTTTTAAATTTAATAATTATTTTTATATAAAAAAAATATTTTAAGGGTTATGAGTTCTTAACTTATTATTATTTTTAAATTATTTATTGTATTTAAATTATTTAATAATTCTTTCTTTTATACTTTTGTTCTTCTTTTACATCTCCATCTGCAAAACTTCTTCCATTAAATTTTGATAAACTTTTATTGGTTTCACTCTTATATTTTCCTTCTGTCTGTTCCTCAAAATCTTTATCAATATAATAATCATCATTCAAATCTTTAGAATCAATTTCTTGATTAGTTAATCCATAAATATGACTTGAACCTTCTTTATCAACTAGTATTTCAACAGGTTGGAATACATATTTCTTTGAAATCGTTTCACAGAAATTAGTTTCATATGATGCAGTATAATCTTCATTAACAAAAGCACCAATTCTCATATTAAATCTTTCAAATTCTTTTACTACAGATGCATCACTGGCTCCTTTATCTCCAAAAACTTCATTTGCCATTTGTAAATAACTAACATGTAAATTCTTATACATTAATTCAAGTTTTCTTCTAGACATATTCTGAATAAATGCTGCGAATCTCCATTTTCTAACCATTTCTCTAATATATCTTTGATAAGCTATTGTCTTATGCATTAAAACAACTTTAATTAAATATAATAATCTATATACTCTACTTGGACCTTCAAGAGTTTGACATACTTTTCTAACAAAATATCTTCTAAGTAAATTGTATAATTTCATATATGCATCTCCTAGTCCATCTAAGTATGCACTGTTAGCTTTAAGAATATCGACTAATTCTCTCTTTTGAGGAAGCATTTTTTCATCTGAATGAGCTTTAACTAATTTACAGAATTTATTTGATAAGTCATTTTCTAAAAGTTTTTTCCATGCCCAATCTTTTCTATCTTTAATCTTTCTTTGTAAGTATTTAACTAAATATGGAATTATGAAATTCATTGGGTTTTTGTCTTCGTTTGTAACATCTCTTTTATTTTTAAGATGTGCTTTGAAGCTAAGCTGAACTGTTGGTGCAATATGTTGACCATTATTTTTTCCTTCTATTGAAAATTCTCTTCCAGATAATAATTTATCTTTCATTAATTTCATAAAGTATTCACCATGCTTTAATTTATATTCTTCTAATATTTTGGATAATTTGTCAAATAATTTTTCAAGGATTTTATAATAATAAAGTTTATAAAGTTTATCAAGAAGAATATCTTTGGCTTGATCAACCATGTCTTTACGAGAAGATGTAAGTTGTTTTCCAAGATTTTTGTATTTTTTGTTAATTTCATATAAAGTACGTAAATTCTGATAAAGAACTTTAGAACGAATAAGAGGAATATCATGTAAAATTTTTTTTAGAGTAAAAACATGATTTAAAGTATTAGAGTCAAATAATAGATTTCTTTCACTTATTTTCTTTAAGGCATCTTCTAAAGTATCATCTCTTTCTTTTAATTTTTTAGCAATATTATTCCATTTTCTTAAATAATGAATCATAAGGAAAATATC
>JAEEGK010014851.1_pt1 | contig 17346 bp, 7 predicted proteins | sample 8958771 | NCBI WGS metagenome assembly JAEEGK01 (sample SAMN16246547, study PRJNA631951) | gut metagenome | biome: gut microbiome; feature: rumen; material: SC-attached | host: Bos | place: Iran: Karaj | collected 2018-10
AAGAAAAAAGACAAAAAGATTATGAAAATGCTAAAACTGATGCTGAAAAAAAAGCTATTGAAAAGAAAAATGCTGAAGCTAGAGCTGATTCTAGTAAAAAAATTAATTTAATGAAAAGTGAAAATGAAAAGAAAGTTGAAGCTTTTAGAAAAAAATTACAAAGTATGTCTACTTTTTAAAACTATTTAAAATAAGTTTAATCGGTTATTAAAAATTATTTCCATATAAAATTATTATTTATTAACTGACAAATTTTATTTTTTCATTAAAAAAAAATAAACAATTATTTTTTTTAATTTTTTTTCTTATATTTTTGTTCAAATAAAAAAACAAAAAACAAATGTTTTAAAAACAATAAAAAATAAACAAAATGAATTCTCCGAAAAAAAAGGCAAATTTAAAAATAATAGAAGTATTTTTAGATAATTTTATATATGAAATAAAACATTTATCTTCATATTTAGAGCAGTATAATTATATAGGAATGGATACAGAATTTCCAGGAGTTGTATATAAATTAGATCAATTTACTTCAGATTTTTATTATAAATCAATAGAAAAAAATGTAAATAATTTAAAAATAATTCAACTTGGACTTTCATTATATAATTCAAAAGGTGAAAATCCAAATGAATGTTCAACATGGCAATTTAATTTTCATTTTGATATTTCAATTGATAAATATTCAAATGATTCTATTTCACTTTTAGTTAATAGTGGAATTAATTTTGAAAAATTAAAAACAAATGGAATTCCTCATGATTTATTCGCAGAGTATTTTATGACAAGTGGTCTTTTATTAGATAAAAATATTCATTGGATAAGTTATCATGGAGCAACTGATTTTGCTTATTTACTTAAGTTATTAATCAATTGTAATTTACCAAGTGATGAAAATAATTTTACAGAAACTTTAAAAATTTATTTTCCTTCACATTATGATATTAGAATATTAATATCTGGGAAAGAACAAATTAAAGGAGGATTAAAAAAATTAGCACAAAATTTAGAAATAGAAAGATTTGGAAACGTTCATCAAGCTGGAAGTGATTCTTTAGTTACAGGTGATGTTTTTTTTTCTTTGTTAAATAAGGATTATATTAATAAAGATGATATTAAAAATTATGAGAATATTTTATTTGGTTTAGGAAAAGGAGAAGATAATAATGAAACTATTTCTTATGTTCAATTTAATAATAATGTTAATACCGTTAATAGGAATTTAAATAATCAAACTGCTTTAAATATTCATACTTCTATCTATTTTCCTAATTTAATTTATAAAGGAAAGAATGTTGGAAATGGAAATTCATATAATAATATGATGGGAAATGTTATGGTTAATATGAATGGAATTGGAAATGGAATGATGATGAATTATAATAATAATTATTAGCTTCTCATATTTTTTTTGAATTTGGATTTTTTATTTACTAAAGTTTACCTATTTAAAATTATTGAATAAAATAATATTTTTAATTTTAAGTCTGTATATATATAATTCCATTTGAAATCAATTTTAAAATTGTATTCAATGATACGTTTTTTCATATTTTTTTTGTCTTTTTTTTCTTAAAGAAATTAAAAAAAAAATATTAAATCTAATTGAGATAGAAAAATGGACTTACTCTTTTAGAAGGTGTAAATTATATAAAAATGAAGTTTTATTGTCAAATGACTTGATATCAAAAGTTTAAAAATTTAGATAAATGATATAAATGGGTCTTTTTCTTATCCTTAAGTTTTATATTTATTTAAATTATAGATATTGAATATCTTTCTCAATAATTTCCAAAAAAAATTATTTTCAAATCTTGTTCTTTTTTTCTTTGTTATAATTAAAAGTATATTTTATCCTCCAATTTTTATTCAAAATTTAATATGGTGAAAAGCATCTTTCACATTTTTCAACAAATAAAGAAGAAAAAAAATATTTCAAATTTAAATAAAGATTCAAATTGATTTTATGTTGATAAAACACAATAAATTAAAATAAAATTAAATGTAGCTGAAAGAGGAATTGAAGAAACTCAAAATTTAGAAGATTCAAATTCTTTAAGAAAAGAAAATGATTCTTAAATGAATTTATATATTGAATAAATATTATACTTAAGGAATTGCATAATTAAATATTTATTTTGATGAATCATTAAATAAAATAATAATATTGATTTCTGCTCATAATAATATTATGAAAATTTTTGGAATGGAGAATGTTTAAGTTTTTAGGAATATATAATAAATGAAAAAAAGTAAAAAGAAATATTAAATCAAATACTTATATTATGAAGAAGGAAATATTCAATTTAAATTAGATACTGAATTTAATCATATTGTTGAAGGAGAATCTAATAATAATATTGTTAATTCTATGATTAATTTAATTGAAAAAAAATGAAAAGAATGTTCAAATGGATTATCTAAGTGTTTATGATAATTTCTCCTGTCAATATATTAAAGCTTTAAGAAGGAAACTTACTGTTCTTTGACTGAATTGGTTTGGATTGTGAATCAAATTCATTTTCCTACTAAATAAAAATATTTTTTTAATTTTTAGGTAATTTATTATGGGAATTTTTAAGTTAACAATATAAATATAATATTATAAAATTGAATTAATTGGTAAAGAAGAAATTTACATGTTTAAATCATTCAAAGGAAAAGAAAAAATTGGATTGAAAAAAATATAAAAAAATTAAAGAATAATCAATAATATATAAATACTTCATAAAAAATCTTTTTTTAAACTTAATTCTAAATTCTACATAACTTTTTCAAACAAAATTATTTTATTATATGTAATATTTTTAATCATTATATTTTAACCCATATTCTCTTCTTTTTTTTATTTTCTTTCTATCTTCATTATTGTCGTCAGTATTAACTCTTCCTGATTGGTAAAATCTGGAAGAAGAAGAAGAAAGCATTAATTTATTATTATTATTTTTTAAATTGAGATCCCTCATTGTTTCATTGTTTACTAAGACATTTTTATTTAAAGGTTGATTTGGGTTTATATATTTTTTTCTAAAACAAATATTATCTGGAGTTCTTGGTCTTTGAATTGACTTTTCTTTCATAGATAAAGTTAAATGATTTAACTCTTTTTTCATACTTTCTATTGTATATCTTAAGTTTAAAATTAATGCTTCTTGTCTAATATTTCTTTCTTTTAATTGCTTTATTTCAAAATCTTTTTTTTGAATTTCTCTCTTTTTTTTTTCGTTATCTTTTTCCAATTTAGAAATATAAGTTTTATTTTTTTCAATTTGTTCCATATTTTTAGAATTTTCTTTTTGAATAACTGAAAGAGTAGAAAATAAATTTTCATAATCTTTCTTTAAAGAAGTTAATTCAATTTGTAAAACAGAAGAATCTTTATTTGTTTTATTTGTATAATACTCTTCACTATTATCTAAATCAAATTTACTTCCAGTTTTGACATTAATATTATTATTTAAAATATTTCCTTTACTTTTTTCTAATTCAGGTCTTTTTAATGGAAGAGGACTAATATTTCTATTAATAACTTCTCTTCTTCTAAATCTTTCATTTTTCCTTTTAACTTCAAAATTTTTAATATTAGGTTTATCTTTACTGATAATATAAGGTCTTTCATTTAAATTATCATTTCCTTTAACTAAAAATTCATTTGGATCTTTGTAATATCTTTTAAAAAATTTATGATTAATTATTTCTTGAAGTGAAGGTCTCATTTTAGGATCTTTCTTTAAAATAGAATCAATTAAATTTCTCCCATCTTCATCCATATATTTAGGCCAAGCAATTTTTCCTCTAATAATATTATTCATTAAAGAAGGTCTATCTTTTCCAATAAAAGGAGGATTTCCAACAAGTAATTCAAACATTAAAATTCCAATACACCAAATATCAACATTATAATCATGTCCAATTCCCATTAACATTTCAGGAGCTAAATATAATGGAGTTCCACAAAAGGTTGTTCTTTCTTCACCTGAAAATTCAATATAATTTGACCAACCAAAATCAGTTAATTTAACTGTTTCATTTTCGCTCAACAATATATTTTCTGGTTTTATATCTCTATGAATTATAGGAGGTGACATATTATGTAAATAATACACTGCACTTATTAAATCTTTCATAAATGATGCTACTTGTTGAGATTCTATTGATTTATTTTTTTTTAAATATGAATATAAATTTCCATTTGGGAGATATTCCATTACAAAATAACAATTTTGTTCATCTTCAAAATGACCAAAAAGTCTTACACAATTTATATGATGAAGTTTATACATTATTTCTATTTCTCTTCTAAAATAAGGCTTTCCTTCTATATTTCCTTTATTCCTCTTGTCTATTATTTTTAACGCATAATCTATATTTGTTTGCTTATGACGGGCAAGGATTACTATACCAAAAGAGCCTGAACCTATTTCTTTTATTTTTTCAAAATCTGTTATTTTTGGTTCTGGCTCTAATCCTGTTCTTACACTTTTACTTATTGGTAAGAAACGATATGAGACCTGATTTAATTTTAATTGACAGTTTAAATTTTCATCATTTATCATTTATCAAAATCCAAATATTTTTATTTTATTTGCTTAATTTTTTTTAATTTGAATTATTATTTTATTATTAATTTTTTAGAAAAATAATGTAAATTAATTTGTTTCAAAAAAGTTTAAAGAAAAGAAAAAATATATGATTCATTTTTATTTACATTTTTATTTTATTAATATTAGTTTTCTATAATGATTTAGAATAATATAATTATTAAAGAAAAATGAAAAATGAATATAGCTTTTCTTTTTCTTGGATTATTTAACTTTTAGATTATCATATGTAAAATTATCAAGTGAAAAATAAAAAAAGTAAATTGTGAAATAATTCTTCTTCATAAATAACAGTGTTATTGATATCATTAAAAATATTATTTTATCAAATAATGTATTCAAAAAAAAACAAAATCAAAAATTCAATATACAATTCTCCTAATTTTCTCTTTGATTTCCATTAAGGCGGTTCTTAATTTTTGTTGTTTATATGGAAAGAATAAAACAAACAGGAAAAAACAATTTCTAAAAAAAAATTTAAAACTAATCTGATTATTTCTTTATCTTTTTAATAATAAAGCATGTCTTCTGGGAACTTCTAATTATTATTATTAATAATGTTAACAATATTTTTTTATTTTCATTTTAACTTTATACTCAATATTTTATTTTATCTGGAATATTTTAATTAAATAATATCAATATAGATCTTTTTTTCATTCATAATTTTTAACTGAATGAAAATGACTTCATTATAATTTCTTCAAAATTTAAATAATTTCATTTACATCTATTTTTATTATTTATTTATTTTATTCAGATAATTTTACTATAAAAAACTTTAAATTATATTTTAAAGATTTTTATAAAAAATAATTATTCGAATTTATAAAATTTAAGAATTATTATATTCAAAATTTTAAATTCATTTGAATCGGGTTGTTTTTCATTCTTTTAATTACTCTAAACAGGAATTTATTTCTTTTTTTTGATTCTAATCTCAAAGTATTTTTTAATTAGAAATAATTTTGAATTTATATTTATAATCAGCTATATTCATTTTATTATTTTTTAATTTATATCCTTTTATATTAAATAATTAATTGAATTTTGGAAGTTAAATAAGTGTTAATAATTTTTTAAATTTTATTTTATATATGGACACACGGAAAGGACAACAACACTTAAGTAAAATATTAATAAAAATTTATCATTATTCTAATCAAAATTTTTCACAAATAAAGAGTTTTTAAATAAAAGCAGAATTTAAGAATTTTCCATTTATAAAAGAAAATACAGAAAATGATTAAACATCACAAAAATACACCATTTAAAAAAAATAATTATTATTTGTTTTACATCATTTTTAATTTTTGTTTAATCACCATTTGAAACTATATATTATAGTAAAAATTCTATTTAAGACTAAATTTTGGGAAAAAAAAATTAAAAAAATAGTATGAATTTTAAATAATAAGAAATTAAATTAATCCTGTTGGTTTAAATTAAAATATATAAAAAAGCACTCTTTTATTCATTTATAAAATAATTTTTATTTAAAAATGTCAGAAAATGAATCTTTTGATAAATTAAACAAAAATTCAATAGAAATAATTTTCAACAAATATCTAATAAAATTAAATAATAATTTTGATTCAATACAAATTTTTGTGAAAACAAACGAATATGATTCATATCAATCTAATTTCAAATTAAATGTCCTTAATCAATTATTTAATACAAATTATACAAATGAAAAAATGATAGAATTTATTTTAAATTTAATTGGCTCAAATAATATAAATATAGAATTAAATGAAAAAAATTTAATTTTTAGGATATTAAATGATAAAAGCGAAGAATTAATTTTATATAAAAATTCAAAATTATCTGAAGAAATTATTGAAAAATTAATTACAGAGATAAATGATTTAAAAAAAGAAAATAAAAAACAAATAAATGAACTCAGAAAACAGAAAATGATAATTGAAGAATATGAAAAAAAAATAATTGAAATTGAAAAAAGAATAAAATTTTTAGAAGAAAATAATAAGAATAATTTAATGAATTCAAATATAAGAAAGAAAAAAAATTATAAAAATCAAATTATAGAATGTGATTTGATGCAAATTAATTCAATTAAATGCCATTCTAATTCTATTGAATCAATGGCAATTTTTCCTTCAGGAAATATAATTACAGTTTCAAGTGATGAATCAATTAAAATTTGGGATATGAGATTTAATAATTTACAAATTATTCAAAATGCTCATTCTAATAGAATTATAAATGTAAGTATAAAAGATGAAGATAATTTTGCAACAAGCTCAAATGATAGAAGAATAAAAACATGGATTAAAATAAATAATTTATTTCAACTTAATATAATGATAGAAAATGTCCATGATGAAGATTTAAAAAAAATAATTTATTGTCCAAGTGGAAATATCATTTCATGTTCAGAAGATAAAACAGTTAAAATATGGGAATTGATTAATAATAAATATCAATTAATGACAATATTAGATGAATCAGCGCCTGTTAAATCATTATTATTATTGAATGATAAAAATATATTAGTAACAGCAGGATTGGATGGCACTAAATTTTGGAAAATAAAAGAAGAAAAAAATATTAATTTTCTTTGTGATTTTAAAGAAGCATGGTGTGGATGTTGGGATGCAATAGATAGAATGGATGAAAATAGAATTATTGTAGGTGGATTATATTCATTAATAATCATTTCATTATTAGATAATAATATAATAGTATCAATAGAAAATGAATGGAGATGTAATGGTATTAAGGTAATTGAAAATAAAGGAATTTTTTTGGTTTCTGGATGGAGTAAAAATATAAATATTTATAGAAGTGATAATTATGAATGTATTAAAATTATTGAAAATGCTCATGATGAATATATTTGTGGATTTATTGAATTAACAGATAATTCTATTTGTTCTTTTTCTATCAATGGAATTGTTAAAGTATGGAATCTTTTAGAATTAAAATGATTTTTATTGTCTTTTGATAATATTTCTGATATTCCTTTATAAATAAACTTAAAGAGATTTAATTTTTCGAATAAATTAAATACTATTTATCCAAAAATAAATATACCATTAATTTTCATATTTTATAATTACAACATATCAATCCAATTATATATATAATCACTTTTATTTCTTTCCATTTTGTATATTATATAATTTTTTTGAATGTAATATAATTGTTATCACAAGATATTTCATATTAAATAATAGTGTTTGCTTAATTATTTTGATTAATATTTTGATTATGGACTTGAATTAGTTTAAATTTTAACTTAACATATTCATTTTTTTTTATTATTTAATTTTTTTTTATTAATTTTCGTGGTTTGAAATAATCTATTTAATTTAAATCAAATTAAATTTTTAATTTTCATTATTGTTAATAAAAGGAAAATAAAAGTGAGGTGATGGGGAAATAATATCCGTCATTATTATTAATTTATTTCCTTTGTACTTCAACTTACTTATCCAAAGAAACCAATTTAAATTTTTTAACAAAAATATAAAAATTATGTTTTATTTAATACAAATATTATTTATAAACTATGTTTAAAATATAACTAATCATAAAAATATCAAATACAAAACCCAAATAAAGGATTTCTAATGTAAAAATCTAAATTTTATTTTGAATTTCTGACTATGTCTCTTACTGTATATCCTCCAGATATACAACATAAAATAGTAAAGACTACAATATAAATAACAGTCAATATATTTTTCCAATGATATTTAGGATAATCATTAGTTTTAATATACATCATTCCAGGAAAAGCAAAACAAATAAAAATTGAACAAAAACTTCCAAGAAGATCAATATAATCACCAATTTTTTGATAAAGAATCCCTACTAATGTACTTATTAAAACCAAAGGAATAGTCATGCCCCAATTTAATAAAGTAGAATAATTATTGACATCTATTCCTATTGTACTAAAGAAAGTAGTTCTCATTGAATTATAAAATGGAGCAATTTTCCCTAAAAGAGTTAAAGTTAAGAATATTCTTCCAATTATCATAAAATAATCTTTTTTAAAAATTGATTTTCTTTCAATAATTAAATCAGGAGTATCAATTGGTTGAGTTAAATAACCAAGAATCCCAATTACTATATATATGCCACCATCTATAAAAGAAGATATATAAAAGATTTTATCTACTTTTTTTTTTGTTCTATCTTTAACTGCACTTATTATAGGAAAAAGAGCAATTTGACTTGAATATGCAAAAAATAAAGTAACAAAAGGTCTTATTATATTTAAATCTTTATCAACTCCTTTGGAAAGATTATAAACATTTAAATGAGTACTTTTATCATCTTTTTTATAAATTTCATCATAATAATGATCAATAAATAAAGGACTTTGGCAAATTATAATTAAAATTACAAAAACTAAAGAAATAACACCGGCATAAGTAGAAATTTTCATTTCACCTAAATTTTTTCTTAAGCAAAAAGGCATAATGAACAATAAATTAATACCATAACATATAGTGAATTTGTATAAATATTTTTTCCAAAAACTATTGTCAACAAAATCATTTAAAGATTCATAATTATAATTACCTATATCATTAACAATCCCTCCAACTAATTTATAAATAATAATTTGTAATAAAATAATAAGACCATAACAATAAAGAATCGTTATAATACTTAAAATTGTTCCACAAATTTTTCCTAGAATTTTATATGTAATATGGAAAACATCTAAAATACCAGTTTTGTCTACAGCATAAGAAATCATAAATAAAGAAATTAAATTTGCAATTCCAGCTAATATAACATATATTGGAGTAAATACTAATGTCATATATTTAACTTTAACAGGTATCGCAAATACTCCAGTTCCTAAACTTACTATTGACATATTAAAAATTGAATTAACCATTGTTCCTGCTGCAAAGTGTGAAGTAAATTTTTTAAAACATGAAGGTTCATTTAATTCTTTATTTTCATTTTGATTTTGATTTTCTTCATTTTCACTTTTTTTTACTTGTATTAATTCTTTTTCTGAATCCGTTTGATATATCATTACCCCATTTACTTGATTTTCACCGTTTTGAGCATCAGTTACTACTTTTTGAGCATTTCCTTCTTCATTTGATAATGTCACTGATTCTTGATTTTTAGTATTCGGTCGTGCTATTCCTTCAATTTCCATATAATAATATTTTTATTCTCTGATTTTTATCTTATGAAAAAAAATTATTTAAAATAAATACTTAATTCATATTGAATAATTATTTAAAAAGTTTCATTAGTTATATTTAATTTTTTATTTGTTTTTTCAATTAAGTTCATTAGTTAAATATAAAAAGCCAAAAGAAGAGTTCAAAAGAAATTTATTTCCATAGTATAACATAAATTCTTTTTTAAAAAAAAAATAATTTTTTTACAAAAAGTGAAAGGTAAACATTTTTTCTTTACATTGAACATTTATTAAATAGGGATATAAAATAAAATTATAATTAAAATTAATTTTAATGGTTAAAATTTATATATAATTTATTTTTTCTATTCCATTATATCATTTATTATCAAATAAAAAAACCTCTCATTAAAATTCTAAAATTATGATTCAGAATTAGATATTAATAAATTAATAAAAAATAAAAAAAATTAAATTAATTATATAATTATTTTATTTTAAATTATATTATTGTTGTTAAATAAAATAATGACTGAAAAAATTATCGCCAAAAATTCTATAGAAGAAATAAAAATAAAAAACAAAACAAATTTATTGTTGAAAAATACTATTTATGCACATGATTCTGCAGTAACATGTGTTTCAATTTTTCCATCAGGAAACATAATTTCAGTTTCTTATGATAAAACAATTAAAATATATGATAATGATTTTAATATATTACAATGTATTCAAGACGCTCATGATGACAAGATTATATTTGTTGATATTAAGGATGATAATTATTTTGCAACATGCTCTTTGGATAAATCAATTAAAACATGGATAAAAAAAGAAAATGAATTTGAATTATATAATCATATAAAAAATGCACATAAGAATTATATATCTAAAATAATATATTCTTCAAATGGAAACTTAATTTCTTGTTCTGTTGATTCAACAATTAAAATTTGGGAAAAAAACAATAATAATTACCAATTATTAACAACATTAGTTCAATCAAATTGTATAATGACTATTTTATTATTAGAAGATAAAAATATTTTAGTTTCTTCAGGAGAAGGAGGGACTGAATTTTGGAAAATATATGACAATATTTTAAATATATATTGGATATATAATTTCGAGAAAGTAATTGGGACTTGTTGGAATGCAATAAATAGAGTTGATGAAGATAGAATAATCATAGGAGGAAAAGATTCATTATTTGTTATTTCAATAAATCAAAAAATAATAATTAAAGATATTAAAATTCCATTTAGATGTAATGGAATTAAAACAATTAATAATAAAGGTATTTTTTTAGTAGGAGGATGGGAAAATTTTTTTATACTATATAATTCTGAAAATTACGAAATCATTCAAAATATTGAAGATGCACATAATAATTATATTGATGGGTTTGCTGAATTAAATAATGATAATATTGTATCTTTTTCAATTGATAAAACAATTAAAGTTTGGTCATTTTTATGAAAAATATGAATAAAATAATTTTTCACAAAAAAAATAAGAATGTAGAAAAAATTCATTAAACCATATCTCAAGTTTTGATCATATATGATATATTATTTTTATCTGAACAAAAGTTTATTATCTTTTAATTCCTTAAAGGAGTTACAATTTATTATTTTAAAAATTTGAGATTTAGTTCAAGATTCTTTTTATTTAATTAATTTTTTTAAATCAAACACTATTTTAATTTTCGTTATTATTTGTTAATGTATCAATTAAAATCTTTTATGATTTTATCAATATTAAAATTATTGACAAACTATTTCTTACATAAAATTTTGGAAAAACTGACTTTTTTCTATCAATCTTAATAATAATAATTATAAAATTTGATATAAAAGAAATATTAAAATCAGCATTTGATATCATTTAATTCAGATAAAGAAAAATATAAGTCATTTATCTACTGTAAAATTAATGATTTTAAATTTTCGAATTATTAAATTAAAGGAAAATAAAAATTTATTTTAATAAATTTAATGTCTTTGAATAATTTTTTTAATATCTAAAAAATTATTGTTTAAAAAAACTAAACCTTATTAACATATATTAATAAATTTACATTTATATAAATGTAATACAATCATAATTCATTATTTTTTTTGAAAATAATCAGTCAAGAAATTATGAAATATTAAAACCGAGATTTAAATTATCATTTTTACTTAAAAATGTCGACACCACAAATTATAGAAAATTTAGAAATGGAAATTGTTAAATTAAAATCTCAAATCCATATTTTAAAAAACACAATATTTGATTTAAACCAAAAAATTTATATATATGAAAATTTGATGAAATTAAAAGGGATAGAAATACCAAAAATAATATCAAATATTAATGAAAATAAAAATAATAACAACCCAAGACTTCCTAAAAGAAAAAGGCATAATTATAATAATAATACAAATTACAACTTAGATTCTAATGTTTTAGAAAATAAAAATATTATAAATTTAGAATTAGATGATGTGATAAATATAAAAAAAGAAAATGATTTTAAAATTGGAAATTTATACTTTGAAGATATAAAAATTCCATATGATATTACAGAAATCAATTTATCAAACAATTATTTTGAAGAAAATAATTATATTGATATTGATGAAATGTCTTATGAACAATTATTAGATTTAGAAAATAGAATAGGAAATGTTAAAAAAGGAATTAATAATATTTCAAAATTAAAATTAAAAACAGTAAAATTTTCTTCATATAATTCAAAAGATAAAGAATGTGTAATTTGTAAAGAATTATTCAATGAAAATGAGTATATAAGATTATTAAATTGCTCTCATATTTTTCATATTAATTGTATTGATAAATGGTTTAAAGATCATAAAATTTGTCCTATTTGTAAAAAAGAAGTCAAGTGAATTACATATAAATTTTTTAATGACAAACAAAAAAATATAAAAAAAAATTAACACCTTTAAAAATATAATTAATCATAAATATTAATAGTTTTAATATACAAAAATATGTATAAAAGCTAAATTAAAGATACCACAATAATAATTTAAAATTTATATATTTTAATATCAAAAAAAATTATTCATAAATTTTAAATTTGATTTTTCTTCTTTATAATATCTTGATAATCTTTCCATATTCGGTAAAATTTCTTCTATACTCAAATATTTTTTTATAATATTATACACCACAGGTAGAAAATTATTTTTTTTATGTTTTTGTATACAAAAATATGGAATAATATAATCAAAACAAGAAATTTTAAATTTGTTTTCACTTTCCTGATTTTTTTTTTCAGTAAAAAATTTAGTGTTTATTTTGACAAATAAATTTCCATTTGCTTTTTTTTTATTATTACTATTAGCATAAAAACTACTGTTAAAATTAAACTTAGTACTAGGATTTATAGTATTAAATACTCCATTACTGCTACTTGAATTGAATTTTTTAGGATTAAGGTCCGTATTATTTTTATTTAACAAATAATTTGCAATATCATTAAATAAAGTTTTTTTAGAAAAATATAAAGTGATCATTTGAAATATTTTAAACATAAAATGAATATATCCTCCTATAATTGAAAAAACATCAAGTATTTTTAAATAATTTCTTGAAATTTTTAAAGGATAATCACTACAAGTAATTGCCAATTGAAGAAGATGAGTATAATTATTCCCTTTTAAAAATGATTTACTTAACTTATTATCTTGATTAATAATTTCTAAATTCATTTTTTCAAATTGAAAAGAAAAATACCTTTTATATATATTAAATAAATATCCATTGTTACTTTCATAAGTAATAGGATTTAAATAATATAAATATTTTTTAAAATGAGATGTATCAATAAATATATTTTCTTCTCTCAATTGTGTTTGAATAGGTTTTTTATAATTTTGATGATCAATGATATTTGATAAATAAATAATTTGAAGTAAATAATCATTTATATCAATATCATAATCAAATGTACAGTTTTTATCCGTACATTCGTTAACAAATATATTTATATTTTCAAAACCATTTAAAAAATCACCGTATCTTCCAAAAATACTTAAATTTTGATTAGGTTTAATACATAAATAATTTGAAATAGGGAATTTCAATAAATTCGGATATTGATTTAAATAATTTGAATTTGAACAATTTTCAAATTCAATTTGTTGTATAATATAATCATTTGATGATTTAAAAGACCCTTTAGAAATTGATATTTTATATTTATTATTTGGTATTAAAAAGTCTCCATTTAAATTAATTATCGCTAATAAAAAAGGAATATCTGTTAAATTTATAAAATGATTTCCTGAATAATTATTTTCTGATAAAATCGAAAATGATGAATGTATAAATAATCTTGATAAATAAATTCCTGAATATACAAAGATACATATGAATGATATAATACTTAAAATCACTCCTAATTGAGATGTAAATACACTTCTGTTTTTATAAAATATGGGTAAACTAATTCCATATAAATTAATTAAATTAAACAATTTTGGAGAGACTGAAATATGTCTATTTTTAATTTCCATTTATATTTTGAACTTTTTATTTTTAATAAATAATCAAGCATTTTTAGAATTTTCATAATTAATATTGTTAATAATTTAAATTAAAAACAAAAATTTTTATTTTAATAATTATTAATTAATTTTTGTAATAACTAAAATAAAATAATAACAAATATCAATCCTGGAATATATTTTACAGATTAGTTTTTCAGAGATATTCTTTTTTTTAATATAACTTATCATATTTAATGTTATAATAAATACTTCAAATAATATTAATTGAGAGAAGAGAAAATATTTCTTTGTTTTTAATAAAAAAATTGAATTAAAATTTAAGTTTCTATTTTTAAAAATAAATAATACAAATTTAAATAATTCAAAATTTTAATCAAAATTCTTTCAAAAATATCAAAAAAAATTATATAAATAAAATTTAATACTGCTCCAAAAAATTTTTATCTTTTCTCATAGATTTCTAAAATTCTAAAAGAAAATTTTTTTCAAACAAATGATATATTTGAAGCTTTAAAAATAAATTGAATGTAGATAATAATGGACTCATTTTTTTAATTAAAAAAAATATATGATGAATATAAATAGTATTGAAGTTTTTGATAAAGAATTTGAATACATCAAAAATTTAGTTAACTTTTATATTTTTTGGATTATTTTATAAGCAATTATTTTGAATTTTGTGTTGAACTCTTTATTTTTTTAATATTCTATATTATTTTTTTAACATAAAATAATTGATTATATTAAAAAAAAAAGGTTAATAATTCAATTAGAAGTTTAAAAATGTTTAAATAAAATAAATAATTCTATCTCTATTTGAAAATTAAAATTAATTGATGAATAAAAAAATTCAAAAAAAAAATGATTTTTTTAAAATCATATTGGATAAAAATTGATTCACCCATTCGTTAATGTATTTTTTTTGATTATTTTCCCTTGACCTTCTTTAACTTCTTTAACTTCTTTTTTTTCATTACATTCTTCTTCTTTATTTCTTATCTTCTTTTTTGAAGTTGATATTTTTTTTTTATTGAAATCAAAATAAGGTTGCATAATTTTTATATTAGGTAATTTTAATTCTAAAACAATATTTTTCTTCATAATTTCTTCTTCAGCAATTTTTTCTTTATTTGTTAAATCTTTTGAAATTTTAAATTCATTGATTATTTTTATTAATCCCTTATTCTTAATATTTTCATCTTTTTTATTTTTTAGAAAAGGACTAAGTGATTCTTTATAAACATTATCATAAATAATATTACCTTCTTCTGTAATAAATCTTCCGCTTTTTAATCTTTGTTCATTAGCATGAGATTTAAAATATAAAGTTAAATTCTTATCAAGTAATGGATTATATTCTATATATTTAGATTTTTTTTTATTATCACAATCTAGTTTAAATTGTCCTTCTTTTTTTCTTAAGATTAATTGACTTAATTTTCTACTAATTACATTTTTTGATGGATTCACCTTAAAAAAATTAGACTCTGATGGTTCTTTTAAATCATATCTTTTAAATTCAATTTTTTTCTTAATTATTTCAATTCCACTTAAATAACTCATATATATATTTTCTTCTGTAGCACCTCCTTCACAAATTTTTTGAATGTTACAACCTAATAATATATTTGAATATTCTTCGTAATTTTCTTTAATTATTTTTTTATATTCTTCAATTATTTCTATGTTATGGGGATTTACTTTCGGATAACATTTTAGATCATAATTAATCATTTCAAATGGCTCATCTTTGTTTCTAACTTTTATAATTATTAATTTATTGAAATCATCTATGAAAATTCCAATTTTTTCTTTAAAGGGTATATCACATGATTTACATATTGTTTCAGAAAAGAATTCATACACTTTTCTTTTATCAAAATCTTTTTTATTGTTATTATTTTTTTTTTCCTTTTTCTTTTTCTTTTTAATATTAATATCTTCATTTTCTTTTTCTTTTTTCTCTTCATTATTTTCATTATTTAATTTTCGTTTATTATCAATTTCTTCTTGATTTTTATCTTCTTTAATATCTTTCTTTGATTTTCTACTTTTTTTATTCCTAATATCTTCTTCTTTTTTCCTTTCATTTTCTTTTTTTTTCTCATTTATTTCATTTATTTTTTGAAAAAGATTATAAGTGTTTTCAATATTATTAAAAATGTAAATATCAGGATATTTCAAAAGTTCAATAATATGTTTTAATTTCCCATTTCCTTTTTCTACATTTAAAATAATATTTAATTTTTGTTTTTGTTTAATTTCCTTAAAAAAATCTTTTAATTCTTCCAAAGTAATTGCAGATGATATTTCACTATTTTTAAAATCATTAAAATCAATAAAAACATATTCAAATGAATCAAAAGAAGGTTCGTTTATTTTTTTAAATTTACTTTCTTTTTCTTCGTCTTTATTTTCTTTAATATTTTTTGTTTTATCATTTTCTTTACTTTCTTCTTCATTTATATTATTTTCTTTTTTGTCAGTAGGATTATTTTTTGAATTTATAATAGAGATCTCTTTTTCTTCTTTACCACATATCAAATTCATTTTCATATCAATATTACATTTGCAAACTTTACTATCATGTAAAAATAAATTATTATTTTGAGTAACATGAGTAATTAATCTTTCAAATAATACTTGTTCATCATTATAATTCATTTTATCTAAAGTAATATAATCAATTGGTATTTTCTTTTTAAAAATTTTATTTGCACTTAATAACATTATTAATGTTTTATTTCCTGAAATCATTTTAATTTGATCCCATAATTCTTCATGATCTAATAGAAATTCACAATCTTTTATTGAAGAAATATCAGAAAATTTTACTTTTGAATCTTTTTCTTTTATTATCTTTTCATTAATTTTTAATTTAAAAGTAAGATCAAGATTACCTAGAATAACAATTTTACCGCCTATTTTTAATTTTTTTTTTTTATTTTTCTCTTTTTTTTCTTCTAATTTTCTTTTTCTTTCTTCTTCTTTTTTTTTTTTTTTTTTTTTTTTTTTTTTTTTTTTTTTTTTTTTTTTTTTTTTTTTTTTTTTTTTTTTTTTTTTTTTTTTTTTTTTT
>JAEEGK010014853.1_pt1 | contig 17344 bp, 21 predicted proteins | sample 8958771 | NCBI WGS metagenome assembly JAEEGK01 (sample SAMN16246547, study PRJNA631951) | gut metagenome | biome: gut microbiome; feature: rumen; material: SC-attached | host: Bos | place: Iran: Karaj | collected 2018-10
AAACTTCATAAATATAATATCCATACTTGTCTAGATACCTCAGGAAATGTTGAAATAACTCCAGAAATAGAGGAGCTATTAAAAGAAACAGATCTTGTACTTTTGGATATTAAACATATTAATGATAAGAAATGCAGAGAATTGGTTGGATTATCTAATAAGAATGAACTTGCATTTGCTAGATACTTAGATGAGCACAATATTCCAGTATGGATTAGACAAGTACTTGTTCCTGGGTTTACAGATGATGAAGAGGATTTAAAAGAATTAAAAAGATTTATTAATACACTAAATAATGTGCAAAAATTTGAATTTTTGCTTTATCATGATTTAGGTAAATATAAATGGATTGATTTAGGAAAAGAGTATCCTCTTGAAGGGGTAAGAACTGCTAATAATAAAGATTTAGAAAAAGCATTAAAGGTGATGGAAAGTGTTGAAAAATAATTTACTTTTTAATTTATTAATGATATTTTAACAATATAAGAAATAATTAATATATTACAAAAGATAGATTAAATTTTGGAGGTATATATATGATTAAAGAAACTTATGAAGAAATTATTGAGATGGAAGCTAAACGTCAAAGAGAAAATGTTGAGCTTATAGCATCAGAAAATTTTCCAAGTCAAAGAGTTTTAGATGCAGCAGGTAGTATACTAACTAATAAATATGCTGAAGGATATCCTGGGAAGAGATATTATGGGGGCTGCGAATATATCGATAAAGTTGAAAATTTAGCAATTGAAAGAGCGTGTCAACTTTTTGGTAGTAAATTCGCTAATGTCCAACCTCATAGTGGTTCTCAAGCTAATGCTGCGGCTTATCGAGCCTTGTTACCTGAAGGTGGTAAGATCCTTTCATTAGTGTTAAATGATGGAGGTCACTTAACACACGGTTCTCCTGTTTCTTTTTCTTCTCATTTATATACATTTAGTTTTTATCCACTTAAAGATGGTTATTTAGATTATGACGCCATTGAAAAAATCGCTATCGAAGAAAAACCAGATTTAATTTTATGTGGATATAGTGCGTACCCATACGCGATTGATTTTAAAAGATTTAAGGAAATCGCGGATAAGGTAGGCGCATATCTCATGTGCGATATGGCGCATATCGCGGGTTTAATAGCCGCAGGTTTACATATGAACCCTGTTCCATATTGTGATATCGTCACTAGCACCACTCATAAGACCTTACGAGGACCTAGAGGTGGATTAATACTTACTAATGATGAAGAAATCATTAAGAAAGTGAACTCTGCGATATTCCCATATTATCAAGGTGGACCATTAGAACATATTATTGCGGCGAAAGCTGTTTGCTTTAAAGAAGCGATGAGCGATGAATTTAAAAAGTACGCTCAAGGAGTTATTGATAACACTAAAGCGTGCGCGAACAAACTAAAAGAACTAGGGGCCATTACTTCTGGTACTGATAATCACTTATTCTTGCTTAATGTTTTAGATACATATGGTATTACTGGAAAAGAAGCTCAAATTTCGTTAGAGGAGATTGGTATTACCACTAATAAGAATATGATTCCTAATGATACGCTTACTCCAGGAAAAACAAGTGGTTTACGTATCGGTTTTGCGGCGGTCACCACTAGAGGGTGCACAAAAGAAGAAGCTGAAGAAGTCGCCGTTATTATTCATAAATATTTAAAACAAGAATTAGATAAAGAAGAAGTGAAAGCCTTAGTGAAGAAACTCACTAGTAATTGGAAACAAATACAAGACATTTAAAAAAGTTAAAAAATTCATCCCTAATATTATTATTAACTCTATACACTATATATCTTACTTAGTTAAACTAAAATAATAATATAGGGATGTTTTTCTTGCCCAATAATAATGCTTGATTCTTGTGTTTTTTCTTCATATTATTTGGTCACGATATGTCAAAGAGAAGGCCAAGAATTTATAATCCAGAACACTTAATAGAGGCAATTGAAAAATGGCCTGTTCCTATCTATGACAAAAAGCATGGTTATTATATCTATATTGAAGGTAGAGCAAGAAGTAATCAGACTAGAGTGGAGCATGTTGTGGAATATGGTCACGATTTGAAGGTCAGAGATCTTAAGCGTGTTCCAAACGGAATAAAGAATTACTTTGATTATCGGAAAGATCCAATATACAAAAATACTTACAACTACTATATTCAAAGAGGCGGAGAAGACAAAGGCCTAATAAAAGTATCAGTTAGAATAAGTGATAATGATCCAACTAGAGCTTGGGTTAAAACAATATTTATCACTTATAAGATTAAATAAAGGTATCAACTTTTAAAAAGTTTGATATAATGACTTTGTCAGAGGTGGAGAACCAGTGTGCGACCACGACGCATTTCTTCGGAAATGGATGCAGCGATCCAGAATGTTAACTGCTCTGGCTGACAAAGAAAATGCCATTCACTACGAATGGCTTTTTTCATTATTTCTTTTCTAATTCAGTACCTTCATACATCCAATCATTCCATGGGAAGTTTTTCCAGGTATTGAAATGTAATCTGTGCATTTCTTCGGTTAATAATATTAATTTACCAACAATATGTCTACTTGGTGTGAAGTCATAGACCATACCATCGACGAATAAACCAAATATTGTTAAGTCATTTTCAATGATTAATGAATTGACGGTATTATAGGAAAGATCAAAATGCCATGGTTCATTGTCTTTCACGCCATCAAAATGAATACCTTGATGATCAAATCTAATCTTGCCTTCACCACATGGGATTGAGGTGGCGTTATTATCTTTGATTGGTTTATATTCAGGCATTTTACCTAATTTAACTTCTTCTTCGATGAAGTAATCTGGGTTATCTCTGATTTCATGAATAACTTGTACTCTTTCCCAGTCCACCCAATCAGTTGGAGTATCAAAGAGTTTGCATGTTTCATCAAATGGATGCCAGTCATAATAATCGTCCATCGTACCACCATTACCGCATTCTAAGCATTTAAGTGTTCGACCAGTCGTATCGATACAAAGTTCTTTACCACATCTAGGACATTTATAGAGCATATCATTCATATTAGTGAGGATCTTACCTTTGCTCTTATATTTGATATGTTTTTCTTTGTTCCATTTATAGTCATCATGACGCATTGCTTCATTAATCTTGTCATCAATCTCTTGTGGTTTCATGCTTTTTAATTGTTCTGGTGAGAAGAGCAAAGATAATGTGGCATAGACTTTGCCAATACGATCAGTAATATCCACTTTATGAGAAGTGAGATATGAGCCTTCTAATTTCATTAAATAGACAGGTACACCATAGTACTGTAAGAATCTTCCAGTGCCAGTGACGATCGGTTGATTATAACCAAATATTGATGATGTTCCTTCTGGAGAGAAGGCCACTGTACCGCCTTGTTTAATGATGGAATCAATCGCTCTGATACCACTTGGGTCAGTAGTAAACATCTTTTTAGGAATGACTTGACCCATCTTAAAAAGGAAAGTGAATTTCTTTCTAAAGAATTCTTGATAAGAAGCGACCATATTAAATTTATGAGGCGCGATTAAATTCTTTAAGAATAAGTAGTCTCTTCTAGATTGATGATTAAAAAGAATAAAAGCTGGACCTTTATATTTGTTAATATCATCCACGACTTTATAAGTGACATGGTATTTAGGACCAAAGAATGGGGATCTCGCTAATGCAGCATAGAAGAACCATGTCGCATTAGAAGGGATTTTATATTTTCTTTTGATTAATTGTTCTTTAATAGTTAACTTTTGTTTAGCCATAGGATGTGTCTCCTGATAGTTGCCAAAGTCAATTATAAAGATTTTTTATCATTTTAGATAACATTTTTAAAATGTTGTGCTATTATCTAATGCGGTTATGAATGACGATAGAGAAAAATTAATCATTGCTACACTAGATAAAATCAGACATTTCCTTCAAAGAGATGGCGGAGATGTGTCTTTTGTTTCTTTTAATGATGGAGTAGTCTACGTCACATTACATGGTGCTTGCCAAGACTGCGCTTTCGCTAATAACGATATCAAAGATTTAGTGGAAGTCATTCTTCAAGAAGAAGTACCAGGTGTTACAGAAGTTCGTTTATACCAGCCAGACCAGTTTTAGTTATACCTATATTGGGGTGTAGCCAAGCGGTAAGGCAGTGGACTCTGAATTCACCATTCACTGGTTCGATCCCAGTCACCCCAGCCAATTAGCAAATTAAAAGACCAGCATCGTGAACCGATAAGATAAAAGTAGACACGCATAAAAAGTGATGTCTACTTTTTCTTTTAGTATGATTTTTACAAGGAGGTAGTTATGTCAAGAAAAAAAGACGGAGCAATTATGGGCCATCCTAAAGGAACAAAAAACATAATGCGTTCTCCCGAAGAAAAAGAACAACTTGTTCTTGAATGGCAAACAACAAATATCAGCATGCAAACTTTTGCGGTTTCCAAAGGAATAGCGCCTAGGCCGTTTATGAGATGGGTACATGCTTACGAAGAGCAAGGTATAGACGGTCTTAAATCCAAGACTGGTAAATGCGGATCTGGTAATCCATATGCAGCATTACATATCAAAAAGAATCTAACAGAAGTAGAAAGATTGAGGCTTGAACTAGCTAAAAAGGAAGTTGAGTGTGAGCGATTAAAAAAAGGTTACTCAGTGAAAGGAGTTGGTCGAAGAAAAGAATACGTTATTATCAGCAGAAAGAATTCGAAATAATCGAACTCTTATCTAATAAATATCCAATTAAATTCTTATGTTCAATTATGGATGTTAATCGCAGTGGATATTACAAATGGAAGCATCGTCAAATAGTAAAACCTAAATGGATTCAAAGACGAGAAGACAATCTTAAGTTAATCCAAGAGGTTCACGAAAAGCATAAATCACATGGATATCGATGGATCTCAGTGTTTCTTAAGAGAAAACACGGCATAATTCTAAAGCCAAATTATGTACACGTCTGTTGCAAATATGCAGGAATTAAATCCCAAGCAGCAAGAATTAAATATAGGAAACCAAAAGAAGAAAAAATACAATACCCAAACCTCATAGGCGGAGCATGGTGTGCTTCCAAACCATATGAAATCATCGTGTCTGATATGACTATGTTCTATCATAAAGGAATGCATTATGAATTAACGTTGTATCTAGATACATTCAATAATGAAATACTGTCATATAAGTTAAGTTCAAGAGAGGGTGATCCTAGAACATACCACGATGGGCTTAAGGAAATAATCAGACTAATTAAAAAAGAACAAACTGACCAGGTAACTATTCTTCACACAGACCAAGGTTCGGTTTATTCTTCTAGAAGCTTTAACGAGCTTCTTAATAATATTAACATGAAACATTCAATGTCTCGAGCAGGAACTCCAACTGATAATCCAATTATGGAATCAATTAACGGTTGGATGAAAGATGAGATGTTTTGTGATTTTGATTTAAAACATTGTGACGATATAAACAATTTCATCAAAGCCTATATTCATTGGTTTAACTATGAACGTCCAGCATATGCTTTGCAATATAAAACCCCACATCAGTATAAACACGACATGGGGTTTTGAGATTGAGACTTTTTTGAACTGTCTACTTTCGCTTGACTAGTTCACGTTGATGGTTCGCTTTTTAAATACAGGGGCCTAATGGTTTCTGTTTTCTATTCTTCTTTTGGTTCTTCTTCCTTAATCTGTAAGGCTTTGATATGCATCACAACTTCATTAGCAATGAACACTAAGGTGATGACAATAGTGGCACCGAAAGAAACATCGCTTAAGAAGTGAGCGGCCGCTAAGATACGGGCAAGAGCCACTAATAAGACTAAGCCACAACCTGCTAAGAATAGTGGTAGTTGATATTTTTCAAATTTCTTATTGGCTAATGGTAAGAAAGTGAACGCCACTAAAACGATACTCGCTTCAGCGGTATGACCGCTTGGATAAGATTTGAAGTTATCTTTATGGATACCATACGTATTAATCAAATCTTTATAGTTCTTGGTTGGTTCCCACCAATTGTGAAAGAAAATATCGGGATTACTTTCATAAGCCGCTAATAATCTATAACGAGGGCGATGAATAAAGTCTTTTAATCTTGGAACAAAACCAAGTAGGGCGATGAGCAAAAGAACAACAACGATACAGAAAATAATCCATAAGTTTTTGTTTTGATAATCTTTAAATAAGAAATAGCCACCTACCATAGCGGCACACTCTGGAACAAGAACTACTAAATAGCCAACCCATTCAGGGGCAGCTTTATAAAATCCATTAATACCAAAATATTCGCCAGCAGGATAAAAAATCGAGACTGCCAAACAAGCTGCGGCTAAAACACCAAATAAGATTTTAAGAGCAATATGATATTTTCCTTTAACGATTAAAGCGATAAAGCCGCCACCCATGGCTGCAACAGCGGCAAAACCAATCGTTGGGCCAATGGCGGACACTGTTAAAGCAAATTTATTGTTCGCAGAAGCAATCGCTGTGCTAATTTGTAAATCAAAGAACGATCCAAAAACTATTCCTATAATCGCCACTCCTAAAGAGATAATTAAAGGAAGTCTCATTTTTTTCATACTATAAATCTCCTTCGCACTAATATATTACTCTTTTTATTTTAGTTTTTCTTGTTTTTTAAGGTCGTAAATGTGCTCGGTCGCAAAATGTAACTTTGTTAAATAGGCTTTCTTATTAAGTGGGTATATAAAATATACATCTTTATTATCTGCTAGTTCTAAGAAGGCCCCTCTTTCTTCATAGTTATATTCAATATGAAGAGCGTAGCTTTGCAAGCTAGAACGATGGAATGAGAAATCATTATCAGTGCCTTTCACATTAAAGCCTGCATTAATGTCATGAGTTAAGTGGTGGTGACCTTCTAAAGGCACAAAACCAATACCAGCGCCCATTAATTTCTCCACTCTCACATCATCATCGAAGTGATACGTGCCATTAATAACTTCTTGTTTAACGCATTCTTTTTCCCATTTATACCATTTACTTGGATAGTCAAATTTGGTTTCTCCATTAGTGCATTCTAAATGCCCATCTTCTAAATAGTCATAGGTAATGCCACAGTGATTGCATTTTAAGAAGTGTCCTTCAGAAGACATTTCAAATTCTGTTCCGCAATGTGGACACTTATAAAGGATTCTTTCTAAACCAACAGCGCGATTTTCATATTTGATTTTAATATTCTTTAATTCCATCCAATCTTCTTCGGAATTATAGAATTTGCTTTCAATCTTTTCTTGAATCTCTTGAGCGTTTAGATTTTCTAAATCATTTCTATCGATAATGGTTTCAATTTCATTAACAATAGGTCTGGCCTTTCTTACTTTACGGTCACTCCACTGTGGGCAATATAAGTAGTTACCATGTTCTCTATTTAAAACAACTGGAACATTCGCCATCTTAGCGAATCTACCTAAGCTCTTATCGATTCTTTCGGTTTCACCCATAAAGGAATATCTAGCTTCTGGATAGATAACTAAGATTTTCTTTTTCTTAAGAACTTCTAAATATCTAATTGCCCCTTTGGGGTCATTAGTGAACTTTCTTTTAGCGAGAACACCAATTCTTCTAAAGATGAAGAAACGAGGAATAAATTCCTCCACTGTACTAATCCAATAGACTTTATGTGGGAATGTTAAACATAAAGCCATATAAAAGTCCAACATGGAAGCGTGTGTACTAATTAAGATATATGGAGGTTTTGGTAATCTATTCTTTTTAACAATCTTCGCGTGGTTTTTAATTTTATTAATGAGACCGATAATCCAAATAATAATGTAAAAAAGAGTCCACGTTCTTTGATAAGGGAGATCTGGAGTAATCTCCGGATATTTTTTCTCTTTGTTCATGTAATAATTATACCTATTTCATCACAATTCACTAAATATATGTAATTTATACGTATATGTGCAATAATTAAGGTACAGTCAGGAAATATATTATATGGATCTAAAAGCCACCCCTAAGTTTTGTGTGCACTGCGGATCTCCGATTAAACCAGGAGAAAAGTTTTGCATGAAATGTGGCGCTCAACTCGTCAAGAATCTTTACGATAAAACAGCGATTGAACCCACAAAAATCGAACCAACCGAAGTTAAACCAACAGAAATCGGACCAACAAAGATTGAGCCCACCAAGATTGAACCGACTGAAATCAAACCTACTGAGATTAAGCCGACTGAGATTGAACCAACGCCTATCGAACCTACCACAATAGAACCAACGCCAATTAAAGCAGGTGTCTTTAATAATAGGTTCTTTATGTTTTTCACTCACCCAAACATTTTGATTTGGGGCGCTATTAATCTTGGTTCAACCTTATTCCATGTTATTTCAGTTAGCGCTGGTGGCTTTAACTGGTGGAATATTCTTTCTTTGATTCTCATGCTCGGTTCACTCTTTGAAGTGGTGTGGGGCATTATCACAGCGCCAGTTAACAAAACCAATCCAGATGGTTCTCCAAAATCTAAAGGTAAAATCGTTGGCGATAAGATGAAATCTATATTTAAAGGGAGTGGCCCAAAACCAAGTCCAAAGAACTTAATTGGCATTATCGGTAGTAGTGTTGGGGTCCTTGCTCTTATCATCTTTATTCTTGGATCATTATTTTCTGGTTTTAAAAACCATGTAGTTTTAGATGGTTATACCTTTAGGTATTCATATTCTAGCTATGGTTATGACCCTGAAGTTGATTATGAATTAGTGACATTCTACCCTGGCTATAAAGCCCGCAATACAATTTACGAAAAAGGAGTAATCACATTCCAAGCCTATGGCCCATATTGGCGACTCGGCGATGAATGTGGCCTTAAATTAAAAACATGCGAAGTTGGCACAATGAATAGCTGGGGAGAATGGGGTGTTACAATCAACTTCCATATCAATAGTTATAAAGATTTACAAAGTGGCAGTTGTCACTTCTATAGGACAGTCTAGTTATGAATTTTAATAGTGGAACTCGTTTAGTATTAATCATCTTTATCGCTGTTATTGCGATATTATTCGTTTTATTAATTCTTGCCGCGGTTATTGGCAAAAAGAAGAGAAAAGTACCCGTTATCTTAAAGGTTTTTACCATTTTATTCACTGTATTATCTATCGCGGGTGGATTTGTTTTTCCATTCACTTATTATTGCGATATCCCACTTAATCTTAAGTACGGTCGTTTTATGGGAAATGGCACCCCTGATTATCTTGTCGTTCATCACGACAGTGTGGAATTACACGAAAATGGTGAGTCAAGGGGTTTAAAAGGTACCTACACTCTTAAAAACGATGTTTTAGAAATAACTTATAAAGATGGCACCGTAGATAAGTTTATTGTTAAACATTTTGGCGCTGAGCTTGTTGACCCAGTCACAAACATGAGAGCGTATTACTACACAGGAGACAATAAATAATTTATGAAGTTCTGTGCGTATTGTGGTGCCAAATTAAACGATAACGATAAGTTCTGCCTCATGTGTGGCGAGAAATGCATCGACTTTTTTGATGAAAACGAAGAATATGCTTCTAATCTAGAAGAAGAAAACAAAAAACTCGAAGAAGAAAAACTCGAAGCAGAGCGTAAGGCTAAAGAAGAAGCCGAACGTTTAGAACAAGAACGATTAGCGGAAGAAGCTCGTCTTAAAGCCGAAGAAGAAGCGAGACTTGAAACTGAAAGATTAGAACAAGAACGCCTGGCAAGAGAAGAAGCTGAACGCTTAGAAAGAGAACGCATTGAGGAAGAAAAACGCCTTGAAGCAGAGCGCTTAGAAAAAGAAAGGCTCGAAGAAGAAGCCCGCTTGAAAGCGGAAGAAGAGGTGAGAAAAGAAGCGGAGCGTCTTGAGCAAGAACGCTTAGCTAAAGAAGAAGCCGAAAGACAAGCCGAACTCGCTAAAAAAGAACAAGAACAAAAAGAAATTGTTGCGATGCAACAAGAAATAGAAAGATTAAAAGCCGAACTCGCTAATTCTAAAAAGGCGGAAAACCTTGATCTAGACATTGAAGAACCCGCTCCTCAACCAGTGGCATATGTCGCGTTTAAGAGAGAAAACATTGTCCTTCCTCTTATTTCACTAGCGGTGTCTTTCCTTATCTCTTTTGCCTACATCTTATTTAAAGATATGTTTGAACTAAGTGTTATCATCTTTGGTGCTGGTGTGGTGATGGTTCTCTTCACATTCATCAGCTCTATAATTTTAAGAAAGAAATATGGCATGGCCACAAGATGGCTCTGCTTAATTAATATCTTATGTTGTATTGGCTTATTAGCGTTTTTAATTATTACATTAACAAGTTCCTTCCCAGGAGGAGGTAAGTAATATGAAATATTGTCCAAATTGTGGTTCTCAGTTACCAGATGAAGCAAGATTCTGCCCTAACTGTGGCACTAAGCAACCAAATATGGAGAATGCTCCCGCTCCGCAACCAGCGCCAGTAGTGGAACAAGCTCCAGCGCCTCAACCAGCACAAGCACAAGAGCCAGCTCAAATGACTCCGGCTCAAAGATATAACCATCTTAAACAAAATGATGAAAGATTTAGAGATACCGTTAAAGTTATTTCTCTTCTTAAATTTGTGGGATTGATTAGCCTCTTGTTCCTTGTTCCTTTCTTTGTGTGCTATTTCACACCAGTTGGTACTTTTACTGGTATTAATGCTCAAGATTATGGCAACAATCTCTTAATCGGTTATGGAAAATCTTACCCATTTAACTTTAATAACTATGAGTTAGAGTTTGTTATTAGAATATGGGCCAATGATTCTACACATAAATTAACTCCCGGAAATGGCTTGCGCTCAAACATCATTCCGCAACTGTTTTTCATACTTGCCTACTTCCTTGTTGTTTTAATTGTTTTGGCGTCATTGCTCGGAAATCCCAAAGGCTATGTCTTGAGAACATATGAAAAAGACCCTAAAGAACTATATAAAGCCATTAAAAGCAATACAATGTGGATGTTCGGCCCAGCGCTAGCGATTGTTTCTTTGGGCATGGCGGTAAGCACATACATTGGGTGTACGGGCATCGAGTACGACGATCCATCAAAACAGTATTTGTTTGGGGAAGTCAGAGGGAATAGCAGTGGTCTTATAACATGCATTATAGTAACCGTCATCTTTGTGGCCATCATGTTAGCGGGAGCAATTGTTTTAAGAACATTACTCTTCAAAAAGATTAATAAGTATTATCAATAATTAATAAAAATATAATGAAAATGCCGCCATAGTGGTGGCTTTTTTCTTACATTAAATCTAAATAAATTATAAAATACTTTACAACGCTAAAGTGATAAATTATAATTGATGACAGTTTAACGATTTAGTGCGTTAAAGTAAGGAGTCAATTAAATGAAATTTATTAAAGCATTACCATTTTTAATGGTAGCAGGATTATCTCTCGTTGGATGTAATAAAGCGGGGGACGTTGAAAATGTGAAAAAAACAGGTTTCTTAAATGTTGGTATAACAATGTATGAACCGATGGATTATTTCGATACAGATGGTGAAACAGTCATCGGATTTGATGCTGAACTCGCTAATGCATTTGCGAAAACATTAGACGCAGAAGCGCGTTTCATTGTTATTAAATGGGATTCAAAAGTTCTTGAACTCAATAGTGGCAAGATCGATGTTATTTGGAATGGGATGACCATCACCGATGAATTAAAGAAGAATATCGATTTAACTATTCCATACGCCACCAATTATCAATGTGTCGTGACTAAGACCGCTAATATCGCTGACTATACCAGCGCTGATTCTATTAAAGATAAGAAAGTAGCAGTGGAATCTGGTTCCGCAGGTGAAGCAGCGGCAGAAGGCGTCACAAATTTAAATAAAGTTACTTCACAAGAAGCTGCTTTACTTGAAGTTAAAGCGGGTACATCTGATTGCGCTATTATCGACGTCACGATGGCCAATAGTGTTGTTGGCAAAGGCGATTTCACTGGTTTATCCACAGTCAGCGCAGATCTCATCGCTTTTGAAAAAGAAGATTTCGGTGTTGGAGCGCGTAAAGGTAGCGACCTCACCGATAAATTAAATGTCTTCTTCAAAGACAGTTATAAATCAGGTTTATTAACTACATTGTCCACCAAATATAACGTTGCAATTAACGATGCGACTTTAAAATAAAATGGCAGATTTTCTATCTATAACATTAGAGTTACTTAATGGTTTAGCAAGCTCCTTCTTTCTATTCCTTCTCACCTTGCTATTCTCTTTGCCTTTAGGGTTAATAATGTGTTTCGCAACAATGGCAAAGTTCAAACCATTAAGCTGGTTATCTCAAGGTATTGTACTTGTACTAAGAGGTACCCCTCTAATGTTACAGATATTTGTCATTTTCTATGTACCAGGCCTCTTATTTAACTTTCAGTGGCCATCGTTAACCACTGGCAATGTCTGGTTTGATAACACATTCAATACGAGATTTATCGCCGCATTAGTGGCATTTGTTATTAATTACGCTGCTTATTTCTCCGAAATATTTAGAGGCGGTATCCAATCTATTCCAAAAGGTCAATTTGAAGCGGGTGCGGTCTTAGGAATGTCTAAGAAGGAAGTATTCTTTAAAGTCATTCTTCTTCAAATGATAAAAAGAATAGTGCCTCCAATGGGTAATGAAGTTATCACATTAATTAAAGATACTTCTTTAGCGAATGTTATCGCCGTTACTGAACTCATGTTTAGAGCGCAACAACAGCTAAACAAAGGCTTAATATGGCCAATCTTCTACGCTGGATTGTTCTATTTATTGTTCAATACACTAGTGACCTACCTTTTAAAACTCACAGAAAGAAAACTCGAATATATCAAGGTGTAATATGTCTTATTATTCCGTTAAAAATTTAAATAAATCTTATGATAAGAATCTTATCTTAAAAGATATTAACTTCTCCATTAATGAAGGAGAGGTTCTTTCTATTATCGGGAGAAGTGGATGTGGTAAAACCACATTACTCCGTTCTTTAAACTATTTAGAAAGTATTGATTCTGGTACAGTCACACTTAATGATGAACTACTTTTATCTAATGAATATCCAAAGAAAGAAAAAGATGTAATTAAAAATAGAATTCATTATGGCTTAGTCTTTCAATCATTTAATCTATTTCCTCAATATACGGTCTTTGAAAACATCGCCTTACCATTAAGGTTAATGGAAGAAAAAAGAAAGAAAGACAATCTTCCTTCTTTGCTCAATAAATCAATAGATGAAGAAGTGATGGATTTATTAACTAAGATTGGTTTAGAGACTAAAAAAGATTTCTATCCTAGCGAGTTAAGTGGTGGTCAATCTCAAAGAGTGGCGATTGCTCGTGCGATGGCCCTAAAGCCAGATATCTTATGCTTTGATGAACCCACAAGTGCATTAGATCCAGAACTAACAGGTGAAGTTTTAAAAGTCATTTTAGAACTCAAAGAAAAATACCATTTAACGATGATCATAGTGACTCACGAAATGGCGTTCGCTAAGAAAATTAGTGATAAAGTGATGTTTATGGACGAGGGAGAAATCATCGAATTTGGCACTCCTAAACAAGTGTTTAACTCCTCTAATGAAAGAACAAAATCATTCCTAAATTCATATATCGCTTTAAATTAGTAAAGTAAGTTGCTAAAATATATGAAAACATGAAAAAGATAGACCACTCTGAACTTTATAAGGAAATTTTAAAACTTGAAACTCTCGAGGAGTGTGAGAAGTTTTTTGATGATTTATGCACAATTAATGAATTAGACGCTATGCTTCAAAGAATTAAGGCGGCTAAAATGTTACTTGAAGATAAAACGTTCCAAGAGGTCACAAAAGAAACAAAGATTAGTAGTGCTACCTTAGCCAGAATATCTAAATGTATTAAATATGGTGATGGTGGTTATAAAGATATCTTAGAAAAGAAAGAAAAATGATCTCCGTTGGAGGTCTTTTTTGAAGGTGCATCGTTATGGCTTTAAAACAGAAATGGAAAAAGACAGGCAAATCAGTGGGCACAGCTTTTAAAAACTTTGGTAGAGCATTCGGCAAAACCATGAAGGTGGCTTTTACTGATGATCCTAACTGCATAGAATCAAACGGTCATACAGAAACCGCGAATAGATGGAGAGAAACTGGTAAAGCCTTTGAGGAAGCTGGTAAAGATTTCGGTGCCGCTATGGAAGGCACAATCGATAAAGTAGTGGGAGACGAATAAGTGAAAAAGCTATCTTGTCTTTCTTTACTCTTAACACCTCTTGTTTTAAGTGGCTGTCTTTCTCATCCTCAAACACATAAAGATCCAAGTGAATATTTCTCTTGTTTAGAAACAGCGATTAATAACAGCGATTTCCATTCGCAACTATATATTTTCCCTAAGGACATCAAAGAAGAATCAATCAGCAATTTTGCTTATCAAACTAGAGACGGTCTCTTCAGTGGCAACTACTTTTTCTATCTTGTTGTTAACTATAATCAGACAGAATTCGAACAAGAATTATCAAGATTAGATAGCGTTAAAGCTTCGTTTAAAAACGGTAAAGAAAAGTCAGTTCTTAAATATAAAGAGCATTCTTTGTATTTAACAATCAACAGAAACGAACGTTGTGAATACGTCAAATATAACGAAGAAAAGCTTGAAATTGCCTATGTTTCAAATCAAATATTTTCTTGGGATAAAGTCGATATTAGCAATGATCATTTATTAGACGATGTGACTATTCCAAGCGAGTTAGATGATGGTGATAATTCCTATAACATGTACTACTTCTATGAAGGTGATGCTGGTTGGTATGTCACCGACTAAAAAGTGGCCAAATTATGACCAATTATCGTAAAGCAACATTAGAAGATTTAGACCAAGTCATGGAAGCGGTAGAAGCTTCTCGTGAAGTTTTAAGGTTGCAAGGAAATGGTCAATGGCAAGATGGTTATCCCAACAAAGATGACTTCGTTAACGACATCAAAAATGGTCGTCTTTTTGTCACTTATGAAAATGACCCAAATGAAATAATTGGTGTCTGCGCTTTAACATATCGTGAAGAAGATTATCATCATCTTTACGAAGGAGAGTGGCTAACCAATCTTCCATACATGGTTATGCATCGCGTCGCTATTAAAGAGAAATACCGTAACCAAGGGTATGGTAAAAAACTATTTGAAGTTTTTATTGAACAAGCTAAAAAAGAAGGCTTCAATTCTTTGAGAATAGACACTCACGAAGGCAATAAAGTCATGCGTCACCTCATCGAATCGTTCGGTTTTGTCTACTGTGGCAAAGCCATACTAACTCCAGATAAAGATAGAATGGTGTTTGAAAAAATCTTAAAATAGGTTAAATCATTTTTCAAAACCAACCTTATGAAAAAACAAAATATTTCTAATAATTTTGTTAGTTACTATGACAAAAACCAGTTTTTATTACGTTTATTGACTAGACAATAAAATATTTGAGTGATATAACTTTATATTATTAGTGCTTTGCACAATGGTTTTTCGTTTCTAAATTGTTTTGCTATCCAAGGAGGTAATTAGTGAAAAAGACTTTAAAACTTATCTTAAGTTCAATTGCTCTGATTTCTTTAATTGCATGTAGCGAAACTTACAAACCTAGCCACGAATTACCAAGCAGCATTGATGATACTAGTGTCCAAGAATCAATAAGTAGTTCTGAAGACACAACATCCGAAGAAATCTCCTCAAGCAGTAGTGAGATATCTTCCGCTTCTAGCTCCTCTAGTGAAGAACAGTCATCATCGGCCCCATCTTCATCTAGCGAACAACAATCATCCAGTGAGGAACAATCTTCTAGTCAAGAACAGTCCTCATCAGAAGAAGGAACTTACTATCATGTCACATTCATTAATTACGATGATAGTGTGCTCTACGAAGTTGATGTATTAGAAGGACAAGAAGCAATTTATAATGGTGAAACCCCAATTAAACCAGAAGATGATGAATTCGTCTACGAGTTCAAAGGGTGGGATCAAGATCTCACAAACATTCTCTCTGATTTAACCGTTAAAGCGGAATATTCATATACCGCTAAAGAAAACTGGGGTTCAATAATCTGGTTCTAATTAAATTCAATAAATTGAGGAGGAAATCCAATTATGAATGAAAAGAAAAAATACGTTAAACCAACAGCTGACGTCGCAGAATTTGATAAAGATGACGTCATCGTTACGAGTTTAAGAGAAGGCACAGACTTAGGATGGGATGATCCTAATGCTGATAGCTACTAGGAGATTGGTTATGAAGAAGAAAGTATTATTAGCTTTATTACCTGCTCTATTAGTTTTATCAGCTTGCTCTACAGGTCCAAAAAAATCAGCTGATTTGTTCGTCGAAGACACATTAGCACACGAAGAAATCTTCGGTAATGTGGCTAAAGATTTACAAGTTAAGAAACTTGGCGAAGAGGAAGAACAACCAAGATCTGTTAATTCCTTAACAAAGCCACTTGTCGGTGTTCAATATCAACCACTTACCAATGGTTATTATGCTATTAGATACGTGGCTGCCATTGCGGCTCTCGATGTTGATGCAGTTTGGACAAGAAACATTTGCGAATCAAACGGTACTAGACGTAAAACCGAAGAAAGCCACTTCCCAGTTGAAAAAGCTTATACAGAATTAAGTGTTGCTGGTGGTATCGGATTACCAGCAAGTTTAGGCACAGATTACAACTACTTTGTTGTTTACACTTTAAAGAACATTCCTGCATCTGATGTCAATTCTTATTTGTTTGGCTATTTAACACTTACAAAAGGTGAAGAATCTGTTACATCTTTAGCTCGTGTTGCAAGAGTTAGCGGTGGTGATACATTTACATTTGATCCAGCAGTTAGACACGGATACTTCTTACATGGAAACATTGGCGGACAAGAATTTGTTGATATCGATGATAATGGTGGTTCTGGTAACTGGATTCAAGAAGAAGGCATTGCTATGAATGCAGAAGATGAATTTGGCTTCTTCAAATATGAACCAGGTTCAGGCGAACACTTCCAATGCTTTGGTGTTTATGGCGGTGGCTCTGACTACTTTAGAACCATTTCTGCTAGCAACCATGTCAAAATTTACCACAATGGTTCCTATAATATTTACTTAAGTAAAAATGGCGAAAACAATAATAAAGTTTATTTTAATGGTACTATTTCCGCTGAAAGACTTTATTTAGACGCAACCGTTTGGAAAAACGAAGGCAATCCTCGTTTTGCTTTATATGCTTTTACAAATGATAAAACGCAAAACGAATGGTTTGACATGTCTTTAGTTTCTGGCAATGTGTATAAAGTTGATGTTGACACAAAATATCATCAAGTTATTTTCTGCCGTATGAACCCTGCTCAAACTGCTAATGATTGGGCCAAC